>Ga0307514_10003522_pt1 | contig 14967 bp, 13 predicted proteins | sample 16_EM_MG_FD_203088 | JGI IMG/M metagenome (GOLD analysis project Ga0307514, IMG submission 203088) | Populus trichocarpa ectomycorrhiza microbial communities from riparian zone in the Pacific Northwest, United States - 16_EM | ecosystem: Host-associated > Plants > Roots > Unclassified | place...
TGCGTTTGGTGGGATCGGGGGCGGAGGAAGGGAGGGGGCGTTTTTTTGAGAGGTCTTTGCTAGAGGAGAGGAGGACAGAGACTAGAGAGTTTAGTTTGGGGGAGGAGTTGAGGGGGATTAAGGGAAGAGGCAAGAGGGAAGAGCAAGTGGGGAGGGTGCTGAGGGAACCATACAGGCGTTTTTTACTGGAGGAGCTTCGCCAGTTACGGGGGGGTCTGCTAGTTCTGAGCCGGAGGATGGGGCATCGTATTCTGAGGAGAGGCCATGTGTGAGTTTACCATCGTCCCTGTTCTGGGCCGATTTGCTGCCCTGTGAGGAGTGGTGCTTGGATAGTGGGAGGGTTGACTTTGTAGCGTGTCTTCCTTCTGAGCTCAGCGACGACATCCTGTGAAAGGTGAGGCCCTGTGAGACACTCCAGAACGGGGTGCAGAGTAGAGAGGAGGTTGCCAGCCTGAGCAGAATTTTGGTTGGTGGTGGGGGCCTTTTGACTGGCATCGTGGAGAAATCTACAGTACCTACTCAGACATAGAAATCTTGGCATTGTCCCACTGCTCAGGCCCGCTACACACAGTACATACTTTACATATATATGTGGGCCTCCTGCTCGCGAAACCTTCATTGCCGGGAGCCCCACAGAGAACAATGCCTCCTCCAAAAAAATCATTCGGCAGCCAAAAAAAGGATCCAGCCCCTCCCCCTGCACCAGCCCTTAGCAAAAATAGCAAGGGCAAAGGGAGTGGGCCAGACCCTGGTCGAAGTACACCGCAACCTGATGGAAGTGCTGGGGACACACCTCCGACAGGACCAACAGTAAAGCAGATTATTGGAGGGCCATCCTGGACTGGGAAGCTTCCTGTAAACCTCCTGTCCGAGTACTGCCAGAAGAATGGGTGGGATGGGAAACCGGATTATAGCACAAGAAGATTTCCAGATGGGTTCCTCGGTAGCGTCACATTGCGGTGCAAAAACCCCAAGACGAGGCTTGTGGAGGAGGTTGTATTTACACCACCGAGACAGGTGAAGACGGCTACGGGGGAAATAGCCAGGCTGCATCAACCGACGCCGTTGGAGGCAAGGCATTTACTGGCAACGTATGCATTAAACCGAGTAGCAAATATGATTAATATCAACTTCATGTTACCACCCAGTCACCAAGACTTCTGGAAAATTTTTGAGGATAATAGGAAACATGACTTGAAGGATGGCAAGAGCTGGATGTACGAGTCTGACCCTTTTCAAGCACAACGAGAGAGGAAACTCCTGCTGGAGAAGATTGAGAAGAGTAGATTGGCAAGGGAGGCGGAAGCTGCTGCTGGTGGTTCTATGGTTGGTGGTGGACGTCTTGGGGGTGGATATTGGAACGAGAGGATGAAGGGGTGGCAGAATGTCCCAATTGCAGAAATGGGGAAGGAGATGAGAGCGCAAGTCGAGGATCTGATAAGGAAATATCATGACTGGAACCCCGATGGGATTGAGATGAGCAAAGAGGCGAAGGAGAAGGCTATGGAAGAGTTGATGAATCTGGGCTTCAGGAAAAGTCACGTGGAGGAGGCGTGTGATTGGGTTGCTGATAGGCAGGAATGTCTTGGTGAGTGGTTTTGCGGAGGGTTATGTGCTTCGAGGTCGTTAACCTCAGCGCTCAAGATGTGACAATGGCTAATGGGGCGTTGATGTCGTATAGATTGGCTGCTTGTCCACGTGCCGGAGGATGACCTACCATCAAGGTTCTTACCTGATAGATACACAGTGGGGGTGTCGATAACTGCAGGGAATGTGCCCCTGGCACAGGAATGGGCCGCAAAACGTACACAACTACCCCTCCTGAAGTAGTCTTGCACTCCTCTTCAGGCTATATGTTCATGCTAACAACGGCCTCAGGCCTCAGCGCTGCTGGGTATTCTCTAGAACTCTCCCATGCCGCTCTCCAGCAACATAAAGGCAATGAAGCTCTCGCTGCTGAACAACTCCAACACCATCTCATAAACCGACCCTTTTCCTCTGAACCTGATCTTTTGGACCTTGAGGATGGGGATCCATGGGAGGATGAGCAAATTATGAACGAGGCCATCTGGCCCACCCCGGATCCTGAGGAAGAGCCTGATGCCCCCGAGCCCAAGTTCTCCCGCATTTCACTCACTGTGTCTCGGATACTGATTGAACCAGACTCACCCCCACCCGCACACTTGAAGCCTTTTGTGCCCGAGAAGATATGGTTACATGTACAGAAGCCGGTGACTAATTATCCCAGCTCTGCGATTCCAGTGATCACTATCCGCACCGAGGGCCCAATCAGGCTCCCTGCGTATATAAGACTGAGTATCATCCGACAGGCGGCTATCCATGCTTCTGAGGTATTGCTGGGGGCTCCAATGACTTTCTCAATCATGGACTGGTTGAATGCCAATATTTTACGTATAATAGAATACCCTGGCCGGTTACGGGATGTTGCTGCAGCAATTACCCAGTTGGAAAGGAAGCCCGCGACTGAAGACGCCCCACACAAATCAGAAAAACGCAGAAAGACAGATCCACGTCCTATTAATTGGACCGCGGGGTCACCAGCCTCTGCTACCATCTATAGAGCATGGCAGGATAGGCAATCCGAGCCAGCAATGAAAAGAATGATGTTGGCTCGGCAAAATCTACCCGCCTGGAAAAAGCGGGAGGAGATTGTCTCAGCTGTAACAAAGTCACAGGTTGTCATCATCATTGGAGAAACAGGCTCTGGAAAGTCCACGCAATCCGTTCAGTATATCCTTGATGATCTCATTGAGAGGAAGCTCGGGGAGCAGTGTAATATTGTTTGTACCCAGCCGCGAAGAATATCCGCCCTCAGCCTAGCCGATCGAGTTGCGGAAGAGAGATGTTCAAGGGTGGGGCAGGAGGTGGGGTATGTGATTAGGGGTGATAGTAAAAGCAAACGAGGGGTAACCAAGATAACATTCGTCACTACTGGGGTTCTATTGAGAAGAATGCAGATGGCTGGAGGTGGAGAAGAAGGCGCCGAGGATGAAGTGGTATGGGGTGGGCTGGAGGGAGTCAGCCATGTCATTGTGGATGAGGTGCACGAGAGGAGTTTGGACACGGATTTCCTTCTAGTTTTGCTAAAGCGTGTATTGACTGTTAGGAAAGATCTCAAAGTGGTGCTCATGAGTGCAACTGTAGACGCTAATACATTTGCAGACTATTTCAAGAGAGATGGATTGGCTGTTGATATGGTTAAGATTGAGGGGAGGATGTTTCCTGTGCAGGATTTGTAAGTCCCTTCCCCCATCTTACCCCAAACCTGGCTCCGTCATACGTCGTGAAACTCCCAGCTTTACTAATAAGAGTGTTTGGATATAGCTATCTCGAAGATGTGGTCAAGAAAACTGACTTCGAGCTTTTTACCGGTCCGTCTAAGGGGCCGACCGAGTCTGGGCTTGATAGCACCGTTGATCCTTATGTTAGTGCAACCGTTCGCGCACTTGGGGATAGAATAAATTACGCTCTCATTGCTCAGACTGTTCGATATATCGACACCCAGCTCGCTAAGACAGAGGGTGGTATTCTTATTTTCCTCCCAGGTACGATGGAAATCAGGCGGACCCTGGAAGCCATACAGCGGCTCCCTTTAGGCAATCAAAAGTTCCATGCCCTTCCCCTCCATGCCGCCCTTACTTCAATGGACCAACAGGCCGTGTTTCGGCCACCGCCTCCGGGCAAGAGAAAAGTCGTATGCGCGACAAATGTTGCTGAGACGTCTATTACTATCCCCGACATTATTGCTGTCATTGATACTGGCAGGGTTAAAGAGACCAGCTACGCTCCTGAATCGGATATGGTTCGGTTGTTGGAGACATGGGCCTCGAAGGCGGCTTGCAAACAGAGAAAAGGTCGTGCGGGGCGTGTGAGAGCAGGAAGCTGCTATAAGCTGTATACCAAGGCAACAGAGGGACAGAAGATGCCTGAGCGACCAGAGCCAGAGATGAGGAGAGTCCCATTGCAGCAGACTTGTCTTGGTGTTAAAGCTATGGGAGTGAAAGATGTCAGAGCCTTCCTTGCAAGCGCAGTTACCCCTCCGGATACAGGCGCCGTTGAGGGTGCAATGACTGTGTTGGAGAAAGTGGGCGCACTGAGGGAGGAGGAGCTGACTGCCCTAGGAAGACATATGAGCATGATTCCAGCGGATCTAAAATGCTCGAAATTACTTGTTTATGGGTGCATATTTGGGTGTTTGGATATGGCGCTTACTATCGCTAGTATCTTGAGTACCAAATCCCCATTCATTTCTCCAATGGACAGGAGGAACGAGGCGAGGGTTGCTAGGATGAAATTTGGTGGGCAACAGGGAGATTTACTGGCGGATGCTTTGGCATACTTGAATTGGGCACATCTGAGGTTGACTTCGTCGACGACGAATGTCAAGTTTTGGTGCGACCAAAATTTCCTGTCGCATCATGCGCTCCTAGATATCGCATCTAGTAGGTTACAGCTGTTATCTTCGCTGAAGGAATGTGGGCTTGTACCGATTGACTATGAGCTTCCTGCACCAACTTCTCCTCCAGCGGTGTTATTGAATCTTCCTCAACAAAGCCAGGAACAACAGCGTATTAACACCTTACTGAACCCTGCTGTACCACCAGCACCTGATACATTGACAGAGCAGAATCATAATTTATGCTTACTGCGGGCGCTCATTGGGGCGGCGTTCACGCCGCATTTGGCGAGGATTCAGATGCCTGGTAAGAGGTTTAAGGAGGTATCTTCTGGAGCAGTAGAGGTTGATCCAGAGGCGAGGATGATTAAATACTTCACTGGGCCAGGCGGAGGAAGGGTATTTGTCCACCCAGGGTCGACGTTATTTGATGCGCAGCGTTTCGTGGATGAGGCAGGGTTTATGGCGTTTTTTGTGAAGGTAGAGGTGGGGAGGAAAGAGGATCTGACTGCACAGCAGCAGGCTGCTGGGGCGGCGAAGACACAGGAGCAGCAAAGTGTATCGATACCGCAACAGGGAGAGAAGGTGACAATTAGAGAGATTACACCGGTGGGGTCGTATGCACTGTTGCTGTTGGGTGGGGAGTTGAGAGTGGATACGCTTGGGAGGGGAATGACGGTGGATGGGTGGATGAGGATGAGGGGATGGGGGAGGATTGGGGTGTTGGTGGGGATGGTAAGGAGGTTGGTGGAGGGGGTGTTGAGGGATAGGTTGGTAGTTGGTGGGGCAGTGGAGGGAGGGGAGCAGAGGAGGAGGGAGAGGGAAAGGGAGGTAGTTGGGGTAGTAAGGAGGCTGATTGAGGGGGAGGGGCATGAGATGCGTCGGTAAGTGGAAAAAAAATTAAAACCACGGGTGGCATGGGACCTGGTACAGCAGAGCGGGGCCTTATGAATTAGCCCTACCATATCTACCTAGGTGACTGCGGCTGTGGTGGTCAATATTGATGTCTTTTGTTTATTTTAGTGCTTTGGGGGTAAAAGATCTTTTCCTTTATGTTCACCTTTTTTTATGAGAGCCGGATAGTGTTGCTCTTCAAGTTTATTTGAATTAGTACGATTTTATTCTAGCTGCTCACCCGTTTCTAGTATTGTATCTTGAGTAGACAAGCTATAATTGATTTATTATTTTGAGCATCCCAGCCTGTGTGGTGAGGCTCTTCCTTTTCAACGTCAAGATAACGAAACCAGACTAAGATAACGATAGTTGGTATTAATTACATATCAACTAGGCAAATATATATGCTAAATACGTAGTATTTATGCTGGAGTAGCCGGAGTTGGCTATAGTATTGGCTTTCTACTGGCTAAAGTATGGCGCTGAGAGTTCAGGGTAACTACTTCAGGGGGCTCCAGATGATACTATTGAAATATATGATTTTCTCAGAGTGGCAACAACACAGATATGTTATGAAGGAACACTTCACCTTGGGTTATGCGTTCTGTAATTAAGAAGCCATGGAAGCTGTGATGAGCTCGGAAGAGCTTCATCACCTATCTATATAAATGATTGAGTGCTATATTAATTATTTCTTTAGCCATCACTATGGTTTCTCCAATTATCGTCGGTCTGTTTTCTCGGGTTTTGGCTGATGCCATAGAACTGCAACAGTATCAAAGATGAGAATAGGATTGTATGGCTAAGTCTTGCCAGAAAATCCACGCATTATATGGTGGGGTAAGGGTGATATTGACAATTATCTCTCCGAGCCTGTACCTACGTCAAGCAAGGTAGCTTACAGGGGAACTTGGCCTACTCTATTATCACTGGATTGTGCCGAGCGCCAGCTAGCAGAATAGCTCTAGTATAGGGGGTATTCCTGCATTGATGGTTGGCTTGGGAGAACATACTGTACACAGGTACATGGGAAGTCACACGTTTGCGGATTCCGTTCGAGAATGGGTTTGTATGTCTTATTGGAATTTAGTATAGAATAGCGAGGTACAAACGCGCTTTAGGGGTGCGCTCCCTGAATATAAATTATGATTATTTATCCAAGTAAGTGGGAGGTGAAATTAGAGGGGAGGTCAGGGTAACTAATGTCCGTTATTTCTCAGATTTGTTTGCAAGTAGGCAAACTTGGCAGATGCGTGGGGGCAGATACCCTACAATCACGCAGGTTACTTTTAGTAACCTCTCCATCATGTGGAGGTGTTCACACAGAAGCAATGCAGTACCACCAGATACCCATGAAGCTGTGATATGGATAAGCTAGGACTCCAGTGCCCTATTTCACCCATTACCTAGGTATCAAATATTAAGAGTAGTTCACTCCCTTTGAGCATCTAACAACTACCCATAAGAGAGAGGCTCTAACACCCCTCCTTTATAACCTTGAGTCATATTGTAGCATTCAAATACCACGTGCTCAAGGAGTGTACCCAGGAGGGGGGCAACCTGCCAGATCTCAACTGCTGGCTCAATGTCCACCATTGATTCTCAATTTTAAATCCCAGACCCCCTTATTAGACGCCTTTTGCGCCACTTCTGGGTACTGCGCCAGATTCCCTGCCAGCTGCCTTACTAATAGGGAAAGGAGACTAGACGCAGCATGGCGGGGGGTTATGGCAATCTTATCAAATAAAAAATTAGGGATGATTTTACTCTCATGGTGTCTAACCCTTCCTCCTTTGTAGGTACTATCCATCTAAGGTAGATAGTCTGGCGGGCACCAGCCTCTCGTATAAGTTAGAATAGAGTGTCTCGAGGGATGAAACTATGTAGGTACATACTATGTTATGCCAGTTTGGTTTGGTTACGCTACTCCAGGAGGATCTACTGTCGGTCGCATTTTGTCAAGCTGACTTCATGTTCCAGGCACTTACCCTGAACTCTCCACACACATCATATTACCCACGAGCACCTACCACTTCGATTTTACAATTCATAATGCGCAATTCCATTTCCACATGCTACCCCCCCCAAGTCACCAGATCCGAACCAAACACCGTACAGTACTTCATCCAGCTAGCATAAGTATGTACTTGTACGCAGCAATAGTAGGATTTTGGTGGCAGTGCTTGTGGGGGCTTTAGTTCTAGATACGGATAATGGTGTAAGCAAATATCGAAATGCAAAAACTAGTACTTATGCTATAGTCTGGTTGGCATTTGATGCTAGTCTTGCTGTAGTAGCGTAAGTAACTAAGTTCTCCATCTGCGCTGTGTTCGTCCTGGCAGGTGCTGGGGAGTTATATATCAATAGAACGAGAATCTTATGGAATAACTATGTTCGTGGGTTTGCGGGGTATATACGCTACCCACCCACTAGCTTACCTATCTACATACATAGTAGTAGGTAGTTGCACCCAGGGGAATGTGAAAAAAGGTGATAGTTCAGGGTAACTTTATTGATGACCAGGGAGGAGTAGGTATCTAGACTACTGTAGGTTTAGCCCTCTTGTTTGTAATTGTAAACGAACAAACCAACCAGACTTCGGATATATAAAGTACCCCCCCCCCCCAACAACTTCCTTCCAGAAACATTCATACGAAGCAATCTACAGCCACCTGAATTGTTCCGCTATAGCTACCTCGGCTGCACTGAATGGTTCCTATTACCAGATCTTGGGGATGAGAAATTTAAATACAACCCCCCAATGCAACCGAAATCAGGTTGCATTTGACGCTACTATGCTGAGAGCATATACCTCCCTGGTCTCTTCCGGGGCCAAACAAGCCAACAAGGCGGGTTACTCAGTACTTAATATACATACTTCCTCTCAAGGAGGCTTCACTACAATCCACTAGTTTGCGAACATGGCATCTAGATGCCTACGGGCAGGTCTAAATATGCACCTACATCAGCAAAAAAAATTGGTGCGTCATCGTGGGGCATCGTAGGTCATCATGGCATCAGTGTCTCCTGGTGTCTCCTGGTGTCTCCTGGTGTCATCGGGGCTGTAGTTATCCTCCTGGAGGCCAATTTTCAAAATACGCGGACGCCGCGAGATACGCTCCGGATTTGCCCGGATTACATAGGATTAACCCAATTCCCAATGTTCACTTTTGACTTTTTTTCGAGATGTACCCCAACCCGCACGCACATACACATCTCCCCCGAGCGTTCTCCCCAATACCTCACAAAACTTCCAAAACCGAGGAATCGACGAGGGAAACGAGAAGCGAAGCCTGCGTTTATCACGCTGAGATTTCTAGATTCAATATTTAAAAGCATACTGGGCAAGAAACTCCAGGGTACCGAGAACCCCCCACCCACACTGTGTACAACGCAACGGACACAGCTGAACAAGAGGCTGAAGATATTCACTCCATTGCCTGCTTATGCTGTTGTAAGAGCAGTTGCAGAGATTATGCGAGTCCGGGAGAATACAAAGAACTTAGTACACGAACCGACGTGCCTGTGCTTTATGAATTAATTGGCAAACTGCCTACAGCCAAACCTCTCATATTGGCCCCCCCCCCTCCTTCTGGACTTCCTCGCTTATTGGATAAACCCCAGATCCAACTCTCAGTTATTTGGATGTGATCAGGCACACTCAACAAAAACCAATTGAACAGCCTCAACACTCGATTATTGTTCAACCAGAAATAAAAGCCGGGGGAAGTTCATCTACCCAAAACAGACATATATTCCTCTACAAGAAGTATATCCAATAAGAGGGGTTCGACTGTATACACCCTCTAATAACGCAATCGAACCCCCAAAGCGCAGATAGGGAGAGGGCGGTAGTCCTGAGATGGCAAGAGAGAGAGAGAGAGAGAGAGGATGTTATTCGGCGGGAGAGAGCCTCTTTTTTTTCGAAAAAACAGTCTGCGCATTTCCGACATGGATGGATGGGCGATTACCCCTTGAGCAAGGCATCCCACGATACACGTGAGTCAAGAAAAGATAGCCCCAGAGCCAGCAGGTAGATGCGTTGAGAGATCCCGAGTCACCAGAACTGCCAAAACTGCACCTATAACCTGTCTTCATGGGCCGGGTGGTCTGCAACTCCTGTCTTGTAGCTAGTCGGTTGCTTTTGGCTTGACAGCCGTGCCGGGACTGGCACAAGTCGCGATTAGTTAGTGCTCTTAGCCATCTTGCTGTAGATAGTTGCCTTCGCCCTGTTCTGTTCTTGCCTCCTTCCTTTCTTCCTTATCCAACGTCTTGTACATCTACCAATATAGTACGTTCTACATACCGGTACATCTCTACCTCCCTAGGCAGCGCTGGACCACCTACCTGCGTCTTCGCCCTTGCCTTTGTAAGAATTACAGGCTATAGGTAGGCTGAATTGTGGCGGTTGCACTTGGAGACGAGAGGATTGTGGTTGAGAGGGTAATTGTTCGCTATGGCTAAGAATTCTCTTAAAAGACTTGACTTGCTATGGAATAAAAGCTCTACTGAAATCAAAACATATACGGAAAAACACAGCTCTTTTATCCTTCGTGGGTTTTTCCCAATTACCCTATTTCGGAACCCCTGTCATTTCCCAATTGCCTTCTTTTGGATTGCATACCCAATTGTCCTATTTCAGCCTCGCTTACTCCCGTGACCCTTCATAGGTACTTGGCGAGAGTTATTCACAACAATAGGTAGTTCCATCAAGAGGGGAGATACTCGTAGTTTAGCTGTTGAGCTTTGCTAGGAGACCGAATGCAGAATGCTTAATCCTTGATGAACTAACTTGACACTGTGGCCCATTGCATAGGGCTATAAACTCTCAAGTCGATTGTGGAGACAAGGACCAGTTAATACTAAGTTCTATAATCGCTCGTAACAACTTAGTTACTCGTACTTACAAGGCATCTGCGCCCAACAGGCAGTAGCTTTACTGTCGACCGAGGCGTATATGCCCAAGGAATAAATCCTTATAGGAAGCATTCCATTACATATAAGAGCAAATGCAGTATGTCCGTAGCTCTCGTGCCACCCTGCATGTGTGCGGTTTGCTTGATGCTCATGCTGTAGGATTACCCTTATTACTAACAGTGCCCCCTCTCCAACAGCAATACAACAATGTCAAAGATTAAAAATTGGCCCTGCTTACGAAAAAGGCAAAATAAAAAGGTACCTGCAGCCTACGCCTGGGCACGAGCCGAGATGTCTCGAGACTTCTGGGGAAAATTTTTCATTGGTTGCCACGTGCATATCTGTGTGTGGGACAGTGTGAAACAGTATGACAGCCTACAAAAGTCTCGAGACTTACGAGACTTTTACGAGACTTTTCTGGTCTCGAGCCCAGGCCTACCAGTGCAGCCTTCTCAACGGGCGGGCTAGGCCGGCCACAACGACGGCCGGAAACAGCCTGGACGGTGTATGGTTCAGCCAGGGCCTCGCCCAAATAGCGAGGTCGCACGAGTCTTGGCCTGGACTGGCCTGGACCGCCTGGGCTCGGGGTGTCTCCTGACAGTCCGCTGGAACTGTCCACACACTGTGTTAAAGTTTCCTTAACACAATGATAGGCAACCTGCCAACACCGAACTTTTATGATAACTTCCAAACAATTATCGAGGATTCCGACAATACGTACTATTTAGCCCACTGAAGATACTGAAGAATAACATCCATAAACCCTCGGGAAATGCATGCCCTTATATAGAGATATTGCCTATTGTAGTATTACCGGCGTTGCACACCTAACCCTGCCGGTATGGCCATGCAGGCCGCCGCAAGCCACCAAATCCTCGGCCGTGCCGGACCAGGCTGTTTCAGACCAGCACGGACCCTGGCCCGTTGAAAATACTGGTTTTAACAAAGGAAATGGTAAACCATAAAAAAGCCTAGTCCTTGAATAATGTATCTTCTGATAGCTGGAGGACACGTTGTTTCAGTCTTCCTTCCCATGGTGGCGTTGCACCGGATGGGGCGATCGCTTGCCTCGTGGTAAGCTTTGACTCTTGTGGGACAACAAACAATAAGTGCACTTCCGCCTTCCGCACCTCCCGTGGCAATACCGCATACATCTCATCAATTCCACTCGCTTTGACAGGGTGTGTTGATCCAACAGTAATCTGCAGCAGAATGACCACTAGCATTTTAGAAATCTCTACTAGGGTGATACTGTCGATGGAGGTAAGATTGGACTTCAATGGCATAAAATAGACTCCTTTTCTTTCTGGGAGGAGTCGTGAGGAGTTAGGCATATGTAGAGTTGCCCCACCGTCCTTCAGGTTGCGAAATTCCTCTGCTTGATTGAGATCGGAGGGTGCTATTGCTGACAGCTTGTCAGAGGCGTCCAGGATTCGCCATAATCTGAACCTACCTCCCTTATTGAAGGGTTGGTATGTGGCTTGTTCGAAGATGCGCCCTGTGGCATCTTTCAATGAAGGCACCTCTAGTAGCCGGTGGTAGAATGCTCGCTGCTGGGCTTTACGTGTTGCCGAAAGCTCTTGAAAAAGAAGACCCTGAAGGTACTTTTTTTATTTATTTTTTTGGGGGGGGTTCATTAATCGCATTTATCCTATCTAGAATATGCCTGAAGGTACTTTGTCCCTATCTTTAGTTCATAATGTTGGGAAATAGGCGCTCTTCGTCCAATAGCGCAAAGAACAAGATCTTCTGGGCAGCCGCCCCAGTACTCACGTCCTCCATGGTGCTGAGTGGACAATAGAGGGTTGGAGGGTTGGAGGTTGGAGGTTTGCTGGTTGGAGGTTTGCTGGTTTTGTGAAGTTGTTGGTCTTGTATTTTTAAGGACTTAGTAATAAGTCATAAACTTAGAAATATCAAGATTAAAGTTATGTTGAGATAAACGAGTTGTTAAGGGTAAGTGTCCCAGAGGGACAGATAATTAACTGGTTGATCTCTTGTATTGAAGTTGTTACTATCGAAATGATCTAAGGAAAGAAAAATCCAAATCTTAAGCGGAAAATAGGGCCCTTTTATAGGTATCCGAAATCCCGCCAAGCTGGTATTTCCAACGTCGAAAAAGTTAACTTGAAAACACTTCCCTAAACTTTTCTCTCCCGCGGTATTCATCTTTTACCGCCCTTCAGGCCCGCCAGGCCTCCCAAGCGCTACGTCACCCTGTACGCTTTTTAATCCATCTCTTTTGCCTTTAGAATTGTACGGAAATAAATAGAAATAAATCAGATAATGAAATAAATCATGTGCGCAGAAATAATCAGATTCTATGAATTCCCCGTAACAGTGGTGTCGCTACCCTGTTACATAATCCTAGTAAAATATGTGAAAATGTAGTCTTCCCCGGTGGTCAACTTATTTAAGTGTACGGAAGAAATAAGAGTTGCAATAACCTTATGTCTTCCTTACAGGTTTGCTGGTTTGCTGGTTTGCTGGTTTGCTGGTTTGCTGGTTTGCTGGTTTGCTGGTTTGCTGGTTTGCTGGTTTGCTGGTTTGCTGGTTTGCTGGTTTGCTGGTTGGAGGGTTGGAGGGTTGGAGGGTTGGAGGGTTGGAGGGTTGGAGGGTTGGAGGGTTGGAGGGTTGGAGGATTGGAGGGTTTGCTGGTTAGAGGGTTGGAGGGTTTGCTGGTTGGAGGGTTTGCTGGTTGGAGGGTTTGCTGGTTGGAGGGTTGGAGGGTTGGAGCGTTGGAGGGTTGGAGGGTTGGAGGGTTGGAGGTTTGCGGGTTGGAGGTTGGAGATATGGAGATTTGGAGGGTTGGAGGGAGGTTGGAGGGTTGGAATTTATTCACTCCATTCTTTATTTCCTCTAGCATTTATTTACTCTGTGCCTTGCTGTGTACTTATTTTACCTCCGCGAGGGTAAGGGTGTTGTACCAACCAGATCAATTTGAATACGTTACTGTTTTTTCGGAATTTTGGTGAATTATTGGATGATTGGTGAATGGGTCCGAATGGGGCGCTATTTGCCCGCTAGAGCGCTAGCGCGACCGTTAGCGCCCCTTCCACCAATCACGCTAACAGATTGGCCAATCTGCGCGATTGGCGAACGGGACAGAACAGATTAGGGTTCTTTCCGTCCCCCCTCCCCCCTCCCCCACTCGCAGCGGGGCTCTCCTTTTTTATACTGATATAAAAAAATTGCAAAGCCCCCCCCGCATCAAATACATAGGTATGTCTATGTATTTGATGAGGGTAAACATTTTAAAAACGCTCTGCGTTTTTAATATGAATTGCACTGAGGGCCCTGTTTCCTGTCCTACCAAAAAGGCAGGGGGGAGGGCCCCACCCGCATCAAATACATATGTCTATGTAATTAATGAGGGCACTTTCTTACTTTCCAACTTTTATTGCCCAGGGGGGGGGCGTTACTTGCCAATTTCTTCGGTATGTTTCCTTGTAGATCTAGATACAAGTCAAAAACCCTGGCAATTCCCTCTAGGTAGCCTCTCCGAGAGGTCCCAGGTCCCAGGGTTGATATTTCCTTTTGTAGGAAATAACAAAGAGAATTCGTAACAGAGCCAATGAGCTTGTTTGTTCTCGTGCTCAGCCTGATACCTATCGCTATAAATATTTGCTGTGCTGTACGATACAAGGGTCCATAGAGACATGGCCACTTTGAATGCCAATTGCAATTCGTACATGCTTACAGCGAATGTGCGCTAGTAGGGATCCATTATCGGTAAGCGTAGAGCAGGGTCCTGTTAGCAGGTTACTACCAGTGATATGTTTGATGACGATGCCAGTATTTTTGAGCGGTATTGCAAAAAGGAAGACGTTCGGTTATATACAAGAAAACGGAAGTTCTTACATCAATCCTACTGTACCTCTTGAATAGCCGGCCTGATAAACAATGTCACTGGAGACTCTGATTCGAGACTACATAGTACTTAGGAAGTAAGTCGCAGGCCAGAGAATTGCAATTGGCTGGAGTGATTCGATCGTGACTTTATCTTGATAATATCAACCATGATGCAACTCACCAGACTTGATCCAACTACATGGAGTACATCAAAAAGTTTCTTCCATGTAACCCAGTCAGAGCCTGAGTCCTGTGCCAACCAGACTAGAGTCCTCTCAGAGCCTGCGTCATCTTGGTTGAGCCTGCAGTGAACTTGCGTTATAAGAAACCGACGATATAAGAAACCTCGCGATATAAGCAACTATTCTCCGGCCCCGACAGAATTTGGATGGGAAAATATCTCACGCTATAAGAAAACTCACCCTATAAGCAACTTTTTGCCAGTCCCCAGGAGTCGCTTATAACGCGAGTTCACTGTACTAAGAAGTATGCCTGGTTGCATAGCGTCCGCATGTATATAGAGTATCTCTATCTCGGTTACCGCAACCAGACTACTGCTGCTGTTGCGTAACACCACTGGCCTCAAAGCGTGCCACGCAAATATAATATTATTACCTAGTCTGATTGGCACAATCGACCCTCACCAGACCACCCATCCTCAAGCCGTCTTGGCGGTTGGCGATCCTCGAGACTCCATCATCGAATGTGAGTAATAAATAGCGGCCAAACATCTCCCATCGACATTAACCAGTAATTACCCCATCTCTTACACTTAAATATCCTGAACCGACCGGGCGCGCCGCCCGCACTTCAACTGCGCTATTTGCCAGCTCCCGGCTCAAGTTAGTTCTACTCCAACTGCACTAGTTAGACCTCAACCTTCAGACCCC
>Ga0307514_10003523_pt1 | contig 14966 bp, 23 predicted proteins | sample 16_EM_MG_FD_203088 | JGI IMG/M metagenome (GOLD analysis project Ga0307514, IMG submission 203088) | Populus trichocarpa ectomycorrhiza microbial communities from riparian zone in the Pacific Northwest, United States - 16_EM | ecosystem: Host-associated > Plants > Roots > Unclassified | place...
CGTGAAAAATACAGCACCAACACCACAGGGACACAGGAAATGGGAAAAATATGAGGAAAACTAACAATGATGATGAAGGGTTTTACAGAAGAACATACATGCTATTTATCCGACCAACCTAACCCACCCAAATCCAGCAACCCAGCAGAGGGCCCTGCCTTCCAGCCCATAAAATAGAAATGTAAAACATAGGGGGAAGCTTTGTAGGCCCAACAGAAATAAACAATTACATGAGGGGGAAAATAGGCCCAACCTAACAATGATAGTATCCGAGGGAGAAAAACGGGAAGAATGAAAGGTAGAAAAAGAATGGATGAAGTAATATAGAGCTGAAAGCCATGATGAACTTTCCACCCTCGTAACCGGCATGCATTCACGTCCACTTATTGCCTTGAGGCCTCCATACCTTACATATCCATTTGATCTGCACCATTGGCATTGGCAAAGTTGAAGCTGCCAGACTGAGTGGCGCCAAAGCTAAAAGCCTCGCCAGATTGTTGTTGCGGTGCAATGCCTTGAATTTCGGCACCAACCTCATCCTCCTCATCACTGAAGTACTTCTCAATGATGTTATATGCCTTCATATAGATCTCCTCATTTGCATTGCTCTGTGCTGAGTGGATCTTCTCCATACCACCGGCTTCTTCAATGTACATGGCGTACAAGTTGACGTTTTGCTGAGTGGTAGGCTTGTCCATCTCTCCGACCTTGAGGATGTTGTCCAAACCGTCCAAAGCAACCTGGATGATCTTGTTATCCAGACACGCCAAAAGATCGCAGAGGGGCTTGATGCAGCCTTGCTGGACCAAGTAGCGGATCTGATCAGGCTTTTGGAGTCCACCGGATGTTGCATTAGAGATCGCCCAGCATGCCTCCTTCCTAGTCTTAATATCGCCATTAGCGAGGAGGTGAATGAGGGGTGGGATGATGTTGGCATCGATCACAGCTTGGATCTGAGTAGAATTTCCGGCGGTTATGTTCGAGATGGTCCAGCAAGCCTCCTTACGGATTCCATCCTTACTAGACCCAAGAAGAGCTAGGAGTGCAGGCAGAGCACCACAGTTAATGATAACCTGTGTTTGGACATCATCGCCAGTAACGATATTGCCAGCAGAACGCAGAGCCGGGGTCTGCACGGAGGTAGAGTTGTGCATCAATAACTCCACGAGGCGCCTTGGGATACCAGCGTCAATAACAGCCTGGATCTTGTCGTTTGACCCATCGGAAAGGTATGAAATAGCCCAGCAAGCATCAATAAGAACTTCGTCATCAAGGGAGTACACCAACTTTGCAAGGACGGGGAGAGCCGGCAAGATCTGAAAATGATTACACTATTAGTATCCAAACTTGCGAAGATTGAAAGGAATAACTCACAGTTTGCCAATCTGGCTGTGGGGTCTTTCCACGGCAAAAGTTGCTAAGGGTCCATGTCGCGTTCCTGAGCATGCTGAGTTTTCGGCTGTCGTTTAAGAGGGCCAGCAGTGGTGGCAGAGCACCAGAGCCAAGAACAAAATCTCTGCAAGATGGAGAATCACCGGCAATGTTACCCAAAGCCCATACAGCCTGCTCCCTGACATCCGGCTCAGGGCTGCTCAACAACTCGACGAAAATTGGTACTGCTCCTGCCTCGATAACCACCTGAGTTTGAGTAGCTGAGCCAGAAGCAATATTTGTTAACGCCCATGCGGCCTCGAACTGCACAAGAGTGTGCGGTGATCTCAAGAATTGTACAAATCGGGTAACAACGCCACACTCAATTACTTTCTCGATTGGAGGGTCTCTCTCCTTACTGAGAAGTTTCCTAAATTTCGTTGTGGCTTGAATTTGTAAATCAATCGATTCAGAGAAAACACCATCAATCATGTCCGGCAATTCTTCGTTCAACTGTCATGTTATGAGATGTTAGAACATTACTTCTGATTCCAGCGCCAAATTCACGCCATTGGAGGGTGCCAAGATATTTGTTCCCCTCCGCATTTGCCCCTCCAAATCCAACAAAGGGATAGAGAAAATCAATTACAATACAAAAGAAATAAAAGAATGGTACCTGATTTTGCAGTCCTGCACTTTCGTCGTCACTATCAACGCCAGCTCCAGGTGGAGGACTATTGAGATTCAAGTTTCGTCGCTTGGCCAAGTTCTCATCTCGCTTCTGCTTTCTGATCTCAACTTGCTGCTCCTCACGTCTCCTTCTGAGCTCATCCTGCTTAAATGTGCCCTTCGCCTTGAAGTTGCTTCTTCTGTGTTCTGGGATGTAGCGTTCGGCCATGTTTGATGCTGGTGATTATGGAGATACGGCGATGAGCGATTAGGCGGACAGCGACCAGCGGGTAATAGATACTCCAGATATATAGGGAACGATAGGGAGTAGAGGTACCTGCAGATGGCTGTTGGCTTTAAGGCGGAAAATCGTAGGGATGTGGTTTTTTTGGGTGTACGTTCCTTCTCCGGCAGAGAGAAGTGGAAGAAGATGGAAAGGAAGGGGAACCCACCAAAAACATGGGTTTCGTACCCAAGTTCACTTAAAAGCCAGAAGCGGGTTAGTCATATACTTACGAAACTGAAGCGGCATTGAGGAGAATTTACCATCTATCTAGCCACGCCACACGGCATTTTCTACTAGAGATTTTGATGGAGATGGAAAAAGTTCTCTCTCCCTTCTTTTTTCGCTATATGATTATTGCTCACGGCCTCCTGATAACAAGACCAGCGTTAGTGAAGACTGCAAGACGGGCATTGACTGCGGGGGCAGACATAAAGCAGCGACATTGCCCTTTGACCCAGGCCGACTTGCCCATTGTCCACTGTGATATTGTGACCCATTGTTCTGTACTCTATTGGTACATACATGACTTACAGTAAGTACTCCGTACTCTTGTCTTATAAGTAGGTAGTTCACATGTCGCATTCATTAATAAGAATCAAGATATGTATCGAATTAACTGGCCCAATGCATAATGCATACACTTTCATACCTAAGTTTTGCATGGTATATATATGCATACCCACTTTGAGCACATGGTTTTATGTTGTTGTTTTTTTTGCTTTTTTTGAGCCTATAGGTACGTCTTTCCCCCGAAGGGAGCCATAAAATATGTAATGTACAGTATGTGTTTCGCGCTCCCTTGGCACCCTTCGCGTCTTTGGTACCTGTACGAGTACTGTATCCCATGACTCCAAAACACCATGGCGACAACAGACATAGTCCCAATATCTGCTGTAAGTCAACATATGGGCAAATTAATAAATGTAATAGGTGTAGTGGTAGATGTCCGCCCTCCAACACTAACCAAAAGAGATGGTAAGCCATGAATTACCACCTCTGTCATGTACCATGCTGAGAGACACAGAATATATGATTACGTTTACCTTATGTGACAAGACCAAATCCCTTGTTGAAAATGGTTTGACTGTTCGGTATTTTCACCGTATCAAAGACGACCTACCAGAAATTCAGGGTCTCGACAATGTTGTCGTTCTTCGAAATATCAAGGTTGCTCCATCAATATTCCCATTCTCAGATTTGACTCTAATTAGTGGTTAGATGACCGAATTTGGTGGAAAGAACATTGCAATCTCACACTTTACCTCTTCGTGGATCGTTGGATATCAGTCTCCAATCAGGAAGGAGTTTATCATCAAAAGTTCAGGCTCAAAGGTGAGGGCCACTTCATCAGAGATGGTTACGATCAACGCTCTTCGTGAATTCTGGAAGAGCAGAGGTGGAGCAGCCTCATCTAGGGGTGTGAACCCTGTGGCACTTTCCAAAATGGAAGAACAAAACAGCCATAAGCGGAAATTCGCACATATAAAAGACTTGCAGTACGACCATTTTTACGACTTGATGGGGGAGGTCGTCAAGACGTTCCCAGGAAATGGCCCTTTCACCGTATATCTGACTGATTATACGAGGAACCCCAATTTGCATTGCTATGAATGGCCAAATCTTGGTGAGCGTCGAAAAGGCACGAGTGAAGATGATCGCCATTTCTACACAGGTCGTAAGGGGAATGGCGGTTCTAAGTGGCCTGGACCCTTTGGACAATACACCCTCCAAATTACACTATGGGAGGCGCACGCGGATGCTGCTCGGAAGGTCGTAAGGGATGGCTGCTTGTTGAACCTCAAGAATGTGAGGGCCAAAAGAAATGCCGATGGAAAGCTGGAAGGAGCCCTGCACGGAGATCGAAAGTTTCCGGACCGGGTGGATATCTCCGTGGTGAAGGATCTGAAAGATCCACTGGTGGCGCTCCTTAGTCGTAGAAAGGTTGAATACCAACGCCGGTCAGAGCCTGAACGACTAGAGTATGAGGAGAGCCTGAGGAAGGAGGCGGAGGAAATCGAGGAGAGAGAGCAGGAAGAAAAGAAAGAAGCGGAAAAACTGAACGGAAACAGTATGTATCCCCTGATACACCTTTCCTCTGTATTCCTCTTTCTAAACTCAAGTGCTTACCCTGAACTAGTCGTTACCCGCAGAGCAAATGGAGTCCCGAGTATCCTGATTGGAGACATCTTAAATCCCGTCGATATTGATCTCAAAGAGACACCCTACATCAATCGCAACTACAGGACTATTTGCCGAGTTGTCGACTTCCTCCCCCACAAGCTCGAGCAATTCTGCGTTCGAAAGGAAATAAAACCAAAGGCAACACACTCAATAGTAAATAAAAAGGGTCAAATCATGAACGTCTATTCAGATGGCACCAAAAAACCCGCATTTGACGACGAAGTTGACTACGAAGAAGATGACGAAGACGTCCCTGAAAGTCAACGCAAGGAATGGGAATTTAAGTTCGCCTTACTTGTCGAAGGGGAGGATGGGGCTACAATGAGGTTGATGGTGGACGATAAGTCGGCGCAGTTTTTGCTCAGAATGGATGCCACAGAGTGAGCGAGCATTTCAAGTGACCCTTTTCCTGAATTAGCGCTTATATACTCCCCTCAGTCTCAAAGCAGACCCCTGTGCCCTCGCTGAACTCCGCGAGAAATTGTATATTCTCTGGGGTGATCTTGAAGAGCGCAAGTCCCGCAAACTCAAACACCTTGAGAAGGGTAAAGACGAGACAGGAAAAGAACCCGACAGTCGAAAACGCAAGTCCATTTCTTCTAAAAATCAGTCAAAAAAACGCCGTAGATCGAACAAGGACATTGACGAGGACTGTACTACTGGCGATATTGACGGCAGTGACGATGAAGATGAGAATGGATTGATTGTTGGGCGGAGCAAGTATTTTGCTGCGCTGGTGAGAGAGTATGGTGTCAAGAGGACAGATGGAGAAGGGAAAACCTATTGGCAGAGAATGTTTGGGTTGTTTGGGGTTATGATCAAATACTAGGACAATCCAGATTTGCGTTACCCTGAACTTTACCACGATCGTTATAATTGTTTCCTTTCCACTGGTCTGCCTTGCATTCGCCCCTTTCCACTTATTGTAGCTTTCCTCTTCCTTCATCTGTCATGTTGATAGGCAGTCGTCACATTTCCCTAATCTGGATAGTTTTGGAACTATTTATCCCACTTGAACCTGATTTTCATCCTACCAACTTGTAATTATACCTGGGGAGCTTATGTATACTTATGCTTGGTCTTGTTGGCTTTCTTATATGGTGATGATTTTATTGATATTGGTGGGTTTCTGACTGATACCTCGCAAAGCTGAAGCTTTGAATAACATGTAGTTCACAACTAGTATATCTAATGCCTCCCTTCAGTTTGAGTGAATCGATAAGAGAAGAGAGAGGTGGTCCTATAAAACTTCCTACCATTATAATTCTATCTTTCCCAAGCTTAGAATCTACACATCTGAGGATCTTCTTCACTAGCAGCACAAGCCACCCATCTGCATCCCCAAGAGCCACCTTCTGTCAATATTGGTAGCCTATCCTTCGCAGAGCAAAATCACCAGTACTTTCTCTCAACCCTCGACTGGATCATAACTGCAAACTTTTTTCATAATCAGTTCGTGCTGGTAGCGGGTATTTAAGGGAGTACATCGATACCCACCTCCACAAACCATGCCGGTTTGAATCTAAATACACCCAATAATTGTCTGAAGTGGGTGAGCCAGGTCTGGCTTCTGGCCTGGCTTGGCTATAACCAATAGCAACTCCTGACTGTACGCATGCGGAAACAATTCGTTCTCAATTATACCCACATAATCTCTCCTACTGCATCAGACATGCCTCCCTGATAGCAGTGTTACCCTCAGAAAGCTACCTGCCAACGTCAACATCTCGTGTAACACTGCCGTATATATGCAATTTACCTAATCTTCCGTATGACCAGTCACTCGCACCCTAGACGTGTTGCTTCGCGGCCCTAATCTAGTATATTCCCAACTCAATTCTCTCGCCCCTTGGTACAATCCAGTTTGAGCACATATTCGGTGAAACTAAATGTACATCAAGAAATCCTCTCACCTCTAGTGTCGTCTGATGGCCAGCCTAGACATCAATGAAAAGCCAGAGTCACAAAGCCGGAAGTCAGGGGTGAAACTCCGACTAGAATTAACATACACTACTAAGTGCTATGTGCCCCAAGTTTGTCTGATTTATTTTAGGAGTAGGTAGTTAGGTATGATGCCTCGCCCACTACTTATGTATCTGGCATATACCTAGCACGGACTACCCCGCCATGATACCTTCCATACATCTATCTACCTCTGTAAATTAGTCTAGCTGGAATATACCTGACATATATAAAAAAAAATCCAACTATATTCCAGTAACGCATCCCCAGAAAAAAGGTACTGATGGAACAAATTTATTGCACAAGCAATGGGTGCAGATTAACTTTGACATCAATTTCTGTATATTTCCATCATGTCAGGTCTGCAAATGTTCTCTGGTTGAGACTCTTTTCCGTTTCTATAGCTAACATGGTTATGTCCCACTAGTAATATTAAAGACAGAGTCTCATATACCTCTATCTATGTGTAGTCAGAGTATGATAGGGAAGTAAGATTAGATAGGGTAGTCTTGAGGCCCAGGAGTCATTACCCTGAACTATGGATGTGCTACCATAACTTTCCTCGACAACAATGGATTTATACGAAAGTGTACACAAGAAGGCATATTATATTCCAACAGCACGCCATCGCTACCACTCCGCAATACAAAAACCTCACATCCTATACCAATATCATCTCCACTGTACTGCACCACTATTTCATATGAAAGAAATTCAATTAACTACACCTAGTAATTTCCCTAACCCAGCCACATTAACTAACCCCATTTTCCAGCCAAATAAAGTACTTGAGCAAACCTTTTCTCCTATCCCATGGAAATCCTATCCCGAGCGAATGGCCCACCGACGCAATTTCCCTGTCACACCGCTCTTGACTTTTCAAACACAAATGAAAAACAATAAAAAAAAAAGACTCAAGCACAATCGGGAGCTACATGGTATTTTTTATACACTCGACAAGTAAGCCACAAAGCAACAAAAAGACAAGTAAAAAGCCCTACCCTATAAAGCCCGCCAAAAAAAAAGAACATAGCTAGTAAAATACATGCACAGCACAGCCCAACACAAACATCAGAAACTTAAAACAAGAACGCAAAACAGCCCGTGATATAAAAGGAGCAAATCAAACAAATCGCCGCTGACTCCGCTCACTGAAGTAGAGAGTAAAGGAAATGCATCCAGCCGTCAACGTTGAAACATGAACGTAAGACCAACTTTCCCTCAGCAGACATCAGCAACAGACAAACACCAGGAGGTAGAATATAGGGTAGAGGCAGCGTAGCAATTATCACCTCAGCAATCACCTCTCTGTTTCTTCTGCACATCTACCACATTCAAACATTCGCGTCTCAACCTCAATCGCCTCTCCAACCATCCATCCTGCCCAGCCTGATCAGGTTCGTAAGTTGTAAACGAAGTAAAATAGAAAGAAAGAAGCAAATAATGTTGAACACAACTCTCGCCCAGTAGCCAAGCAAAGCGCCAGAGATAAACAAACCACGACAACGTAACGTAGCAAACAAAACATCCGCACTCCCCCTGATCGAAAAGTGAAAACACACACGCACATATACCCTCATTTCTCATGATCTATCCCAAACAGAAATCGCCGAAATGCTTGACAAACCTGCGTTCTAGTAAGGAAACATGGGATATGCATCTCTTTTGGTTACCACTTCATCCCATCACTTATACTCGAGGCAGGGAATTTTCGTATTCGTCTTGATGAACTTCTGGACGTACAAGCTTGCGGCCTTGAACCTCCTCTTATCCTGATACTTTTCAAAGATAGCCTTATGATGAGAGACTGGGTCGGCGCAGCACTCATACATCAACTTGACGAGAGGTCGGAGCTGGTTGGCTGTGTAACCGGAGAAGTGTGCGTGTCCAGGAGTCTGTTGACAGTCTAAAATCAGCAAATTTCTTCGCAGCTTATGACCAAAGACACAGCAAACTTACCCAATCTCCCTTGCCCAACAATGACCTCGCAAGGTAATGAGCCCCAGCCGCCAAATAACTCGGCTGACTCCCCACAAACCTCTCATCCATAATTGTAAGCTCCAAGAAGTACTTGGCCAATGTCCTCGTCTCGAGATCATAATCATCTGCCTTGCTCACCCTTCGCAAAAAACTCATTGGGCCAGGATACCCAAGCTCAAACTGCAACTGCGACAACATGAACCTCTCAGCAGCAAGAATTTCATCAATAGTGTACCCGTTATCGACCATAAATACTATCTCGTGCACTGAAGGGCACAGAATCTCCTCGTACTTGGCAGCAATGAAGAGCGCAGTTGCACCAACAAGCTGGAGTTTGTTAATTGAGACGATCTTCTGAGAGAGAAATCGGTCAATGTAGTTGATGGCCAGGAAGAGGGTCTCTGGGAGAAGCTGGAACCTGTTATGAACCTGAACGATCCAATCCACGAGGATGGAGCGCATAGACCATTGAATATCCGGCTGAATAGTCATATAGTTTGCAGGTGGCATTAGCCTCTCCTATGGGGAAAGATGAAAATTAGCAAACCCCACCCCAACCTAAAAAAAAAATCTTTACTCGTACCTCTAATTCTCGCATGTAGTCGAAAATCTCATCACCATACTCTGCCACCATGGTAATATCGTACAAGTCATCTTCATCTATCTCCTGGAAGTCTTTACCAGCCTCAAGCAACTCCCTCTTGTCGCTAGCTGTAAGTTTTGGGGCAAGGATCGGTGCAGTCACTCCGGTAGTGTTGTCTCCGGCAGTTTTGGAACGGGCGGTTGTATAGTCTTCGTCATCCTCATCGAAGTACTCTTCTTCTGACTCGATATGGGCATTGTGCTCATCACCCTCAATATCAGTGGCATCTTCGTCTGTTTCTTCAACTCCGGCTTCTGGTTCGTCCTGGATATGGGAATGCGCAAGCTTATTGTAAATGTCAATCCTCGAATTTTTCAATGTAACCTGTCCGGATAATTGTGGACGAACCTTCCTGGCTTCTCGTTGGATAATGTGTCCGGCCTTGGACTTTGGAGACTTCTTGACCTTCTTTGGAGACAATGCCTTTACGGCAGCTGGCTTTGGTGGAGATGGGCGTTTATCTGCATAAACCTCAGTCTTCTTCACGACCCTCCTAGCTTGTCCTGGCATTGAAGCCTTTGGAACAGTAGAAGTAGTGGTGGTGGCAGTTTGAGATGCTGAAGCATTGCTCCTCGAAAGACCGCGTTGAGCTGGCTTCGCAAGTGCATTCTTGACGGCAACCTGGTCCTTCTCCTTCAGCACTATCTTATTGGCTTTCTCCGTGAGTCCGGAACTCTTAGTAGTAGCCGTGACCTGCTTCGCCACATTCGAAACATCACCAAACGCCTTCCTCTTGGCCTCCCCCTTGACAGAGGCAGCCTCTTTGGCAGTAACCGCCTTCAAAGTCGTAGCTTTCACGGCAGGTACCGCATTTTCGTCATGTCTCGGCCTAATAGCACGAGCTGGTCGCGTAGGCTGTTGCATTGCGTGATTCTGCGTCAGTGGTCAAATAGCTCCAATGCAAGAAAGAATGCGGATAAAAATGCAGATGAAGTGGGAGCCCAATCGCACGCGGGTTGGTGGTTTATATATGTAAATAACGAAACGAGCAAGGAATGTTTTGGTATGGGGTAAGCATTAGGGAGGTTGTGCCGGTGAGGCAGGGGGTTAGAGCAAAAAAAGGCTTGGTATCGATACAACATAGACCAATTGGGAACAGCATCCACGTCTCCAACGCAAAAAAACAAATAGACGCAGCATGCATGAAGCAGAAAGCAGGGAGAAAAAGTGCAGATGAGAAGAGAACATATAATGGAAGCAATTCTATACATACCTGTACGTCCATTGCGATTAGTGGGTAATGTGTAGGTTGAGGTGAAAATTCGCGGTGACTCGAAACGAAATAGGACTGATACACGGTACTGCGGAGCTATGTCAGTAAATGACCCAACGTCAGATGCCGATGATTTGGGGATGCAGCTGGTGGTGTCTACCTTTTGTTCAAGCCCACTTTTCGTGAAACCGTCTCGTTAACTTAGAAAGCGAGGCTGGGAATACTGATGCCAGATGACCAGTAAGAATAAAGGAAGTAGCCGTTGTTAGACCAGAAGATCTCTAACAGTAAGGGATAGGTACCGATGAAGTGGGGGGATGTTGAAGTAAAGTATGGGGAAAGGAATGAAAGCAGATAGGTAGGAGGGAAAGTCCAGTTTGTGTCAAGGATGGATGAGGCTGAACTCGAGTAGTGCTGTCCAGGTATGGGTTGTTGATCCTTGTCTTGTGGTTGTTGATGTTTGGGTGGAGGGATGGTTCGAGGAAGGGAGGGGCTTTGGCTATTAAGGCGGTAGTCAATGGTAGTGCTGTGTATTTTACCCTTTTCATTGTTGTGCACTCTTTGCATACAAAGTTGATGTTTATGTTTTCAACGTGATACCAAGCTAAACTCCTATCAGCTAGGTCAACACCCCCCTTAGCAACCAGTGCTGTCATGGCAACGAGCGAGCGCATCCAAAGAGTTGTCTGGCGACATCGAATCCCATGATATTTACTAAACGGCTGCTTCCCGATTTCCTCTACTGGTACGGAGTAGTCTTGATGCCACTGACTTTCTGAATCCTTCTGCGACACACTCCTTAATGCCAGTCTGAGTCCAAACAAAACACCCGCCAGGCCCTCCTTGTCTCGTGCCAAGCCCTCCCGTCTTGGTTTCCTGCCCATGCGTGCTTATGTAACTAATCTTGCCCACATGCTTACATCAGCGAACAACCCACTGATCCTTGCAACCCCGCGGCCAAGAATGCACTTAAGCAATGACGCCACCCGTCGCGTCTCCCTGCAGCCATTTCGACTTCTCACCCCTACACAGCCCAACGCGTCGCCTGTCGCCTGATCACCTGACATTATACGAAGCTCCTTGAGCACCGAATATCATGTGTGCCATGGATGTGTGAAGAAGCTGTGCCACATTCCAAGTGTTATGTCTTCTCATCATATTTGATGATCGAAGGCCAGAACAAGTGCAATTGGGATATCCGAGACTTCTTTCCTTACCGCCGAGGCCAGGGATTAAGTCGGCAAAATTATGTCAGACTGGATACCCTCACAATGAATATCCTCTTCTACATTTAATATTGGAGGCTTTTATGCTGATGGGCATGTGTCAATTGTTTTTTCTCTAGTGAACAAAATGGTTCTTTCATACTGTCACCACTTTAATTGCGGCATGAGGCCCCTAGATCAGTTGCGCACTAGATTCTTTCAGGCGAATACCCACAGCATTTGAATTATGCGGTTCAAAAAGCAAGACAGAGATTCCAGGTATTGAGGAAAACTAAGTACTTTTGTGAGTTCCACCCAGAAGAGGAAACATTGGACCTACTGAATATTAAGGACAATTGGTATAACGTCCCCACATGCCAATATCTGTTCGCGGCTAGGCACGAGACTCTGCGCGATGGTCACAAGGTTGACTGGTACCGGTGGAAAGCGTAACCAGTTGATTGGCGGTTACGGATCTTCCGACATCCGCGCTGATCCCCACAAAACCGAAGTAAGCACGAATGAAATGCAGGGCGAAAGCTCCATGGAGGGTGGCGGCTTTACATTCTTTCAGATACATATCTTACTTGGGGACATCTTACTACATTTGCTCTGACTTGCATGCATGTTGCGCTTGCTCTACTAATTAGCATCTCCTGATGGACATAGGTCTTATTATATAACTCATCCCCGCAGTGTGCACTCCATAGATACCAGAAGTTACCCTGAACTGCTCTTTGTCTAGGCTCTTCCCAAATGACTCGTTCACCAATGACCAACTTTGCTTTTACTTGTGCACAGTCTACCAAAAAGCAATTCGCCTCACACACCCGATCGCTCACAAGATTACTCGATATCGCACCAGATTGTGCGGGATGATGGAGGCATGCGTGCATCTGTCAGTTTTAAATTTTTTTGCCTTTCCTGAAACTTGCAGTGTTCCCCATTCACCTCTTCTAGCCTTCCCCGCACGAACATGTTTATGTGCAAACGGGCCATACTGCCATTTGCGCACGACAGACTGGATGGAGCCGTAAACTTCACTTGTTTACGTTTGTTTGTAAACAAATAGAGTTTTGTCAAGTGCAGGTGGGGTCATGAGCCAAACATTTAGCGAAAAGTGTTTTTGCGCTGTAGACGTCTACATTTCCCCACCCCTCCCCACAGGGTCAACTACACCATAGTATCGCTCCACCGCTGAAGAGGGGCGAGAGGACATATGTTTAGTCCAGGTGATCATCACGGGTGATTCGGCGTGCACTTCGGCAAGCCGGTGCGGCTGACGACAGCTCTTTCAACTCGGCATCATGATCAACCGCACCGCAAACTAAAGACCGGAAAGAGAATACCATTTCTGGATGGTATAGAGTGGAAGTCGTTGATAAAGATGGGAATGAATAAATAGTACCGTTTCACCGGCAGTGAGATGTCTCAGATGTGGGATGCATGTAACGTTGGAGGTTGACCCGGATCTGATAATATTACACAAGCTGGAGATTGGGGAAAGGCCAGAAGGTAGGTGGCTTGCTGGAAAATTCAAGCATTATCGTCGACATGGAGGCTGAACGTTTGTCAGTTATGATGTCCCCCTTGGTTCATACTGGGCGACTCGATGTGCACAAGTCATTTCCAGAGTGGTACTTGCATCTTGTATCATGAAAGTGCAATTCTCCTGTGGTGACAGCCACACACACTACTTAAGCTTATGCCAGCCATCGGCATGACTGATAGAGATGCGTGCTGCAGTGTCAAGCTACGTATCTTTGCCTATCTAACCCCTTCCTGCAGCCGGGTCCCCCTCTGGCTCCATCCTGTTACATTTCGCAGTTAACTGTTGTCTCCTTTGGAGGATATTGTGCCAACCAGACTAAACTGTGTTGCTTGTCAGGTTTATTCAGACTCACGTCCCATTTTTTTTGCCTGTCGGACGCCTCCCAAGTGGCATGCGGATGTGATTGGACAACCCCTCGGGAAGGGTTTGCTGGGATCAGGCTACCGATTGGGTTGTGAGTGGGTGGGATGCAGCGGGTTGGGAGTCTGTGCTTGCAATCGGGCCATGCCATGCCATGGATTCGTTGGGTGGATGGATTGGAGGTCATGGCAGGGCCGAAGGCGGTTTAGTGGGGGTTGTTGCAGGCCAGTCTTGGTGCGTGCGCTCCGTGCAGAGAGGAGAGAAGGAAGGCGAATCCGAGGAGGATTTTGTGAATAGAAGCAGCTTGGTTCAATGGGGGGAGAGTAGTCTGGTTAGGGGAGAGAGGGACCTAAAGCCAGGTTTTGCTGTGGGGGCTATCGGCGCTGGCGGAGATGTATATCAACGAGCGTGACTCTTGACTGCAGCACACACAGCTATTCTCAGAGGCACAATTGGGGGCGTAGGTCAGGCAAGTGAGAGAGCACAGGAACCAGGGAGTGCTTTGAGTGAGGCGAATTAAAGAGCCAGGCCAGGGTCTGGGGGGATGGGGTCTGGGGGATGGGGATGGGGATGGGGATGGGGGGGGTTCCGAATTCTCTATAGCCAGCCCTTGTTTCGCACAGCAGGCATCGATCGATACGATACAATCCTCCATATCATATATACATACAATACATATACATACTGCCGTACGCCAGCTTTATTGCCCGCTGTTGTAGCTCCTCTGATGTCCAACTGCTTGCGCAGCAGATGCCTGAATGTGCGACTTGATACACTTGTATAAGTATAGATGTCCTGAACATACTGTACCTAGGTAGTCGCTGGCGCTGTGGTACTCTCGGTGAACTCTGAGCGTGCGCTCAAAAAGGAGCGAGATATCCGCAAACCCAGTTTGCCGTCGCAAGAAAATCGAAACAGCGAGATCATGAAACAGCGAGCAACCCTGTAAACGTCTGGCTTTACCTGTTCACGGGCAAGCAAGCAAGGCACGGGGACTGTGGACGGACGGACGGACGTTTTGATTACAGCGAGGGAAACGGGTGGTGAGCAGGACAAGACAATCCATCATCCATCCACCCACTGGCTCCTGGCATCTCCGCCGCGACTGCTTCTTTTTCCTGCTTTCCACTTCTCGCCAACACCCACCCAGACAACGACCCATACAGCGCCTCCCCTCGTCCACCACTGGCCCATACAATTGCATTCACACCGACGGTTCATACAGACAGCAGCCTACAGCCAGCCGGCGTGCGTACTTCTTCTGCCTAGGCCAGGCCGGCTCAGAGGCACCACCCCAGCACCCAGCACCCAGCACCAAGCACCAAGCACCAAGCACCCGCACCCAGCACCCAGCACCCAGCACCCAGCACCCATCACCCAGCAGCACCCAGCACCCTCCAGCGGGCAAGAGACAGAGACATCAACGACAGACGAGCGAGCCAGCCAGGCGAGGCGAGACAGGCTGGTTCTACGTACTTACTTACCTACTCAGTAGGCCTTACACCTACCCTTCCACCTTACCAGCTGCTTTACCAGTATTCCAG
>Ga0307514_10003524_pt1 | contig 14964 bp, 7 predicted proteins | sample 16_EM_MG_FD_203088 | JGI IMG/M metagenome (GOLD analysis project Ga0307514, IMG submission 203088) | Populus trichocarpa ectomycorrhiza microbial communities from riparian zone in the Pacific Northwest, United States - 16_EM | ecosystem: Host-associated > Plants > Roots > Unclassified | place...
TGGCCGTAACCTGGGTTCATGTTAGGGCCAGCAGCATCAGGGACCCCATGATTAGGCCATCAACATCCACCAGGAGTAAAAGCTTTTGTCACATACATCCTGTGGAGAAAAGCTCTTGTGGATGAACAATCATCAATGGTGTTCGGATCTGCCTTTCAACTGAAATTTTTAAAAATTTTAATTTTGTTTTGTCTTAAATTATTTTTTTTAATATTTTTAAATTGTACTAATATTAAAAATAATTTTAATATATTTTCAAGTAAAAAACATTTAAAAAATCAATTACCGTAACTATCTGAATACGGCCATAGTATCAATATTTCTAAGCAACACACCAATCACAGTAACCTAGCTGCCTTCTTGTGTACCTGAAGAAACAGACAGATATTGCCAGCTCGTAAGCTTGTGCAAAGCATGCACAAAAACAATAGAAGAACTGGTTAACAGGTTATCCTTCTTCCAAATGTAGTAGACGGGCCTTAGCTGAAAGGTTTCTATCTTGAAACCATTTCCTCAAGTGAGAAGATAGAGTTCTGCATTGTCTTGTAGTAGTCACAAGTTTGCTCTCAACAATCAAGGGAACAGCTTTACAACCTAAACCAGCTTTTACCATGGCTCTAATATCGTATTTTCGATCAGTAATGTAGAAGAGTACTGGAGAACCTCTCTGACGTAGAAATTCCAAACAGAACAACATTAATCTTCTAAAATTAAAAATGGCTTGCCATAATTTTTAGATTCAAGTGCATCATTAATTTGTAACCAAACTAGTGGAAAGGGTTAGGGAATATATATCTTGTAGTCAATTAGTTAATTATATGTATCATTAATTTTATTAACATAAAATATATTTTTATCAGTAAAAGCTTTCTTTATCTTTAATATTCAATTATATTTGATTAATAAATCTAGAGTAAAGATAAAATTCGTTGAACAAAAATATTTTGCATAGAGAATTATAAAGTCGTTATAATTACGAGATTTCTATTGCATCAAAGTATTGTTCCTAAATGTTTTTAGTCAATGTTTTATTAAGACTAAATATTAATTAGAGTTGTTGATACTAATGCATATTATGTTTCTTCTTTTATGAAAAGAAGCAGTTGTTCTCATAAACTGAGATGTGAAGAATACTTAAAATTAATATGTAGGTGCTTGTTTGATGACATGTACACTGAACTGACCCGCAAGAGAATTCCATATGGAGAGATCACCTATGTCTATGGAAAGGCTCACATGATAGTTGTGTAAGTGATTTTAGATTTGAGATCACTAAATTATCTTATATAAGGAGTGTTATACTTTAATCCTGACCACACGTTGTCCTAATTAAGGGTAATAAATGAGCGATATTATGTATAACAAAAACTATATAAAAGTATTTAAATAATCAAGAGATGATTCGTCACCCTAGGTGAATTAGAGAAAATATTCAATCTGTTCTCAAATTGTATTGATTATTAAATCCTTGGCCAAGATGGAATAAGATTTGAAAAGAATTTTAAATCATATTCAAAGAATCAATTACTATAGTGTTAAAAACTAAAATGATTTAACAAAACATACATATTTCATGTTATAATATCTAAATTGAAACATTATTGATGAAGGGATAATAATTACGCTAAGAAACTAGTTATGAAAGGTTAGGTCAAATCACTTATGACTTTTCTAATATTTGGGGGATCTTGACAAGTTGCTAGACATTATACTTGATCTTCAAATATAAACCAATCTATTATTTAATTGATAATAGATTAAAATGTTTAATTTACTTAATCTTATTTTATCTAATATTATGATTTATATTTGATCCAACTTATTAGAAAATCTAATGGGTTATACATATAAGAACCATTACTCAGAAATTAAAATGGGATGAGTAATCAAGTGTGACTTGATTGTAAATAAATTTTAGAAATTAAAGACTAAAATGTAATTAATATAGGGGATTACAATTCTAGACCTAGAAAAAATCAAGTAGGAACTTGATTGAATAAATTTATGAAATTATCATAAAATAATACATGTGATATTATTTAAGGAAAAAATTGATATTTTATCATTTATAGGGTTTTTAGGTTTCCCTATAAATAGAATGCTATACCTTTTATTCTATATGTATTACATGATAGTATAACAATACATTACAAAAACACCTAAATACAAAAGAAAAGAGCTAGCATTCAAAGGTATAACAACTTCGCTCATCCTAAATGGGTTTAGAAAATTTCTCACAAGTGGTTCGTGTGGATTACCATTAGAGGTCGGACACTTGGACGACTTATGGTTTGTGATAACCTAGCCTTGAAGCAATTATTTAAAACAAAAAAGAACATATAGTCTTCATTTAATGCTATAAAATTATATCTTACCTAACTAACTTATATGATTTGGATGAGTTACTTATGATCATTTAATATTAGAGGCAGTAGTTAGGCGAAACATATATGATATGTTTAGATAAAGAGTTGTTGCCTAATTAATTTAGAAGTCATATAAAGATGTGATTGATATGCTATGTTATCTATCCAATTTAGTTTATTTTGATTTGTTGAGTTACTCAGAGTTATATAAATTAAATAAGATCTTAGCCTACCAGGAGATCTAAACAAGATTTTCCTAATTAATAGTAAGGGCTATTAATTTGCAAGAAAATAGTGGGAGATCAAGTTATGAATAAATACCTTATCTAAATTTAGTTATAAATATTTATGCATGAAACAAATACTCGTTATCTTTACATGAATAGGTTGATAGATTACAATGAGTTCCCTACATAACATACATGATGCTAATAAATTCACTAAATCAAACTTCTTGGACTAGTACTGAATTATGAGAATTGCTTTTAAACAAGAAAGAATGTTATATGTTCTTGAAAATTCAATTCCTCTTGTCCTTGATGAGGATGCTGACAATGAAGTTAAGAATGAATATCAATGTCATATAGATTACAATGCGTTCCCTGCATAACACATCATGAGAATATAGATGCCCATATAATAATTATGAATCTAAAAGAATTGTTTGATGTGGCTAGATACACTAAGAGGTATGAGATCTCAGAGTAATTATTCCTGTATAAGATGACAAAGGGTTTCTTGGTGAAACCTATGTGTTGTTACCTATTTTTAGAGCCCCACATAAACAAAAAATAATAATTAGAAATACAGAATACAAAAAAAAATTGAAAAAAATTTGGAAGAAAATAAAAAAAAAATATATCAGTAAGAAAACTATACTAGAACACCTAGAAAATTATCGAATACTAGTTGCAAAAGGATCCAAACATACAAGATTGAAAAATTTGACAGTGTATTTTCGACAAATAAATACCCTATTGGCGACGAAAATTTAGTTTAAGAAGAAAATTTAATTTAAGAAGAAAAATTCAAAATTAGACGTTCAAGGACTCAAATAGATTTTTTCAAGGTTTAATTGAATTCATTGAGGGCTTAATTATAAGAAAAATTGATTTTTGAAGTCAATTTAGGCTTTAATTGGAGGAAATTAAAGTCTGGGATTGAATTGCAATTTTTAAGAGTTAATTTGGTCAAATCAGGAGCTTAATTGCATAAATATTAAAGTTTGATGGGCAATTAGGGACTTGATTGAAGAAATTCAAAACCAAAAACCAAACTGAAAAAAGTGTGTGAATATAGTGGTTGAAATTGACCAAATTAGGGGCCAAATTGAAGAAATTAAAAGTTTATTGGTCAATTGAAGTTCAAAACTCACAAATTCAGAACCAAGGACCAAATTAAAAAAAAACGATCAACTTAGGGGCTGACAATTGAGTTTGGCAAGGGTTAAATTGTATGAAATTAAAAGTTTAGAGGTAATTATGGGTGCAATTAAGAGAAATTGAAAGAATATGAACTCAATCAAAATTTACCAATCCTAAATTAAAAACCCTAAACAACAAGTCATTAGACTTAATGAAGAGAATATGAGTGGCACTTCGTCTGCTAGACTGATCTCTGTTTTGCCAATTTGGGCTTAGGCTTTTATGACTGAAAATTCATATTTTGTTTTTTTTTTATTAGAAAGGAGAAAGAATTCAGATAAGTGACATACTATACAAAATTAATCAAAGAGATTGATCCAATTTAAAAAAGGAAGGATTTCTTTTAGGAAAGGGATTCAGATTAAAAAAAATAGGATTCAAGATACAAATATAAAAAATAAGAAGTTTAGTAAGAAAAAAAAAAGTATTTTCATCTATTTTTTATTTCTATTGCCTTGGCGACATGGCTGCGTCATAAGGCCGGGGACTGCAAATCTTTTCCCCAATTTAAATCTGGGTGTTGCTTGATCAACAAAAAATACACGAAATACCTTATTTTGTTTTGCCGATATATTGTCCCCAATAGGAATAACAGATGAAAAAAACTTATGATATTTCCTAGAGCGTTGCTTCTTATTTTCTTTACGTAATTTTGGGTAATTGAGTGGCCTCTACAGAGATACTTAAATAACGTTATTATTAATGTTTAACATATATGCACCTAAAAAAATTAAAATCACTTTGAATTTAAACTACAAAATTAATTCTTACACATGTAATGCTCTTTAGTTTATCCGAAGAGCACTCTCCAAAGCAGAAGAATTATTGTACGACTTAAATTGTCCTGAAATTTATAGTTTCTCAATGGCCTTTTATGGTATGTCTCCTGAATCACCAAGTACCTCTGATTTCAAGCCTATAGTTTTCATTACTTTCGTTTAGTCAGCGTGATAATTCGCAATATTTCCTTGTGCTGTGAACTTCAATTTTAGATCCATCTGATCATACATGCACAACGGAATTTCTCTGCAAACATCACTGGTGTGGGAAAAAAAGAAGGAAATACTGAATTGAATATAAGATAGCACAACAGCAACTCCTTTAAAGAGTGGAGAGAATGTCTCTGTAATGTAGTAGTAATGCAGCATTTCTCCCGTCTCTCCCCACCTACAAGCAACTCTTCTATGCACACTAGCTTGCTACTTACACGGCTGCCTTTATTTTTTCCATTTCTTCTGGACTCTCATTTTCCTGGCTCAAACCAGTAGGGACACTAGTTTTGGGGTATATATTCGGAGAGGCAAGATCAGCGTGGCAGCTTTTCTGGTTGCATCAAGAGGACAATTTGAATCTCTATATTCACAACAAAATCCAAATTCGTCACGTCAATTGATGCATTTCTCTGAAGTGTTCCTCTCCGACGGTCTCTCTAAATATTGCCTCACCAGATGTGGAGTTCATCAGTACAAAGACTAATTATACATGTGTTTCATGCTTCATCCAGTTTACTCTTCAATCAAGCCCAGAAATCCCACCACTGATATCCACTGCTTGATTGATCGAAGAGGCCATCGGAGTCTATACTCCCCCAATCTTCTTGTGATGTCAATGATCCTTCAGCCGGTTCCACCATACTCATTAGGTTCGGTTCTTCTTCTAATTCAAAATAATCTACCTTTATGCTGCTATCTTCATCTGAAAGGACTCCTAATCCATGCTCTGGTTGTTCAATTGACAATCTAGGTTTCGTTTCTGATTCACCCTTGGTTGCGTCTCCATTCTCCGATTCGCCCTCACTGCTGTTCACAGCAGCTCCTTGGCCACAACACTCTCCTTCCTCTACCGGCTTCTTCATCAGATCATTTAGCTTCTGCAACTGTCAGATTTTGGAAAACCCTTCGTTAGTACTATGCACGCAAATGTTTCTTTTCTTCCCCTCTACTACCAGTAGAGAACAAAAAACTGAAGATGAATATGGTGTATATCAAGTACCTGTATCGCCAACGCTTGCTTCTCTTTCTTCAGAGTCTCAAACCGGGAAGCCAAGCTGTTGTAATTAGCTCGTAGCATGCTGTAGTCTCTTTCGAGTTGCTTAGACTTCCATCTAGCTCTCTTATTCTGAAACCATATCGCAACCTGTCGTGGTTGCAACCCAAGCTCTCTTGCCAACTGCATCTTCTTTCGAGGCTCAAGCCTTGTTTCCGATTCGAACATAGTTTCCAATGATTTAATCTGCTCATCGCTAAACCTCCTTTTAATCTTGTTCTTCTTCTTTCTGGAGGTTGTGACACTGTTCAAGCAGCTAAAAGGCTCTGTTGCTGAAGGAGAATATTCTCCTCCATCAAACATCTTGTTGGGATCTTCACCTGCCTTAGGGAACTTCTATATCTTTAATTAATTCAACTATAGAATATGTTGGTAAAGGAGAATGTTTTTGGAACGTGAAAGTATTTGTGAGCAATAGGTGAATGTCTTGAGTGTGTGCATCTACTTATTGGCTAGGATTTTGAATGAGCAAGTCTTGGTTCCGGGTCTAACTGGAATTGGCCTAATTGCTGCTTTATATCTGCAGTTTGTGGGGGCTGATAACGTACGTGCTGTGCTTTTCTTATAACTCCTTGGGAACACTATACATATTTTCTAACTTTTTATACATTTATTTGATTACCAATTTCTTTCTTGGAGTTATTTCATTGATGGGGCTCTAGCTTAGGTGGCCTATTCAAGCCGGCTTGTTTATTTTCATCCATGACTTTATCGTTTCTTCTATATAGTAACACAAACCTGTCCCCATAAGTCATATTAAAATATTTTGATTTCAATTTCTAACTTTTGATTAGAAAAGTTTACACCTTTTAGATGCATGTCATGATGAAGTCTTTGTAAGCTTCCATTACTCTGACTAATTAATGGAAGTTTTTTTCTCATAAACAGTGTGGGTTCTCCCTTTGGAGAAATTCAACTGAAACCTCACTAGTTAAGGCATACAAGTTCCTTGGGAATCTAATTGAGAACTGAAACATGCATAGTCTTTATGTTAATCCAGGTTGCTGAATTTACATCGACGAGGATCTTAATTTGTAGAGATTAAATTGACCCAGTTGCAGATTCTTGCATTTAGATTGAACCTCAAAGTTAATTGCAGAGAACAACGTGCAATTGTCCTTGAAAGGTAGATGTATACATATTGAGGCACATTTTAAGTGATTTATACAAGGATAGAAATAAAATATTGAACCGTCCAAGGACATTATATTTTGTCTTTAACTTGACGGTGTCGGCAACGTGAGTCACGTTGTGCCACTTAGCTATCACTGGTCTTTACAAGCAAGTTTCAAATTTCAAAACAAAGCCTCCGTCGTGTCATCAGAATTGAGAATATAGGTTTGTTCTCCAGATTTGCTGGAGAGATTGATCTTTGATCATCATCTTGATGATACGCTACAGGTGAACGAGATTCGTGGGCCAATTTGGTAGAGGCCCGCGGCACGTGTCTTTTGCATTCTTCCATATATAGTTGATCAGTTGTTGTCTTCCCACGCTGGCATGGCAAGTGTCATTTGTGAAGCGTGGAGATATGGATACGCTCAATCTCACCACCAATAGAAAATAAATGGAATCCTCGATCTGGACTTGTGTGTTAGAGAGGGAGGGTGATGTTTCAGGAACACAGAAGCTCTTGCAAACATTTAATTTATCGCATCTTGGATTACACAAATTAGCAATTGATTCCCATGAATGTTTAAACTAGCAATCGAGTAATTCACAGCTCCGAGTAATTTGTATACATTTTACAGTGTCTTTTTAGTTTAATGTGGGTGTCCGAGTCAGCTTGGGTCAGTTTGCGTGTACCTCGACTAATCTCACGGGTTCTGAAATTAATAATCATGTAAGCCTCCAATGACCATTATATAAGCAACTAAAAGACTCGTACCTGCGACACATAATATTTTACAGTGTATCAGTAAACAAGTCGACTTGAGCCATATTAGAAGAGTTGGGTGGGTGAGTGAGTCCCATTGTCAAACTCAACGTGCCTCACTTTGGTTCTCTTCCCAGAATATATTTATATATATATATATATATCTGTCAAAGACAACTTTTTAAAGAAAAATCAAAAGGAATAATATCCTCCAATTTCATCCAATAAAATAAGATTAGTTGCCTAGGACCAAAAGTATCTGTAACACGTCACCCAATATTATTATGCCAGCTGCACTGGGTCAATGCGTAGCATCCATTTTTTTTGTCGTCATTCTCTTTTTGGAGTTATAGCCAGGTGGGGCTTTAGTTCAGTAAGTTGTACGTGTCCAAAATTTTATGGTTCAACGTAGAAAGATTGTTTTCACTTCAGAGGACACGTGCTTATTGTTGCTTTAGTGTCGTAGCCTCTTCGGAGACGTCGATGGGGACAATTTTTTAATTACAGAAAGATATTTGTCCTATTCTGCTTTTTTTTTTAATCATCCCTGTTTGACTGACACGTAGTGTTTCTGCCCTGTTTTGTACTTGAAACAATCCTTGGACGGCTCTCCAGAAATCTAATATCGAGAGGAAGGGAGGAGTCATTCCTTTTCCAGTAAATATTACTGATGATACAGAGTATTTTTTTTTTATTCAGTTTTGTAATAAGGATGGATTTTCTTATAATCCTCACTTAGTTCATGTACCATAAGATAAATGAGCTCATGTTCAAGTCTCCCATGATCAAGTTCGAGCTGTTACAATCAAGGATGGAACTACAAATTAAGGTTTGAGGATGCTAGATACCCATAGACTTAGAAAATTAAGGTTTATTTCTTAGAGAATTTGCATTTTACAACTCCAAGAATTACTAGGATTGAGGATGCCACCATAGCTACCCACAGACTTTAAAAAGTTTAGTATTTAATCACGAAATTTTTATTTTCATGATATTTTAAAATTAAGATTTATTTATTAGAAAATTTACATTTTGCATCTCCAAAAATTATATATTATCTCCATATATGGTTTATGGTTTGTGTTATTTTTGTGCTTATATCCTAATCCGCGTTCCTGCATTTTAATTATGATTCCCTCTCCCTTTACTTCCCACAACAACAGAGTTAATGCTATGTTTAAAGAAAATTGTTTAACGAATATATAGCGAATAGATATAGTGACAATTTAGATCAATTTATGGTTTATTTTATAGTTCTATTCACTGCATACGGGTTAAGAATTTTCTTTTTACAAAGCAATACTCCAACAATATACATACATATCTAAGATGAATTCCACGCTATAATGAAGAATCCCTTACCCTAAAAACACTTCACTGTCGACCTCCTTTATTGAATCCATCTTTCTTGCAATGATAAACAACTGGACAAATCCACATTGAAGGCTCACTTCTTCCATTTGTAGTACTGTTCTGACCTAGACCTTACTATCTTATTCTTATCAAAATTCAAGCAGAGAGCATTAAAAAAACGTTTGATGACTATAAAGTTTTTGCATATGGAAGTAAAAAAGGAAAAGGAAACATAAGTGATGGAGACACTTTGCAGGTGACAATGACCACAATTATCATGATTTGTATTAGGCGGAGGTTATGAATAGCATTTCTTTCCGTATAGCTAAGAATGGAACAAAGACCAGTCTAAAATGGCAGAGTCGGAAATAAGCTAAAGATGGGGGGACGTTGAATAGTCTCTGTGTATATCACGTTACAGAAACAACTTTGGCAGAACATAGGTTACGTTAGAACAGGGCAATTTATAGATTGCGATATTTCCATCTTTGATCACAGACTAACAGTTCTGGGGTTGAAACTCTTGTGCTGGAGTTTTTTTGGTATTAGAGAAGGGCAACGTGGCGCAAGATGAAGGTGATGGGGTTGAACATGTTGGATCTAATGGCTTATGGTACGTGGAACCCGGAGGCCAAGGTAGAAAGAAAGGATCAACTTGAAGTCGTAGTCATGAGTTTTTGTCGTTTTTGAGGACATGTTTACTTAGAAATGCAACCTGTATCCTTACGTGAACTAGAATTTTGGAAGGGATAGAACATTGACATTTGAAAATAAATATCAAAACCATAAAATGTCCTCGTATCAATTAATGCGTCCCAGCTCCTGTGATGAGTACCTGGAAATTTATATGTGCCAAGATGGGTATTTGATGTGATGTAAATTGTAATATAAGGTGATGGATTGGATGCTGAATGCATGGGAGAGGTGGTAATGGGCTGCACAACGTCTTTGTTTAATGTTTGGGCAATAGTTTAGGCCGTCAGAGCTCGGTCGAGGTGGAGATGTTTTATTGAAGGTGCACACTGCTGAGTCCTTAATCATGTCCAGAGACCTCGACCTTCCAACCAACAGTTCCTCAAAGAGCGTCTAAATCGGGCCTCGGATCCAGTTAAATCCTTAATTTACTTTAACATGGCTTCGAGGTTTTACAAATATGAAAGAGATACAAAATTGGGCCCGATGTTCTCTGTTGCCATTTCCCAACCAGAATGTAAGACTTAACAAAGTATGTACAGGTGAAAGGCCATTGACGACAAGAGCTGGTCTTAAGGTTCTGAGATTAGGAAAATGAGAAAACGAAGTTAACACCTGTATTTTTTTCAGTGCATGTTGGATATGGTTTGTATTCTGCCTTCTGTCCTGGCCTACTGTATGAATACATTCCTTGTGAATTTTTCTATTACAAAATTAGCAAATAACAATAAAAACACAAGGATAATATTCCGTTGCTACTTTCTATAGAAATAGTGATGGAGAATTTTCATTGGTGGCATAATATTTTTTGTTGTTCATTTCTGGTGGACTAAAAAAATAAATAAAAATTATGCTGGCAATTCCTTCAAAAAGCTAACACGTCATTATTTATCGAAAGAATTGCTGATATAATAATTCCGTCAGGAATGTAAATAAGTTAAAACCGACATTCTTTTTCTTCTTTTTCTTTTTCTTTCTGCCTAAAAAAAACCAGCAGCCCCCTGTTTTCTCACAAATCTAGCCACCAAAACCTACTAGCATCAATTTACATATATCAGTAATGACAACATCCATTGTTGAATTTTTTGTGAAGCTTTGATACACAAAGTAAGCAAACTCACCCATTAATTTTTTGTAACCGATTTATATTTTAGGTTAATTTATTGAAATATTTTATAATATTTGTAGTTTGCTTGTACTAGGAGGGCTCACCCATTTTCCTCTAACAATCAACTTTGTTGTATTAATGTATGATTTGTATGTTAAGGGTTGTTCGAGATTTGAGAAAAATTGAATTTTATTGTCACTTGATGAAATTCAGTTTGATTTTGTAACTTATGTGTGTTATAATTGAAGAAATGATAGGTTATTTTAATGGATATCAATCATTTTATGACAATTTTATTATTAACCTGGAAATTTAGGGAAATTAATTTTTTATGGAATTAATAATATCAATATTATTGGATATAGATTTTATAAGCAATGGATGATTATTCTTAGATGTATTGAGATTCACCTGAAAGGTTGTATAGGCAAGATTATCTTTAAGCAGTTGAGGTTTTAATAATTTTGTACTTTCTAAACCGAAAATATTAATGGAGGCAAAATTAGATGTCCATTTATCAAGTGTAAGAATAAAAAGCTTCACAATAAGGATGTTGTGATGGTGCATTTACTTAAAAAAGGATTCGTCAAGAAATACTTTTGTTGATTTGCACATGAGAAATCCTATATTCCTTACGAAACCATATTAGAAAGGACGATTGACTTAACTTCTAGTTCTAGCAACATGCATAGGTTTGTGGATGATAATAATAATAATTCTTATAGGAGTATGATGATGGATGAATGATAATGAATCATGGTTATTTAGGTGAAGATTCACTTAATATCCCTTTAAATGAAGAACTAAATGTAGATACAACTAGGTTAATTGAACTTTTAAAAGATTCTTGTAAAACCCATGGTCTAATAATTAAATAAATAAAAATATATTTTCAATGAAAATCATTTAAATGGATATTAAGGAATTGATTAAACAATAAGAAAGTTTGGTGTACTATTAAAAATTGTTAAAATTAAGAATGAGGCGGTAAATTAAAGGACATTAAAATCTTTAGGGGTCAATTTGTAAATAGGCAAAATAAGAAGTATAAATATTTTTCTTCTCCTATTAAGGCCGACAACAAGGTTGAGAGAGGAGTTAAGGATTTTGGAGTTTTTTCTTCAAATTTCTTGAAAAATCTCTAAAAAAGTAGTACTTTTAGGAAATGAAAAGGGCTAGAGAATGATCAAAGAAGGAAAGTGAGTGATTTTAGTGGGTTTAAAGGCTTGGAGGAGAAAATTTGTGTTAGAAAAAGAGGAAAGAAAACGTGAAAGGAAGCTTAAATTTTCTTCCAAGTTTCTCTTTGTTTTTTTATTGTTTCAAGGTAAGAACAACTTTTATTTTGTTTACTTTTGAAAATTTTAGCATATTGAGGTTTAAAGTGATGTTTGAGTATTATGAAAAAATAGATTTTTATGGTTATGATGATTGTAAGGGCATTGGTTTTTTTTTTTTTTTTGTTAAAATCAAGTTTAGAAGCATGAACAAATATTGGGTAAGTGAAAGATTTGTACAAATTTGTAAGAAAATCCAAAATTCATTCCCTTTCAAGAAGGTTTGTTCAGCTAGAAAGGGAGAGTAGAAGAAGGGAATTATGTTTGAATTTTTGATATAATTGATGAGTTCTATGGGTGTAATTAAGCTAATTATGATTGAATTATGTTGAAATTGGATGCTTAATAAAAAAAAATAGGGGGGAGGCCTTTAAGGCTAGTCAATTTTAGGATTTGGGAGAAATGTTTTTGGATAATTGGTAATGAACCCTATTAAATGGTAAATTATTTTATAGTATTAGAGAGATGATAATTGTTAAGGAAATAATAATTGATTTTATAATAAAAAATGTGAATATGAATGAGATTATCCATTTGAAATTATTAAAGACTTATTGGATAAGAGTGAGGCTAAATAATGATATCATGGATATTGTATTGCCATAAAATGATTAGTCACTTGAGAAAAGAATACTAATGATAATGATGAATATTGTTGTCGGCATGAATTAATTACCAGTTAAGGTGTGATTAATGATATAATAGGTATTGATATCAACATAAATTGATTAGTCACTTGAGAGAAAATGTGACTAACCAATGTCAATATGGATTAATTACCGTATAGAGTAATTAATGATATCATGAGTATTGATATCAACATAACTTGATTAGTCACTTAGGAAAAAAATGATTAATGATAATGATGAACGTCATTGTTGGCATGGATTAATTACTAGGTGAGGGTAATTAATGATATCATAGATGAAAGTGGATTTAGTTCCTTTAAAGTTATATGATTTTAATTTAATTCTGGGGATGGATTGATTGAGTATATATAAGGCATAAATGGATTGTTATACTAAAACCATAACTATTCAAGGGATGAGAAATAGAATAATAGCATTTAAAAGGGAGAGAAGAGTAATACCAAATAGTGTGATTTCAGTAATGATGGTAAGAAGGTTAATACAAAAATTGTTAGTATGGGATGGTTTTATGTTAAAGCACAAATGACAAATTAGATTGCCCATATTATATGAGAAATAATAAGGCCTTTATCTTAATGAATGATGGTAAAGCGTTTTCTTTTTATTGTTAGTGGAGGTTCTTACCAAGTCATCATCTATACAAAGAAAAAAGAAAAATGACTTATTGAAAGGTAAAGCTGAAAGAAATGTTGCACTGCTTGTATTATTGGGTGAAGTATTATATGATGCAGTGTCATAATATGAGGGTATTTCATTTGGTTTTTATTCAGGTAAGTAGAAATGTTCTTGTTTTGGTGTGACTCTTGGGTAAAACAAAGTATATTTTAGGATATTTCTAATTGAAAGACAAATGTTATCCACTATTTTTTGGATGTCATGCATATTGAGAAGAATATGTTTAACAATATTCTTAACACTGTTATGGAAGTGAAAGGGCAAACAAAAGATAATATATAAGCTAGAATGGATCTAGATTTGTATTGTGATTGTCAAAATATGTAGTTGCTTAATGATGGGTTATGTGTTGTAAAGCTTAAAGCCATTTTTGCCTTTAGATAAGAATGCATAATTTCTTATTTATAAATGGCTTAAGAGTCTATGATTTTTTGATAGATATGCTTCAAACATAGCTGGACTGTGAATTTAGGATAATACAAATTGTATAGAATAAAAAATCATGATTGCCATTTATTTATATTGCTTATATGATTTTTCTTTCAAAAGGGATATAAGATACACTAACAGAGAATAGTCATTTTTTCAGAGATATTTATTCGAGCAAGTTGTATATCCACCACATATAGGAACTTCAAACGAATATCATTAAGACAACATATAAACTTGAAATGCTCTTCCCTCTCTCATTTTTTACCTCAATAGAGCATCTGCCTATATATTTAACATATAAGGCAAAAGTTAGAGGGCAAGTGCAGTAGAGATGGATGTATTCATTCGAGAGGATAAAGAGAGGTTAGGGATTTATGCATCATAAGTAATTGTAGATTTTTTTTTATATAAAAATTCAATTAGTCATCTCTAATTACTTGCATGCAAATACTTTTTCAATCTTAAAAAAAGATTAAAAACAAAGTATATATTGAGGCTTTAATATGTGGGGCTTATATTATTAAAGTGATTTTAACATTTACCTCATATTATTTTGAGTCTCACTTGAAAATAAGAATCAACGTAATTCAGAACACGATGATGGTGTGAACTACCTTTGAGTGGGGATTTGTCAATATTTTTCCATCCTGGATGACCATTATCAAAGAATGCAGTGGGGCGAAGATATTTGACAAACATTGAATTCAGACAAGCATATAATCATATGTTATTCAACTGTGATGAATTGAGACATTTTGTTTGCTCAGTCAATTTTATAATTATATAGTTTTAAATCATTTTCACTTAAATTCTCATATAGACTCAATTTATTAACTTTTTTTTACAGACAACATCATCAATTATTGTTATCCCAAAATCTAAATGCTACTAAAGCTTAAATTTTTCATTTACAAGATGAATAATTCACTATGTGGTTTAATACATATGTAAGTATTTAATAATTCTTAACTCTTAAGAATATATGTACTTATGTTTTTTTCTTGGAC
>Ga0307514_10003526_pt1 | contig 14958 bp, 23 predicted proteins | sample 16_EM_MG_FD_203088 | JGI IMG/M metagenome (GOLD analysis project Ga0307514, IMG submission 203088) | Populus trichocarpa ectomycorrhiza microbial communities from riparian zone in the Pacific Northwest, United States - 16_EM | ecosystem: Host-associated > Plants > Roots > Unclassified | place...
CGAAAGCTGAGATTTCATCTCTCCCAGATCTTCTCCCAGTTGCGATTTGGTTTCGAGTGCGCCGGGGTGGATGATCTCTTCCATCAGTTCCGGCACGGCATGGAGAGATACCTAAACACAAAAAGTGATCAACCTCCCACCTAAGAAGGGGAGGCAAACCGCTTACAATACGACGAGCATCCGCGAAGAAGTTCCCTTCGACATACGCGATCACGGCCTGCCTCACATCTCCAGCATAGTCAAGCAAGACCGTCGCCGCTTCTGCGTACCGCTTCTTCGAGACCAGGTCATCTGTCACGACACAGGTCAGTGCCAAGGTAGACAAGAAGAGCATATGCGTATATCTATCTCACCTGCCACTCTGAGTCCCATTTCAGCGAGCTCGTCTTCCGGTGTACTCTCTCGAACCGCAAGGTCGAATAATTCTCTCCAATCTAAAGCCTTCTCGTAGGCAATCATGGCCTTTGCTTGTTTTTCCGCTTGGACAAACACTAGGAAGAAGAAACGTCAGGAGAAATTCTACGAGCTAATGAAACCTCCAGAACCCAAAGCTGCCTGCGAGAACTCTCTTCTTTCGAACAAGTACTCGCCGTATGCGTTAAGGACGGACTAGATTCCCAAGAGTCAATTAAGATCCATGAGCATCAAGATCGCGTGGGCGAGACCTTATAATCCGCTGTTCCTTCCCATATCGACAGCGCGAGGTCATACAACCGATGCTTCCCGACATAACCCATCGCCTCGTCGAACCGATCAGGACCTAACCGTTCGAATGAAATCCCCGTAGAAAGGTGACCTTTCGGCGACACCACTCACCAGCATTACCTAGACTCTTCAAAGCCTTCTCGTACCGCTTGAGGTGGTCATCGATCTTGAACTTTTGGTAATTCGTCTCCAACGATCTCAGCTCCCGAAGGAACGGCAAATACTCTCTCGGGTCCTGACCGACAGTCAGCGTCCTCATGTTTTTTGGAGCTGAGCCAGTTACCTTTTGTGCATGTTGAGCGATCATCAGCACGAGAGAAAAGTCGTACATCCCCAGCGCGAGGTCGAACAGTGTATTGGCGTCGACGAGGAAGATGATGTATTTCACGGCATCTTCAACCAGGTCAGGCGCACTTTCTAGTGGTGACCCCTTTTCTCAGCCCAGGTCTAGGACCGGAAGAGATGCCTCACCTCGAACTCGTAGTAGTAGCGCTAATCCAGCCTCATGGTCCGGAGGTTGACGGATCACATAGGTAGTGAGGATAGAGTTTATGTACCGGTTCAGATCCCTGTTCTCCAGTTCGGTCCTAACGCTGTCGCACACTCGACCGATCATCTCGGTTGTCATGGTGCTCCTCCTTCATAATACACAGAGTCAACGATCGGACCGCTGGAAGCCCATGTGCAAACTCACGCACCCCACGCTCGTAAGAAAAAGGTTGATATAGTCGACGTTGTCGATCTGTTCCACGAACTTTGAAAGGTCGGAGAAGAAGTCGTCAGGATTGTGTTCTACGAGAGTGTTGAGATCGATCCGATGTTTGCGGCATGATAAAAACGCCTTGCGCCATTGTCCGCTAATAGGCTGCCCAATCAACACCTGAGGACAGTTCGAGTGGACGGCTTATACCTATCCACATCTTTCTTCACAACCTCCAATACCAGCGGTCGTGGATTCACAGTCTCGAGATTCCCTCTAGGCATTTGTAACACCAATGCCATATTGCTGGACACCGCCGTGACGATCCTAGACCCTCTTTCCACCCTACGCACCTCACCTTCGACCTTCTTTTCACCGATGTGACCAGAGGGGAGAACTGAAAAGAGAGGCTGAATCGGGACAAAGTGTGCCTCGTGAGCTGAGGTCACGTAGAGCACAAACCCCGAAGCACAACAGAAAGAGTTGGCGTTCGTCGCGAGCGTCGTGGACCCGGAACAGGTGGCAGCATATAGTTTCCCTGCCTTGGATAGCCCAATGAAAAGAGGATTATCGTTGTCCGATGGGTCGAGCTCTCTATGGAAAGTGGGACAAAAATCCGGGAACTTGGCGACCTGGTTGATAGATCCTGAGACGTCGACTAACAAACCGCGTTAACGAGCAAGCAATCCGTATCGGAGTGACTCAAACCTCGGAAAATATTTCCCCCTACATCCTGCCAGACATCTGTAGCCGCGTCCGGTATAGTTCCATCCCGCCCCGACAAATCAAGCTCATTCCTGAGTTCGAATATGCCGTCCCCGACGTCTACGTATGCCAGAACGTCGTTCTCCCTCGACGCAAGGATTGCGAGTGTTATTTTCCCATCGACAACTGCAGAAACGCTGACGCGCCTTGCGAGACCAACGGAGATGGACCCCTCTCCGACCTTCACAGGGTTCATGATCTTCCCGGAACCAGGACCAAGCCTAGTCTGGAGATTCCAAACTTGCACCAATCCACTTTCCCACAGGAAAGCGATGGTGTCATTTGTCGAAGAGAAAGAGGCGTGTAAAGGTGTCCTGGCTGAAGGAAGCACGAGCTTGAACGACGACATCGGAGGAGGGACGTTTTGGGAACGGAAAGGTGTCAAAAGCGCGTTAACTTCAAGAACAAGGAAAACGTCAGAGGGTCTGAGGGGTACCCTAGATGTATACACTCACGTCCATCCATAACTGCAACGGTCCCTGTGTCACTTGGGAAGGTGGTGGGCGACACCCATGACTCCCATCCGTAAGTCCGCAAGGATATTCGGGCTGGTACGGAGTATCAGAAAGATGGTATCGGATGATGGGGGTGCAAACGCACAAGAAGTAGCCAGGATTAATTTGGAGTTATCCTCGGGGTGCCACAACACCCGTGTAAACCGTTCGCCGGAGGATTCAATCTCCTGCTTTAGATACCTGCCGAAGTTATCGACCGATGGTCCGATTCCTCGTATGCGACTACTCACCAGTGGTAATTACCGGTGGTCCATAGTTGAACTGCCGAGGGATGAGTTCAATGAAAAGAAGCGGGAGAGACACGTAACGGACCCACATCTTTTTCCTGCCCCCTTATCCAGACGGACAGAATATTCGAGTCGGAACTCCATGCCACCTCCCTGACGGAATATCCCCAATTGACCTTTCCATCCGAGGTAGTCTTGATCCACGGTTCTCTCAGGTTGAATTCGCCGTGCCTGAGACCATTCCTCTCGAAAAATACAACGTCGTGCCGACCGTCTTTCCCCGCACCTCCACCTTCGAAGCCAAACCTTTGTGTAGAAACTATCAGGTTCCCGGAGGGCCTCCACGAGAGGGTGTGCTCCAATCCGGCAACGGCTTCAGACGTAGATTGTAAGATAGCATCGCGGTTGTACACCCTCAGGATCCGCCTCCTCAGACCACTCTGAGGATTTTTGCTGGATAAAGCGGAGACAACGAAGTACGCCCCATCTCCACGCCAGCTGATTCGGGGGATTTCGTCGTCATCGGGACTAGAGGCGATTTTATCAAGGTTGGCTGAAGCTTGGGCTGCGACCTTCCCCAGTGAACCGTGGAATTGGGTCTGTTTAGAACCCCAGCCGACGTTGATCGGCGCATCTGAGGGGGGGATTCTTCAAAAACGCCCAGAGTCTCCTGTGACTTGTCGTACCTTCACCATATTCCTCGGTGTGTAAGGGTACTTCAGAGAGAACGTCGAAGGTCGATGTCATCAACATCAACTTGTTATCGCCTGAGATCTTTGTTAGGATCAAAATTGGTCGTGCTAGCAGACGATGTACCTGTAATTAAGGCCAGCAAGGATTCGTCTGGACTCCACGTAGCAGCGAGAGTCCCAAAGTCGATAGAGCCAGCTGTATTCGCCTGCGATATGTGTTCAGTGCAAAGTTCGACGGTTTTGTTAAAAGACGCACAACAGAGGCATCGTCCTGTAGTGAAACGGTGACAATGTCTCCACAACATAAAATTACGGCCAGCTCTCGGCTGTCGGGTAAAATTTGGCAAGCGAGGACTTGAAATGGGGGTGGATTGAAGGATGGGATCGAATTTGAAGTAAATAGGGCGATTGGAGAGGGCTGATCCACGTCAGTTAGGTACAGTCGGCACCAACCTGAAAACACATACCTGTAATGCCCCATTCTCATGAGACTCGAGTTTAAAGATCTCGACCTCAATGTCAGCGTCTGCATTCTGGCGTTCGGATGCAACGTAGATCGCGTCCTCCTCGAGGTCGATCGCGACTGCGGATATGTTTGCGTTGGGCAACGCAATGTCGTGCACAACCCGTAGTCCAAGGTTCCGCATTTTGAAGAGATAAAATCTACAAATACATAGACGGAGGAAGAGGAAGGGAAGAGAAAAACATCCCCGAACTTCTCACGATCGCACTCCCTTTCGACTCGATCTTTGATGGGACCCTCACGGACGGACGCCTCTTCCTCGAAAAGACTGTCAAAGCACAAGAAAAATGCGACCACGGCTTCGTCGACGGCGGAGAAAGAATTAGGGGTGTCAAAACTGAAGGGGCAGTTACGGCAGACTAGGAGACTGTTGGCCAGAGTATGTTGTAGTTTCACATCCCAAGTCCGCTTTCCCAGTCCCAACCTTCTAGGATGACCTCGCCGCAGATGTGAGAGTGGGAACGGAACGAAGACTTAAATCTCTCCAAAAGGACCTGGAGAAGGCCGAAACTGCAAACAAGGAGAGGGCGTTGGCCGTGCGATACCACAAAGTGAAATTCTTTGGTCAGTCCGCCTCTGACCGGTTACATACGGCTATCTCTCATACGGGGCCACCGAAACAGAGCGACAAAAGCTGCTGCGGAAAATGAGCCAAGCCAAGAAACAAACGCCGGTCGACGAAGACCGGCTGTTCGCCCTTCGGGTCGATCTAAACTACATATTGGTGCGGGGCCGACAGCTTTGTTCGGGAGAGACGCGAACGCTAACTCTTTCTCAGCACTATCCGAAACTACGGAAATACGTGGCACTATTCCCACCGAAGGAAGGTGGGGAATCAACGGGGGGAAACTCCGGGCCAACTGAGACAGACGCATCCCGGGAAGAGGTGCGCGCTCTCATCCGGGAACGAATGGAAAAGGGGGAGATCTCGCGTGCGCCGGAGGGAGAGTTGGTTGAGAGGGGGAGGGGATGATTTTTGAAGAGAGAGAGAGGGCCAAGATTCGCTTACGTTCTGGTTACATATACTGCCCTTCCTCGTGACGAAGGCATTCTTTCCGCTTTCGGTCCACTTTACCTTGGATTCTTTCGCTCTCTTTTCTTTCCTCCTCTTCCTCCTTTCCGCCAAATGAGCTCAGTCTCGTCTGCGGCATTCCTTCTCTGGTCAATTTTAGCCGTCATTGTGCGTAAAAATCATCTGGGATCCTCGCTTCAATTCGTTGATTCGCTTATCCTCTCGCTTTCCCCACTCTTTTTACGCGTATAGTTTCTCGGTTTCCTCACACAACATCTCTGGAATTATGATCGATTCAACTGCCTCAGGTGGAACTCGGGGCGGCAGCCGGGCGCATTCAAGAGGGTCATGACCGTCAGTTTGTCATGGATATAGCACGACTCCGATGGAGCTAAACATTTTACCCTCCAGTACTCATACCTGGCCTCGGTGCCGCTGCTGGTCGTATTTAGCGTATCGATGACAGTGATCAAAGTGCGAGAAGGTGCATTCCGGAAACCCCACTGCGTTTTTCGCCCACAATTGCTCACACCGCCTTCCTCTCAGGATGGGTCATGCTTCCGGACGGATCAGGTACACGGGCGACGCCCAATCAAACAACGACGAAGAAACCCACTGATAAACCCGACAGTATTCCCTCGACCGGTGCAGTTCTACTCTGAAAGTTCCAGTAATTTACTCCTCCCCCTCTACCTTCTCTTCGCGGGAACCTGGGCTCTCGAACTGTGAGTCTCCCCGCATCACGGTTTCCGATCATCTGGCGATCGTCAGCTGATGATTCAATCGTAACAAAGGGTTACTCACTTAGAAGGCAAGTGATCCAAGCCTGCCTGTAATTGAAACGTGCACCGGCTCACACGTTTATCCGCAGAGCTAACGTTCTGGTTATTCATGTTGAACCAGGGTCCCCGTAAGAGCCCGTGGTTCTCCAGTTATGAGTACAAAATATGGTTTTTCGGTATGTTACCTTACCCCTCTTGGCATAGTTACCACTGATGGTCACCAACACTACAGGGAGCTTTGCTTCTGTCTTGGGGCTCCCTCTCACGGCCATTGTGGCCAAGAATAACATCCTGCTTGTGATTACCTCCATCCACCATTCAGGAGAACCAAACTGAATCATTCCCGGGTAGTGTGATGCTTGGATCGTTGTGGTTGGCTCGTCTGGGTCGCTAGTTACGACTCTTGCCTTTGTTTACGTTCTCATCAAGTTCCCTGGGTTCCTTCGTCACATAAAATCCGAAGGGGCCGAAGCCGGCATTGTCGTCCAGCTTCATACCTTCTATCGCCTGAATGTGAGACAGTCTCGCCTATTATACATTCCCGGACTGATAGGCTCGCGCAGATCGCTCGATTCATCTTCCGAATATTGTTCTGCCTCCCGATGCTTACAATAGGTGTTGACGCAGTTGCGCCGGGCGGGCAAACCATCAATCATCATCAGTGAGTGCAGTCTTGGTGACGTATCTCTCATGTCTCTAACACCGCACGTATAGATTTTGGGCAGGTACACCAGTCCCCCATTCTATATGGAAAACATTTTCTCATGTTTCGATCCAGATTTCCTTTTCATGCTCGGCGGAATTGGATGTTTCTTCTCCTCTGCTATTACCCTTTTGGTATGTTGGTATACCCGCCGCTTATCCGTCCTTGTTGACGCATCAACCTCCCAGATATTCTTCCCTCGTAGCACCACGAACGAGATAGGCTACCAAGTCAAACCGCAATCTCCCATCCCGCATTCCAGACCCCTATCTCACTATGCCTTTCCACCTACGTCCCCTAAAAGCCCCGTCAACTTCGTGCAGTACCACCAACGATTTCGACGGGAGTATCCCCCTATCGAGGTTGACTGCGGGTTCCCGCATACGGTATCGCGATCGAAGACGAGGAAAGACCGGATTTTTAGGTCCTTGGATTTCGAGGTGGGTCTCCGAGAAGATAACGCGTCCAGTTACTCCGAAGCACCATCCTACCATCAATACCCGGAGGAAGATCGCTGGGAAAGGCGGGGCCGTGGGAGACCGAGGGAGAGGGAATACCCGAAGACCGACGACGAGGGAATCGCTGGGACGACGGATGAAGATGCACCTCAACTGTCGATGGCAGTGCTTGAGGCCAGGCCGAGGAGGGACGTGATTTTCAATCCTCCCCTTCGACCAACAACGAACCTACATCCTTACGTGCGTGCTCTTGCATTGACGCGTCGAAGCCTCCAGACTAACTTCTATGATTGTAGGTCGCCACTTTCACTTCTCCCATCGGTAAGTCACCAACGATCCAACGAGCGCGACAAGCTCTGATTGATCGACCTTGTAGATTTGGTGGACGTGTCCATGATCCCTTACGACCATTACTGATCTTTTAACCCTGAAGAACAAAAACATACCTTTCCCGTATCTTTTACGACCGGGATGTAGATTTACCAGACCGTTTCCATGCTAATCCCTTTGGACCCCCTCAAGTTCTCTTGAATGCTTTACTTGATACATATTCTCATTGTGCGCTCTCTCGTTTCACCTAACATCCGACGTTGACTCCCTTCCGTTGTCCATCCAGCTCTATCTCATCGAACCCGCTATTCCTCACACCTTCCCTTCACGTACTAAATCATCTCATACTCTACCTTATTCCCCTCGTACCCACCTCGTCTACTTGCTTCTCGATCGTTCTCTCTCGCCATCGTTGTGTTGTATATGTACCTCTTCCCTCCCATTCTTTCACACCTCCTATACTTTTTCTTGTGAAATTTGTGTTGTACTACTATCGGTCCCACAGCAGCGTATCCGTACCAGTACAATTTGGTTCAATTCATCCCTTTCCTTGCGGTGAATCTGAACTCGTGAAATGTGACTGATCTGTCTTCCCGCTGGTCTGTTGTCTTGTCTAAGTAGTTCATCGCTGTTTTCTGCTTCGAAGTCGTCGCTGACTTGTCGAGGAGGGTGGGCACCGGAGACCGATGTCCATCATGATGTGCCTCGGATTCGGTGGGGTTCCTGAGGCCCGATCTGATGGACAAGAAACACTTGACCTCTGTTCCGGAGGTATGTTTTCGAGTGGAGCGGTATCTACGTTGTTCAATGACAACCATTGTAAAACTGAACCTTTCGTTGATCGTCAACTGTTTCAATGCGACTTTGTAGATCAAAAACCCATCGATAACAGGTACGAGGGAACCTTGGAGAGAAAGATACTGGGATATAGAAATGTTCACATCTACGTCTGCGTGACAAAGAAAGGGAAAGAAGAATGGTATTGTTGTCAATGGAGAGAGGAACCATGAGCACCCCATTGGGCGCGCGCATCGCTGGAGCGCCAAGGATGAATCAAAGCCACGCGGCTGGCCATCTGTTATCGCAACTACCATCTGCGCCGACACACCACCAACATGGACGACATACGAGGGTCATTCTCGAAACTGAAAAAGGATATCAAGCACCGACTGGCAGGGAGTAAACGCAAAACGGACAAAACGCGGGCTGGTGGAGGTGGGGATGGAGTTGACTCATCCAGTTCGCTTCCACAACCGGAGGCCCACGTCGTGACGGGCAGCGATCGCGAGCGAGAAGTGGACGGATCCAACGTAGACGACGAGAATGTCGAGTCGAGTACTGCCGCGGATGAGAACAAGTCGGGCTGGAAGTCTACGGCGTCTGCGTCAGCCAAATTGCTCCTTCGTGGGGTGAGAGATTCAGCAGATGCCTTTGGCCCGCTCAAGGCTGTCGCGGGAGGTCTCTGTTTCATCTTGGATAATTGCGAGGTAAGCTCCCTCCCTCATACGATATCCCCAACGCTTATCGGTGCCGTAGCGGACGAAGGCAAACAAAAAGGCAATAGAGTCATTGGCACCCCGGGTCAAGGGGCTAGCCGAACTACTCTGCGAACCCGTTTCTGAGGACGACTTCAAGGAGCAAGAAAGGAGAGGTAGACTGGAACAGTAAGCACACACTTTCCAAGTACAAGCGCCACGTGTGACATACGCATGTTTGCAGGAAATTGCAACGCGCTTGTCGAGAGCTCGCCCCACTGGAGGATCAAGGAGGCGTCGAGGGGTTCTTCAACAATGCTGAAAATGCGGGCAAGCTTGTCGGTCTGGTTGAGGACATTCGCGATGCAATCATGGAGTATCAGGTTTGTACATCGAACCTTCCATTCCTAGCACGTCTAACGTTCGTACCAGACTTCGTTGCAACAAGACATCTACAACAAGCAACAAGACATCTACGGCAAACAGCAAGACATCTACGGCAAACAGCAAGATATCTACGACAAGCAACGAGATATCGACGACAAGAGTCGCCTGCTCATCGTATGTCTCACCCCTCACCTTCTACACTCACGGACTAACCAGCGGTTAGGAATCAGCGGATCTCGTCCTTCTCAATGGATTGAATCACACCGCTAACGCTGGACACCGCTGTGGGAACAGGCAGGGGTGTCTGAGAGGAACGAGGGTGGACGTCCTCAGAGATATCGAGCGCTGGTCCACGAGCGAACAGGGCCAACGTGTCTTCTGGCTGAATGGCCTTGCCGGGACCGGAAAATCCACCATTGCCCAAACGTTCGCCGAGACGACCTTCGTGGACGGAAGGCTCGGGGCAAGCTTCTTCTGTTCACGAGATTTCGAGGACCGCAGCAACCTTCAAGTGATCTTCCCAACCCTCGCCTTCCAGCTCGCCTGTCAGTATCCACAATTACGAAAGGAGTTGCTCGGGGTCTTGAAGGAGCGCCCCAATGTTGGACACGAGTCACTCTGTTCACAGATGGAGAAGCTCATCGTTGGCCCACTCAAAGCCACCGGCATCCCAACCATTATCATCATTGACGCCCTCGACGAGTGCAAGGACAAAGAACCTGCATCTGCCATCCTGTCAATACTCTCTCGCTATGTGGACCAGATACCTAACATCAAGTTCTTCATCACTGGACGGCCTGAACCACGGATTCGCTCCGGGTTTCGGCTGGAGTCACTTGCCCCAATCACAGAGGTCCTGAAGCTCCATGAGGTCAAGCCAGAGGCGGTAGACAAGGATATTGAACTCTTCTTCCAAACTCAATTTGCTAGCCTCATCAGGAACAGAAGCGACTTGGATTTTACAGAGGCTTGGCCAAGCTCATCTGATATTGAGGTCCTGTGCACAAAGACAGCTGGATTCTTCATCTATGCCTCCACAGTTGTCAAGTTCATTGATTCTGATATTGACCCACCCACTGAAAGACTGGCCCTTATCACCTCCCTTCCAGAAAGTACTGCAGAAGAAGGAAAGTCTGGAGTTGACCAACTCTACACCAAGGTCCTGGAGCAAGCATTCCACACCATCCATGCAGATAACAGCCAGAGCTACCTCCGTTTCCAGAATGTGGTGGGGACAGTGGTACTCATTTTCAACCCTCTCTATCAAGGGCCTTTCAGAACTCCTGGGACACAGTATACACCACATCCGCAGTACCATTCGCTCCCTCCACTCTCTCCTCCTTGTCTCAGAGGGCACAGATGATCCCATCAGGATTTTCCACAAGTCATTTCCTGATTTTCTCATGGATCCAGATCGCTGTAAAGACAAACAATTTGTTGTAGTGCCTGAAATTCATCATGCAGAGACTCTGTTTGCATGCCTCAGGCTCATGGAGAAGAGGCTGAAGAAGAACATCTGCAATCTGGATGATTATGATGCTCTTGAGATCAAGGGTTTTTCTACCCGGCAGAAGGACTGCATTGGAGATGCCCTGGAATATGCATGCAAATTGTGGACCAGGCATCTCCTGGGAATCCCTAGTGATAGTTCTCATACTGGGGAAGTGCAGAAGGCAGTTGACAAGTTCTTCACAGTGAATTTGTTGCATTGGATTGAAGTGCTGGCACTCACAGGGAATCTTGATGTTGGTGTACACTCCATGAATGATATTGAGCAATGGTATAATTTGGTGAGTGCCATCCAAAGTATTCAATAAGACCCATACTCATGATTGTTTAGGCAGGAGTTGCATCCAAGTGGGTTCATGACAGCCAGCGTTTCCTGTTAGAGCACTTTGATGCCATTGAAAACTCCCCTTCCCACATTTACTGTTCTGCTCTCCCATTTTCCCCTTCCTCTTCTTGGCTTCGAGAATGTTACAGCACAGAACTCTCACTTGTGGCAAAGGTTGTTCAGGGACTTCCAGCTGAATGGGGAATGTGTACCCACACAGTTTTTCTGGACAATGGTGTACAAGCCCTTGCATGCTGGAATGATATCATTGCAGTTGGGTCTGGGTCTGGGGATATCATTATCCTGGATACAATCACAGGCAGCCAGAAAGCTGTTCTTTCTGGCCATACTGATTGGGTCACATCAATAACCTTCTCATCGGATGGGATATCACTTGTATCTGGAAGCTATGATGAAACTGTCAAGCTCTGGGATGTACAGACTGGTGGGGTTGTTAGGACCTTCTCCGGTCACACTCACTATGTTTGCTCTGTTTCCATCTCAGCAGACTGCACTGCAATTGCCTCAGGATCCTACGATGGCAGAATTCTTTTGTGGAGCATTGAGACTGGGGAGTGCTATACCACCATACAGCAAAAGCATCCTGTGGAGCATGTTAACTTCACTCCTACAGATTCTCAACACCTCATCTCCACATCTGGTGGTAAAGTCTGGGAGTGGGATGGCAATGGTCACCAGACCAAGCCTCCATATCAGGGTTTCCACATTGCATTCTCTCCAGATGGCACCTTATTTGCCTCATGCAATTTAGAAACTGTCACAATTCAAAAGTCTGATTCTAGAGAGATTGTAGTTGAATTTGAAGCTGGCAGTATTGTTCAGGCCTGCTGCTTCTCCCCTGACAACAGGCTGATGGCTGCTGGTGGTACCAACCTCACTGCCTATGTTTGGAATATTACAAGCTTGAATCCTTGTCTCATTGGGACCTTCACTACACAAATCACCTCCCTTGTATTCTCCTCCCCCTCCTGCCTCATCTCAGGATCCGATGGTGGATCAGTCAAGTTCTGGAAGATTGGTGCAGTATCAACAGACACAACTGTGATGAATTCAAAGTCTACATCCCCTATCTCAATTCAGTCCATTAATCTACAAGCAAAAGATAGTGTCATCATCACAAGTGATTCACATGGGGTGGTTCAGGTTTGGGATATCTTGACTGGCCACTGCAAGGCATCCTTCCAAACCCCAGCTGAAGGCCACAACAACAGGAGGGACTCTTGGATGGCTGGTGGCCAGTTGATTATTACTTGGCATGCAGACAGAAAGATTAACATTTATGATGCTGAGAGTGGAAAGAATAAGGAAGTAGATTGTGGATCCAATTGGGTGGTTAGAGGCCTTAAGATATCAGGTGATGGATCCAAAGTCTTCTGCCTGAATCTTGAATCCATTCAAGCCTGGTCTGTCCAAACAGGAGGGTACATTGGCAAGGTAGAGGTTGAGGGGCATCCAAAGTCCCTAATTGTGGATGGCTCAAAGGTCTGGGTACATAGTACCTCTCTAGGATATGAGGGATGGGACTTCATGATCCCAGGTTCATTGCCTGTTCAGTTACCCAGCATGCCTGTCCATTGGTTCCACCCCAATGGTACTATACTGTGGGACCCCTTGCTAGACAGGATTAAGGATAAGGTAACTGGAAAGGTACTTATTCAGTTGCCTAGGAGGTTTGCAAAGCCAGCTGATGTACAGTGGAATGGACAGCATCTAGTTCTTTGTTATCTATCTAAAGAAGTATTGATTCTTGACTTCAGCCATTTGCTCCTCTAGTAGGGATCCATTGATGAATATACTCTTTTTACTCACTCCTCAGATCCTATATATTAAGCATCTGAATTTTAGCCAGGGATGATATCCCAAATTCCAAATGTGCTACTGAATTTTGGCTAGTTGCCTGCATTGGGAAGACTTTGCAAAGACAGATAAAATGAAGAAAATGAATACAGCCAACTCCCTTACACTTGTCTATGAATGGAATACTACCTCTAGGTCTGCCCCAATTGACAGCAACCTTTGGGGTGTTAGTCAGTAATGGCATATTCCTTCTTTACAGGTGACTATGCCACCAGGTGTAATCTGGGATGTTACGTATGACTGGTGCATGTTCTGGCCTGTAGCTTAGCCAAAGTCAACTGAGATGGATGTGATAACTGCTACATCATAGATTATCACAAACCCAGTGTTCTACACCCATGGCTTTCCCAGAACACACACAAATTTTGAGGCACCTTACCATCTCTCTTGCATACTGCCAACTACAATCAGCATATTGAAGTAACTCCTTGTCACTGGGTACCATTTTGAAATTTCAATGATTCGGAGTTTGACAGGGAAAGATTGCATGCAAACATACAGGCTCGTTGGGCATTGAACACAGGAGTAGCTGGAACAACCGCTGGGATGAACCCCAGCACCTGTATCTTGTGCAACTCGAGTAATCCCAGTTTTGTATCATTCTCCAACTGTCAAGCAAGAATCATGGGACCAATGCATGAGCGAAAATCTTTTGTGGCTCGAGTCTCCATCGCCATAATGAAAGATTCGCCCGACCCGGTTCTGCCATGTCCTCGCTCGCAATCGCTTCGAACTACGATAGGAAAAGTTTTCGTGGGACACGTTAGCCACAGCCCGACTTTTCATATGGATGACGATCATTCCAGGCGCATATATGCAGGTTGAGTCGAACGAAAACATCTGATCCATTCCGTGTGGTAGGGGCACAAAGCAATCCGGGTCAAAAAAAAACAGTCCAAACCAGTCAAAGTCCAGCGCAATGAACGATAAGCACACAGCAAGCACAACGCAGTTGAGTGAGGAGCCGAGGTTGGTCAATCCCAAGAGAGTATAGCAGACACCATTTCGTTCACGGAACGGAGGGTAGCGCGGAGCTGGTCGTCGTCTTCGTAATCGTCGTCGATCTCGATGGGGAGAACCTCTAACGATTGATCCCGACTCGGTTCCTCCTCATCATCATCGTCGTCTCCTTCTCGGTGATACTCGTACTTGGCATTTGTCAGTCCCGATGAAGTCGGACAAACCAACAACTCACCGTATTTGTTTCTTGAGACCGGAAGTTATCCGGCTCGAGTGTACTCGCTTGGTTCTCAGCGGCGGTTGCCGATAACTGCGACATCTCTCCATTCTGAGCAATACGTCTCGCACGCATCCCCCTCGTCTCTCTGAACCCCCCACCTTCCGATCCCACTCCAGCTAAATCGTCCACAGACTTCTTCTTACCTCCGACAGAACCGTCCCCGAGCCCATCTAGTACTGCCGATGCCCTCGTAGCGGTCGGATTATGACTCCTGTAAGTGCTAGCGGCGACCTCTTTCCCACCATTACAACGTTCCTGACAGGTGCACCACTTCCTTTCACGATTCTTCATAGACCTGGGCTTGCGGCCGGCTCGGCTAGGCGCGGGAGTTTTACCCATCGTGCGGGAGCGAAAGTAGAAGAGAGAGAAGCAGATGTAGCACAGAGGCAGGCGGAGAGTGGCAGACAGGAAGCGACGAGCAGTTGATTGAAGGTCAAGAGAGAGGGAGAACTCGTAAAAAGGCACGCCGCTCCCAAGTCGATCACTCAGGAGTTTCCCTGATAAGGGGGACTCAGGATGGCAACTCTATTGCCAAATCTAGGGGCCCTTTTGCACCTCGCTTTCCGTCTAGAAAATACATGCTACAAGACCAACTTTCACAGATCGCCAAAAACGTCAAGACAACAGTTACAAACAGAGTCGGACCAGAACGGGGGAAGAGACGAGAGCACCAAGAGACAACAGGAGCAACCGCTAACAGACACGAAGAGACGATCCCTAGTATCTAGACCG
>Ga0307514_10003527_pt1 | contig 14958 bp, 13 predicted proteins | sample 16_EM_MG_FD_203088 | JGI IMG/M metagenome (GOLD analysis project Ga0307514, IMG submission 203088) | Populus trichocarpa ectomycorrhiza microbial communities from riparian zone in the Pacific Northwest, United States - 16_EM | ecosystem: Host-associated > Plants > Roots > Unclassified | place...
TACAATACCTAAGCGACTCGGACCCTTGTACAACACCAGATGTATTTCAACTCGCTGGGGTACTGGTTCATAACGGTACTGCTGAATCCGGACATTATTACTCTTACATCAAAGATCGCCATGAGCTTAATGAGCACAACAATTCGATCTGGTTTGAGTTCAACGACTCCGAAGTGTCGTCCTTCGATCCGTCTGTTATTCCGCACCAGTGTTATGGGGGTACGGATTTTATTGGGCCGAGTAAAGAGCTAGGTCAACCAATAGCATTCCAGAAATCGTACAGTGCTTATATGCTCTTCTATGAGAGGGTAAAGCCTATACAAACAGACGAAGAGAAGCTTAGCTCACTGAGGAAAATACCAATAGCCAGGGACCTTGCGCTTGAAATACTACAGGATAATGAGCGGAGCGTAAGGAGGTATTGTTTATTTGATGGATTGTACTTGTCGTTTACCACCAAAATTCTCCGGCAATCTCATACTCTACGAGTGGATAAATCTACTCCTGACACAGAGCTCGTTGAGCAACAAGCGTTGCAACTAGCCCTAAGGACGTTTGAGCAAATTGCATCAAGAATCAAAGATAGTCGGGAAGCGGACGACCTCTTTGTTACCATCAGAGAGCTCATACAAGCGAGGAACTCAATCGCCTGTGCTAAAGGTTTTCTGCGTTGGATCTGCGATAACCCGGAGCCATATAGGCTCATTCTGCTGAGGTGCCCCCACCAGAGGATCAGAGAAAGCTTTGCCAACCTTGTCATAACCGCTCTAATTCACATCCGGCGCAAAGACCGTGTCCCTACAGAGGATGAGGATATACCTCCTTTCTCCGAATATCGTCGGATATTCGATGATGTCTTGAGAGCCACACTGGACCTTTGGGAGTACCTCAACCACTTTTTCAAGCCGTGGGATGAATATTTCCTTGTTCTCACGGGAATTTCCAACGCTGGCAAGAAAGAAAAGGAAATCTTGCTTCGAACGCAGATTCTAAGGAGGTGCTTTTGGCTTTTTATGCCTGAATACCTGGATCGGGAGATCAGAGGCATACATATTAATGTAGTAAAGGTGTTTGAAAAGAACCCGAAGCGGATCAGCTACCGAATGCTCCTAGAATTTATGGAACGCTTACTGGAACCTATCCATATTGGCTTGAACCCATGTAAGAATGAGGATTACAGAACTCTTGTTCCCGAATATGGCGCCTATCCTCTCACACACGACGAAAGGGACCTCCTATTCCTCACAGTTGAAAAGGATACAACATTGGTCAATGCATTCTTCTACAAGCAAGTCTCCTGTAGCCTCAATATTGCTTCCACTCAGAGGATGATTCGAAATTTTCTTACATTGGATCAAGAACCAACAATCTTGCTTGGCCTTATAGATCCTTTGAAAGCAGCCCTGATGAATGGGATAGTTCTTGACCCAGCTAACGAAGCAGCACCATATCTTGAGGCACTTGTGGAATATTGCACTCACATAAAATACCCAGCTTATGTGAAGGACATTGTCACAAGGGTTGCTGAAGAGGTCGGTACTATTGGGATGAATGGGGGTGCTGAACACTTCAGGTTCTTCTACCATCTCTTAATTTCAAGAAATCAAAAATTGAAACCACCGACCTTTGCTACAAACCGAGTCATAGAAGCGGTACCTCAATGGGCACCACCATTGCTTTGTTTTCCCGAAATCGAAGTCCGGGAAAATACCGAAAGCTTACTGAAGGAGAAGCTGTTTCAACCTAGATTTGAAGGAAATACTTCAGAAGGGCGAAGACGACTTATAGAACATGCCGTCGAGAAACTTCCTGAGGCGTGCTTTAGGTTTGCAGAGGATAAGTTCTTGAAAAACAAAGATCTTTGTGCAACTGCAGACGAGAAAACCTTCGATAGCTTATTTCGAATTCTCGAGTTATGCCCAAGAAATGACGTTGAGGAAGATCCAGGTTATAGCTCTAAGATAGACGGTACGCCCCCGCAGAAGTCATCAACACCCACATGCTAATTTTATGCAGCTCTTCGGAACCTTTTGATTAGGCACGTGGAGGAACTTGAGCTTGGATCAGGTAGTTTGCATACAAAGCCAGACCAGGAATTTGCGGGGGGCGGGGCATAGTCGACGCTGAAGCTGATGATTTTTACGTTACTGCTTTTACAGGGGATTGGGCTGCTTCAGATGTGGGCAGCGATTCGAATCATGAACTTGGCGACGACGATAGCGTTTGATTTCTGCACACGATGGACGGTGGGCTCAAATGACGCATCAGAAAGAACAGCTGAACGATGTGTTTTGGAATGGAATATGGTTTGAGAAATGAGATGCGGTGAAGTAAAGCTACTGGTAGCTATCGGTGCGGGGGAGGGGAGTTGGAGGTGGAGGTGGAGATGGTGAGAGGGGGAATTGGGGGGAGAGGAAGGCTTTACTTATCCCTTGGGGGTGCTCGCTGTGCCTGTTTTGTGGCCTCTTTTCTACCTCTTGTAATGGGTTTCTATTTGCATAACATGCGGTCGTTCCGTTACTATTTCGTTGGTGCGCGTGTCTTGCTTAGGTTTCTTGTTGGATAAGGTCAATGGTTAACATTTGCCTCTACATGTTCTTTAATACGAAAAAAGCTGTTGGTCTGGTACGGTACGGTGTTGTGTTTTTCTTCTCTCTCTTTTTTTTTTTTTTTTTCCTTCTTTCCTGAATATTCATTATCATACATGTTGGGAGATTATCATGGATGTTTGTTTTAGAATTTACGCACTACAGTAGGGTATGGTATGGTATGGTATGATATGGTATCATCACATTTGGGTTCATTGAAAATTGTAGAAACTTTGTAGAATTTGTCAACGTCAATAGGGGATAGTGAGGGTTATATATTATGATATAGCCATAATTTTGCTGCTCCATCTAGGGGATTTTTGGTCTGGTTTTAGATTCACTTGCATTTGGGGGTGTGTAGGGTTTGTTGTTTTTTGTTGGTGGTTATCATTACCCTGAATTTGGCACTTCAATCGCTGGGATTACAAGGTTATACGTACGGGGAGAGGAATTGTGGAAGATAGAAATAATGGTAGGTGTGTGTGTGTGTGTGTAATCGATCGCTATATTCAATACAATACTGGTTGGTACCTGAATCTAGATAATGCATGAAGTAATCTAAGTATGCCCCCAAACCTTCGATCCACCAGGCAATCAATATAGGAAACATACTCCCTCCCACTGAAGAAGCACGAAAAAAGCAGAAACTCCAAAGGGGGGTGCATAAAAAATAAAAGTACCAGAATAATAAAAAATAAGTACTCCGATACAAAAAAAAAAAAAGTGTCAAGAAAGAGACGCCTTTCCCCACTCAGAAACGCCAACTCATAACCTCGATTGAGTTCCAGTAACAACACCGCCGCACCTAGCCAGATTTACAAATACCCTTCCAACCATAACTCCTGCTTTATGGCCCAGCCCTACCTACAACTCCACCCATTCCCATTCCCATTCCCAATACCACCTCATCTCATCCCACCCATTGCTCTATTATCCCGTCTCATAGATATTCCTCTTTATATGCAGGTAGGAAAAAATATGATAACCCAAAGTGTGCCTAGCGTGTGGGGCATCACAGGGCACTGTCGTAAATGAAACGTATATATTACATGTCGAAGGATTCAGCCCGCATGAGATATCACGACGTCGACATTTGACCAAGAAGCTAGAACGCAAGGACTCTGGAGCTGTACGGGGCCTATTCCTGAAACATCGTGCAAGATATGTTGTCGGCATCACGGCTCGTCAACAGGAGCCAGTGCGAGAACTGGTGTAGATCAAACAGTCCTTGGCGCAGTCTTCGGTTTTGGTAGTGTCTGAGGCCGGGATGCTCGCCCATCGATAACCGCATCCGTCTTCAATACTTCGCCATTTGGTGGCTCGACTGCATCAACCTCCTTTCCCTTCCCTTCTGCCAACGCCTTGCGGGTAGCGTTAGGTTTCTTTTTCACGACCGGCGCCTCAACCAGGGCGGAGGGCTCCTCATCATCAGTCTTTGCAGTCAACACCACCGCAGAAATGTTTTCCTTTCCCTCCCCACCCTCTGCCTTAACAATCTCAACCACAAAAACTTTCTTGTCCTTTGCCCGTGGCTCCCCACTTTCCTTGGCTGCAAAACTTTTTTTCTTTGTTATCCTCCCATTCATTACTCTCTCCTCCCCTTTACCCACCTTCCTCCTTCCCCCACCACTTGCCCGCTCGTTCTTTACCTCCTTCGCCACCATTTCCTGCTCTCTCTGTCTCCTACTCATCCTATACAGCTCTGCTACCGTTACGAACCTTGAAAGCTCTCTAGGATCCTGTATCTCGAGCTATATGGACCACCCAGCCTCACCAGCACAGAATTAGCCACCAATTTCTTTGCACAGAGACTCAGATAGCGGGCCGAGGTCCCAGGCATCATCGCGGAAACGCTTGTTGCTGGTTTCGTTGCTTACCTCCTGGTCGTTCTTGCGTTTGAACGTCTTTGGCCATCTCAATCCGTAAATCTTCGAATGCCGGAGACACCTGTTGCAGGACATTGGCACATACCAAGTCTCTGGGTTCCAGAAATTTTGGCCACAATCTGTGCAGATGCATTTCAGCCCGGTCCTTTGTATCATACCGCTATCCCCAGGGAAGCGCTTGAAGCTGGGCTTGAATGGGTTGGGCATCTGCGGTTTGGATCGTTTGGGCGGTGGTTGATATTCTTCAGGATCCCGCTTGCGTTTGGTTTTCTTGTCGGTGTCAGGCACCTGGAGGGTAACCCGGATCTTGGCAGGTGAAGGTTTTGTCCGTTCGACAGATGACGGTTTGGTCCGTTTCAGCAAGTTACTCGGTGATTGGACATCCTCATAACCCCGTTTTCGCTTATTCTTGTACCTAACTGATATCGAGGGGGAGAACATCTCCAAAAGCTTCTGGTACTCAGCCTCATCTATCTCCGACAGCTCACTATCACAATCCGAGTCGCCCTCATCGAAGTATTGTTCATTAGACTTAGCCTCCACAGCCAGGCCTTCCGATGTTGGGGGACTGCTAGACACTAATTGGGAGGCTTCAATTATGGCAGCTTTTACAACGTCTGGCGGAGGGGTCACCTCTGGGGTGCCCATGGTGGCTGTAGGTTGTGCTTCCGCTTGAGGCTCATCCTCCGAGGTTGGCCCAGCTTCGGAGCCAGGTGGGGTGAGGGCCGATTCGACTATCGTAGGGCCTTCCTTTGCTGATACGCTAAGATGTAACTGCTCCCCATTTTGTGATGAGACAGATCTTGATAATGTTGGTCGATTTCCTGGCGATGCCCTGGCTGCGTTCCTCCTCCCTGGCCGAAATGAATATGTCCCGCTATCCTGGTCCAATACAGCCAGAAGCTCGGCAGTCGTGGTTTCTGTCTTTCTCCCAACTGGAGCAAACCCATTCTGGGCCCTACTCTCACAGGTCTGACAGAGACACTCGCAATTATCCTCCCCAAAATAGTCCTCCGAGTATTTGATTGTAATCTCCTCTCCCATTGCAATGTTCCGTATGGCCATGATTGTAATATTGTCCTTATTCGTCGTAATGAACTTGCAGTTTGGATCGCAGTCATGGTTAACAAATCGAGCTGGCCCTAGTAATACACTAGTCCCCTTCATTCGTGAGGTGCAAATAACACTGAAATCGGAACTATCGTCCAAGCTCGCTTCCTCCTCATCTGTCATAAGCAGCATGCATCCTGCGAGGAACTTGATGGTCTCCCCTGTCCGTATCGGCCGCCGAGCATGAACACATGCCTCGTGAGTGTCAAGTGTATATCTGTCGGTGGAATTGACCTCGAATGGGGCCTCAGGGTGGTAAATCTGCATATACCGGCGAACATGCCTACACAGGTCAGCAAACACGATGTAGTAGTTGTAGATACCAAACACCTACTTCATGAACTCGTTCTGCTTCCACTCCTCCATGCCCTGAAGAAATGCTTGTACCCCGCTCAGTCTGAGACATTACAGTTTACGCGTTAGCGACCCTGGGCAGAGTGGAAGTCCTGGAGCGAAGGCCACGCACTGCCCGAACTTGTCTACCGCCGCAGTAACACTCCTGGCACGAACCACATAGTCAGCGACTATGGGCGCGACATCCTTCTCTGCAACCCTCCGATTTGGGAGGTAAAGCCGCTTCGTTTTCCGTATCTTCGTCCAGTAGTAAACCTGCAATGCCCCCCTTCATCTTAGACACAGAACCCCACATAGTAGCAATCATACCCCACAATAAAGGAGGGACCAGTGTGTAAGCGTACCTTGTCCACAAGAGTGTCTGTGAGTAGATCATCAAACTCTCCCAACTCAGCCAACGATAATCGTGCCCGATTTGCAGCCATGATAGTTGTACGAAAAAGGCAGGGGAATATTGCTCCGAGAACGGCTGTGAGCTGTAAATTGCAAGGCAGCGAGGACGGTGCTGGGAACCAGACTGTTTGTGAAGAAAGGTGGTTCAGGGTCCAAGGGGGGGAAAGCACCAGACGACCTAGCACAAGCGCTTTGAAAGTACACAACTTTCTTAATGGGAGACGCGCCCCACGTGAGTGGGTGGAGTGGTTGCAATGGGCTCAGTCGCGTTTGATGCAGGAACCCGCAACCCTGTGGTGTTTCTGGGAACAAAGCACCTCGCAGTAAGTGCGAGATGGAAGAAAAGCATTCTCCGCAACGCTCTCAAAGTAAGTATGGAGAGAGCCCAGTGAAAGGGCTGTACTATACAGTGTTACATAGTTAGGCTACTGGTACTTACATGCGTCAGAAATCCCAAAAATGGTTTATTGGAAACGTCACAGGCTGAGACCTCAAGATGCTGACTGAGACAGGGCCCTGCTGGTGTAACAATCTATATATGATACTGAGCATAAAGACGTTTGCGACATTCTAGACATTCTGGGGGGTGGGGCAGCTGATTGCCTGTGACGGGCCTCGGTCAGCCTAAGTCTCGCAGCTGAGAAACCCTCAACGATACGGTGTTGCCTCAGGCAGCTGGTGGATGAGCCAGGTAGAGACAGAGCTCCTGATCGTGCTTTACATAGACCCCATTTCTTCCAGCGACTGAACGCTCAGGTTTCTTGATGCCAGTTCGTAGTTCGGCTCAAAAAAAAAGCAAGTTTGCTCCTAGAAGAAAAGCTCCGCGGAAGGTCTTTTCCTCTCATTATGTAGGTACTCTAGTGGGCGGTATTGTCCTCATTCCAGTTCCAAGTTTACATTCAACAAAAAATATTCGACCCTCTGACCTTATTGTACAAAATGATATATTGATACCTTCCTGATCTTGAACGTACACAGGCCCGCATGAACCTCACTGCCTTGATGTAAGCGAGCTGGCCGCAGATGCATTACCTACTCTACCTAGGTACTCCTGCAAAAAAAGCAAAATCAATGAGTCGTCCTACCTTGACTAGGCTGATGATTGATTGAGCTGGCAGCCTCAAGAAACAAGCCTCCACTGTCCGCCCCGATATGTCGATGCTCAGTCCTCTAAACCATGTTCCATGCACATTTTAACAGAGTTATCAGTCTCATTAATATCGACGTTGTCGTGCAGATTCACATGTGTCAGGATGTCCTCGGGATGCCGACATTCGGCATGCCGTTGATATGCCAAGCCCTGGTACATTCGGGGGGCAGTAGCTGTAGTTTTGAAGATCACCCCACCAACCTCCGCCCCCCCACAGGCTCCCCACGAAGATGATTCAACTAAAGGTGAATTCCACTCCTTGTAGCTTTCCCAGCCATCCGCTACCTGACAGGCAATGGAACTAACCAGTGCGAGCTTCCCCACCCACACAGACGATGTTACAATGCATCGACAACTCCGGCGCTGCCCTTGTCGAGTGTGTCCAAGTCCTCAAAATGAAGCGTCATGCTAAGATTGGTACCTACATCTTCTACCCCACAAGCTGCGCTCCAGCTAACACCTCCCACATAGGCGACCGCATCGTCGTTGTCGTCCAAAAGCAGCGTAATCTCGGCTCCGAGCTCTCCGGCGTTGCTGCTGCCTCAACAAAAGTCCGCCGCGGTGACATCCGACACGCCATTGTCGTGCGCACCACGAAGAAATACGGCCGCTCCGACGGCTCGTACGTCCGCTTCGACGATAATGCATGTGTGTTGATTAACAAGGCTGGAGAGCCGCTGGGGACAAGGTTGAACGGGGTTGTGGGGGAGGAGCTGAGGCAAGCTAGATGGAGTAAGATTTTGAGCTTGGCACCAATGCATGTATAAGACCTAGTAGAGGGATGTGAGTAAGTAGGGAAGGGGGGAGAGGAGTGTATGAGTATGAGTGGGGTGCGGGAATGCCAAAATCACAACTCGCAAACTCAGCTTTGATGGCGTAAAGGATGCTTGGTATATCATAGCGTAGAATATACAATGGTTCATATCATTAGCATGGGAGGATCGGGTGGGATGTAGTGAAAATTGACCAGTATCTACTTCGATGCCTGTTTACCAATTACTTCAACACACTGGTACAGAATTTCAGTACTCGCCCTCACTATATAGTCTTGTTGACACAACGCCCTCATATACATACTTATATAAGGTTATCCCTTGGGCTCTGTTAATCTCAACAACGGAACGAGTAATTGACCAATGCTATTATGCCAAGAGAGGTGATATCCCGACAGCCGAAGGGATACTGGGGTCAGAATAATGATGGGACATTAGGCTTCATGCAGTCTGGTTGGATGGAGGATTCACGCTAGATCAAACCACTGAGACCGCCAGGCTCATGTTCAATCGATTTCACTGGTCCTCTAGTAGAGTGAGATGCAATGAAAACTAGAAACGACATGCCAGCTGGGTGTGAGAACACATGGTCTCGTGGAGAATCAACCAGAGTACGTGAAGCACAAATGCCAATTTCCCAAAGAAAACAAGAAACAGCGCTAAACCCATGCCCACAAAATAAAGAAATCATTACGCCCACGCTGTATTTTATCTTTACTTCCCATGTAAGTAAAATTTAAACACCCCCCACCGCTCCACCCGCCAAAAGCAATAAGAGAGGAAGTAGAAAGATTCTCTGAGTGGTTATAACAAACCGCATAGCTCGCTATCGACTCTGGGATCTTATGTGCAATCTTGACACCAGGCTTCGGCCAAGGGCCCTAGGTTTCTGGTGAACAGTTCCACATATCCAGTCGTTTGGCGTTTTGGATAACGGGGGGGATCCTCCCATTATTCTGGCTCAACCATACTTCGGTTTGCCTCCGTCTTAAACCGTGAACCAACGTTGGTACTGGCATTACTCGAATATGTGACCGCAGGAGCAGCAGACGTAGAACAATTTCTAGCCCCACCAAGTCAAGTCAGTCCCAATTGTACACCGCAATGCTTTACCAGATCAAGGTATTGGGGCAAGAAACACTTAGTTTCGTGGCCAGATAGTTCTGACCCCACAGTATAATACCAAGCAAAACGTAATGATGGAGAAACATACCATCTTCGTCTCCTCCTTGCGCATTTGACTCTGGAAGAACACACACTCTGTCTCTGAGCAGGCTGGGCACTGTTTATTCGACCTTGGCAACGTAGGGTCGCTACCGACATCGGTTGTGACACCTGCGGTTTCTCCCGCTGACGAGGCAAGTTGGTTGCGGTAGACGCAGTAGGAAGTGGCGGGTTCGGTGTAGCTGCAGGTTCGGCATTGGTACATAAGGGCCATTTCGACTTTGTTCTCCTTTGGGTAGAGCATGTTGGAGCTGAATGGATGGGTATATTAGCATGCTGTCACTCATTGGTTGATTTGGAGGATAAGGGCGATATAGAGACAAATGTAGGGTGTCGGGGCCACTCACCATTCGCGACAAAACTTCGGCCCGATATTCTGCCTCATGTTGTTCTGCTGCTGGGTATGGCCTTGAGCGCCGGGGCTAGGAGTGTTCATTGTAGTCGTGTACGGGGGGTTGCTTTTATACGGCGGTGACGGTTTCTTTGTTTCGCAATCGGGTAAACTAAACAGTAGTCGCGGTTGTGACCAAGACGTGTCACGTGTGCTTAGCTAAGCCCGGACCGCACGTGAGCATTTACTTGTCCTCATATTTGACCTAGCTGTCTGCATTTTCTCATATGATTAACGTAAGTTCCTTATGAGTTCATCCGGCAAATACACACAAGCATGAGATCCCCACAATCTGAGTGGTTCGATCTGAAACCTGAAGTCTTGTCTTTTCCCTCCCTGCATATGCTCCCCTTAATCCGAAATCACTCGTCTCAATCCAACCAACCAGACTATTTAATGCCGTATACTCCCTTACCCGTTAAGGCGTCACCAGCCTTGAACTTAACTGCCGCACACTGATACTGTAGTCTAGCTGCACCAGATACTGCAAAGTAATGCAGCTTGACGATCGATATATTGCCACAGGAGGGGTCGTACAACCAGACTAATACTATTGCAATTCTACTGCTTTATGTGGATGTTCATGCAACGCTTGCTTAGGATTCGAAACCGGCTCAGGGTAATTCTCATCTTCACTCCAGACTAGCAACCAAACTCGATGGGGTATGTACAACCTCCTTTATCATGACCAAAGCTAGAGGGTGTTCACCCTTAGGAACCAATGCATTGTCTGTGGGCTTGAGTCATCAAGCAGGGAGCGAGAATCCGGGAACGAGAACTTAGGGGGGGTATGTCAAGATTCTGATGTGCTCAAATCAAATAAGACGTAAGAGGAATACGCAACAGCAAGACTGATGCCAGCTCAGATTGCCATGCTCTGGCCTGTAGTACAGCGGTGGGTCTACTCATGACGGTGAGTCTGAAGATGTGATATGTTACATTATGCACATATCATACCAGAACAGGGCTGTAATAAACAGGCTCGATCAGCGTTTACTTCAGGCCACGCTGGTGCTGTATGGTACACTCACGAACAAGAGAACACCAGTAAATTTAGACGGAATCCTGTTTTGCTGGGTCTACTGACATGACGTAACAAAATTAAAGAGATATCACAAGAAGTTGGCGAATCTAAGTAGCTTGGGGGTCTCCCTCAGTTGGAGATGAAATACTCATCAAAGCTAACCAACTATAAGACAGGTTACTCTGTCTGGTTTGCTCAATTAAAAGTCCGTCTTCATGAAGAGTCTTTTACGAGTAACTGTTAAAGCATCGTGCAGAAATATTTGGTGGCTGGAGGCAAAAAGTCATAATTGGACTCACATGGGCAACGTAAGCTTGTCATGAGATTCCATCTCGATGGATATACTGAGGGTAACCGAGCAACCAGGTTAATGGTAACACACACCTTGTTGGGAGTATATAGTGTTTTGTCGGTATATACTAGGTGATTATGTAAACTGGTTCGAGAAAAACCTAACGCCAAGTGACCACCCTTTTGGTTTAGCGGTAGGTATGCCTCTCAAACATATTTGATGCGTGAGTGAGAGTGGTTAGAGGGGGGTACTGCAGGAGCGTTTCTAAGAACCGGTAGTCTCGTGCCCAACAGAAACCCCAGCTATTTAAGTACGCAGCAGAAGTGTATACCGTATACAATTTCCCCATTTTTGGGACGTTGATACTAGCCTCGAATCCGTTGAGACTGCATGCTGCGGTTTGACACATATCCTCCCTGCAGTGCCGAACATCAACCCCAAAATGCAATGGCTGGATGCTCCCCTACCCCCCGAGATTTTGTTGGCCAGATTTAGGTACTTTACTACAACTCTAATTCTTGGAGGGCTGGGTCTTATGCATTCGGTGTTTCTATTTACGCATACATAATGCAGGTATTTGCAACTTGGGCCCTTCTGGGGTCCCTTTTTGTGACTTGGAAATTCAAGGGAGCTTGATAAGGATGAAGGGACTTGGTGAGCGGGCTCATCTCCAGCAGCGCCTGAACTTGGTTTTTTTTTTTGAGAGGTATTACCCCCCCCCCTTGGCTGCTCTCTAATCCCAATTTCCGGTATCGGATTCTCGAAGCAAATTAGTGATTTCCTAATTAGATATTACCGGAATAGCTCCGAGGAACCCTGAGTAAGTAGGGATGTGAGAGTAAGGGACCTGAGACACGACCCTTAGGTAGCGCACGTTAAGGTTGCCAGGGAACCGATGGGGAGCGTGAGAATTGCGTCTAGAAGAACACATTGTGAATTGACGTCGACGTGTCTCAGGCGAATTTGATATTGCGCTGGAGCAGGTAATAAGTGCTCAAGTGGATTGCGAGAGTACTTATGGATCGAAATTGTCCACGCTTCACCCACATCCAACACCATCATCAGATGCAATACTGGTAGGCACCTTCCACAAATATCTACTTACTGGTACCGCCCACAAACATATTGCGCTCGGCTTCAGAGCCAGATGGATTACGAGTATAAATTTCAATCCAAACCAAAACAAAAATATACGTGAAATTTATACACACTATGACATCTCATCTTTGATATTGTCCCTGGATGGAAATCCCCTCTCTAATATGTGCCGAAGACACCTTGGCAGGTTTATTCCAATCGAATTGCGATGGATACATATAAATAAGCTGGGGTAGGGACTGTTTCAATTTTCTGAAGTGAGCCCTCCTCAACCGCCAGTCCGAACAGTAAAGGCATCAACCGTCTGAATTGTGTATAAATCCCAGTAAGGAATTGCCTTTCTGGAGTGACTTTGGGGACTTTACACCTGAGGCAAAAGCTTTAGCTCACCACCCGTGTCTTATAGAAACCTCATACATAAGCCATAGCTCATTCACTATGGCCTCTGGGTCCCGATCATCCCCCCCCACCTTGGGGTCCATTCCAACCAGAAACGAAATGCTCACTCTCATCGATTTATTCGAAGTCAAAGACGTTCGTGCTGCAATCGAGACATACTGGCCTTATGACGACGAATATCTCGAGAAGCACAATGATCATGAGCGCGAGACCCACGAGCGAGAGAGGCTAGGCAAAGAAATTGAGCGTCTTAAATCTCAGAGCGCGAACATGCTCAAGGTGATGCAGGATATGTCGAAGAAGAGTGAGCATGTCAAGGCGGAGATGGAGGAGATTGTCCAGGCATTGTGTGCTGCGGACTGCCAATGGTCTGATCATGAGAGGGCGAAGAAGCAGGCAGTTACGCTACAGCAGTATTTGGGCTGAGCAATTATTTAATTTTTGCAGATGGGGCAAATGCAATTGCAATTGAGGGAGGGGTGGGGGTGAGAGAAAAAGTGTGATTGAGTGAGACCGCTTCATGTTGATGTTGATGTTGTTGTTGTTGATGATCAAATTTTTTGTTTTTTTGTTTTTTGTTTTTTGTTTTTTTGTTTTTTGTTTTTTTGTTTTTTTTTCGGCTTTGAGCTCTGGGCTGGCTCGCATGGTCATGATCTCCGTCTAGCCTCGTTCTCTGTCTAGGTACTCTAGAGTACTTATGTGTGTGTGGTCAATTGATACTTATGTTTCGCAGCTGGTTTCAATTTGTGATAGGAAGACGTAATTTGTAGACGCAGAAGCATCCCATACTTTATTTTTTGAACTACCCAAACTGGCAAGCGCCAGTCTCGGATTGGCCCCTCCGTTTCTCCGTTTCTCCGTTTCCCACCTTAGCATTCAATATCACGTGATCATAGGAAGCCGAAACTTACATAATCATGTATCACACACCGAGGTTGCAAAATTTCGGCCCCGCCAATTGTAGCGACTGACTGCAATTGAACCTGCGGCATTCCACAGCTCCCCTCTCCCAGTTCCTATACCGAATCAGCTGGAATCAGAGAAGAATGTCCTTCGCGGCACGGTCGGCACGCCTGGTCGTTGCTACGGTGGCGAAGAGATGCACATGCTCCACCGGATCCGCGATCCCGATAATAGAAAGACGATGGCAGAGTACGGCACCTGCAGTAACGAACCCTAAGATTGGAGAGATTGTGGATAGGATCTCAAAGTTGACGTTATTGGAGACGGCGGATTTGGTTACATTGTTGAAGGTTGCTCCGCAACCCCCTTACCCACACAAGTTGTTGTGCTTTCTAGATTACTGACTGACTGGCTGACATTTACACCGGCGTACGTATCTAGTCTCGCCTCAACATCCCCGACATGGCCCTCGCCTCATTTTCCGCCGGCCCTGCCCCCGCTTCCGGCGCCGCAGCTGCAGCTGCTCCAGTGGAGGAGGTGGCAGAGGAACCTGTCGAGGAGAAGACAATGTTCAATGTTAAACTCGTGAAGTTTGAGACTGCTGCGAAGCCGAAGATTATTAAGGAGGTGAAGAGTTTGCTGGGGTTGAGTTTGGTGGATTCGAAGAAGTTTGTGGAGGCGGCGCCGAAGATATTAAAGGAGGGCATGCCGAAGGAGGAGGCAGAGAAGCTGCAGAAGCTTCTGAAAAGTTTGGGGGCGGAGGTGGTGCTGGAGTAGGGTGGATGTGGGGTGTGGGGGTGTCTAGAGGGGTGGCGCCAGGGGCCATTTTTGTACAAATATACGATCCTTACGTTTGAGTTTGAAATGGTGGAGGGGCGTTGTTGTAACTGGGTCTGGACATTGTGCATTATATCTTGCTCTTTAACTATAGACCTCTTTTTTCTGGAAAAAGGGGAAAAGAGAAAAAAATTAAGAAAATCAGAGGGGGGTGCAACCCATTCCCAATGCACTCAAAATGGGAAAGCGATTTCGAATCTGGCTCGCATCATCAGCGCGATTTCCACCCCTAAAGCTCGCATGGGTACGGATGTGCTTTTCTACCTCCTGGCTCTCCTCCGTCCCCTCTTCCCCATCTATCTGTATGCACAGATATAAAGTCATTATATTACATTAACAGCTCCCAATATAAAAATCATAAAGCAACAACCACTTTTCATTCTCAATACACCACACTTGCCTTAGCGATATCTTGCTCCTCCTTCATAATCTCGATGTCGTCATCCCCGAGGTCGCTAGCCGTTTCGAACGAGAGATCGAATTCAGGATTAGTGTCGGGGGTTGGGGGGGAAACGGCCCAGATGGATTCCCGGAGG
>Ga0307514_10003529_pt1 | contig 14946 bp, 19 predicted proteins | sample 16_EM_MG_FD_203088 | JGI IMG/M metagenome (GOLD analysis project Ga0307514, IMG submission 203088) | Populus trichocarpa ectomycorrhiza microbial communities from riparian zone in the Pacific Northwest, United States - 16_EM | ecosystem: Host-associated > Plants > Roots > Unclassified | place...
TCGAAATGAACCGACTTCACTCCCGCTCCGCGTTTCAGCTCCACCTTGATGGGCAGAAAGAGCGGAAGCTCCCCATGTCCACCGCCAACCCAGGCATCTCACAGCAACGAAAACTTGGGATGTTGCGGTTAAACCCCGGCTCTCTCCCGGCGCCCCTCTCATTACACTGGGGGGATTGATAACCCACCCTAGGGGATGGAACAAGTGTGGATCCGCCACCCGGAACCCCGGTCCCTGGCTGCGTCTGGACTTAGGCACCACACCATAACCGAGTGCTTCCTGCCAGGCCCTTTCTATTTGCGGCATCTGGGGAAATTTCCCAAGGTTAATCGTTTAAGATTTGCCGCTACAGTGTCAGGTGACCACCTTCCCAAGCATCAGGATCCCGTTCTCCCGATTCGTATCGTTTGGGTTTAAACGCGCCTTAATTATCGCGCACGAGTTATCAAAAAATACGAATACGGACACCAGCCCGCTGATACATGCCATCTTCCTGTCAACCGAGCAACGAGATCCGGTATCTTATCGATATCATCCTACAACCAAATCACACAAAGTACTTAGTGGCCTTAAATGAAATCGCATCACGTTAACCTCTGATTCGTTCCGGCTTGAATGGCATCTGCCACGGTCCCTGATGCCTCCTTCACCTCCTTCATGACAGAAGTCAGCTCCTCGTTCGCGGCGATGTCGTTTTTAACCTTGTCCGACTCCGCTTCAACGACCCCTCTCGCCAACATCACAGCTTCCCGAATCACCCTCGCAGTTTCCAACCCGAGTTTGTAATACCCGTCGTTCGTCTTCGCTTCGAACATCCCCATGTGCGCCTGGATTTCATCGCTTGCGAGGCCGTTCGGTGCGGTGAGGAAGTGGTCCGCGACGACCTTCTCACTCGGAACGCTAAAGGAGAATCTCCGCTTCGGCAGGATGATGAACGTTCGGTGATCCATGAACGAAGGCGGGCTCGCGGGCAACATCGTGTAGAATCTTCATGAAAACCAGGTTCAAGCCTCAGTCCCAAGACGAAAACCGAGTAAGCCACTTACGTTCTGAACAAGATGCCCATCTTTTTGTCATATTCAGCAACAGTGTTGAGTCTGTTATCTAGCTCTTTTTCGTCCCAAAGGTTCTTAACGTATTTCATGTGGTCCGCAGCCCACGTATATCCGATACCGATTTCATCCTTCTTGTAATACGTGGCGGTTGCAGCAGCCCCAGCGGCAAGTGCTGCACCTCCGACGGTCAGAGCCGTCGTCCCCCATCTCTGCCAAAACCCACTGGTCCCAGTGGCAGGTTCTGGTGCAGGCAGGGCAGCTACAGGTCGCTTCGTCGTCGCAGCAGCTGTCGGTTGTTTATTGTTCTGGTTCATTACCTTCATCATGTCCGAAACGAATGTTTTGGTTGTTTGAACAACTTCGGCGGCCTTGGTCACTTGATGCTTGAATACGTGAGGGTGTAATCCCAGGTACTGGAAAGGTAACGTTTGATTTGGATTAACGCAAGTTGTGTGGTCAGAACATACCGGTGTGTCAAATGCCAAACAGGCGATAATCCTCGGCCACGGAGGGGCCCCCGCGTCCGGCCGGTTCTGTACGAATTGGATGAGGGCGTCCGCGGCGAGTAATCCGCCCATACTGATTTGTTGTATTTCAATCGTAACAGGATCACGAGCAAATGTGCACAAGACACACCTATGACCACAAAGCACGATTTTGGCTTTCCCCGCACCACCTCCATTTCCATTGGCGACTTCCTTCTCGACGACTAGTTTCGTCAACCATTCAGAGAAAGCTTGAACAGCGGCGGTCTAGGAAGAAAGCATTGACGCGGATCGTTTTCAGCTTAGGTTGTCCACGTTGGATTGAATCAGAAGTCAGATACCAGTTCGCCTTTAGTCTGTACCCCCAACGCAGGATCATTAGCATCTAGTATCAGGGTAGGATAGGATGACTGGGAGACATACCTCGTATTCTGGAAAGACTATGCACTCTGTTACCACGTTACTGATCGATTTCGACAGCACATGTTCCAAGCGTTTCGGGAACGAGCTGAACGTCGAATCCGTTCCCTTGAACCTAGCAACCACAAACCCGCGTCCAGCACGAGGAAAGTTTCCAGATCACCACCCTCAGTCAGCCAATCAGGGCTGGGTGCAAACAAAGTGACATACCCATGAATGAAGATTACAAGTAACAAATCCGGCGGTACTGGTTTGATCAGCGCACCCGAGTTCCCATCCAACGCAGGCGTGTTGACTTTAGCAGAAGGAGCGGGAGACAAATTAGCCATCGCTCGACCGGCAGAAGTCGTCGTCGTGACCGTTGCAGGCGGAGGGTATGAATTGAGCGTTTAACGGGAGTTTGGGAGAGTGCCGGAAGTGGGAGAGCTTTGATCGCTAGATCGGCAGTGTCATTTACTCCGAGTCGACTCAGGGCTCTCTACAGCTGTCGACTGCCTCGATGACCACTCAGTCCGTTTCTTGGCGATGGACCTCTCGATGAGGTGTCCTCAGAACGAGTGGGTTGTTTGAATGAAAACCTACATCCTTACATCCAACCCTGCCTCGGGGTTTACTTAAACCTCCATTGAGCGATGGAACCGTTGTCAGGAATGTGGCTATCCAGCTCACATTCAGGTTCCGCCACAGATAGACGTCTCGCAGGATGTAGCCGTTCAATGTCATCATAGTATATTCATTGAGCCTCATCTCCGAGTCTAAACCACTGCCACGAAACCACTTCCCCTCTGCCCCCGCAGCAGCTCAGATACCCCAGACATGTCGCTAGGAACGACAGAAAGCCAGATACTGCACGGCGCCCACAGATATCGTCACTGAGGACCTCACCAGCGGACACGTGGAGAGATCGGAAGACTGCGAATTTCGATCTCGGTCATTTGCATGTCTGACTAGACCGGCCACGTTTTCTCGAGGACCTCTCCGGTCGAGTCATTGTCTGTTATAAGCCACACACCACGAAAGTAGAAAGAAGAACGTCGCTTGTCTTTTGCTTTCATGTCAGCGGAACAAGGGTCTTATTCCAAAGACTGCCAGCGTTCTGACAAGCCGCCCACCTACCCCACTCAAGTCAAAATACTGCGTACAAACTTCCCCCCGCAGCGTAGCACTGCATTCCAGACGAGTCACGCCCATTCCGTCTCGTCATCGGTCACCCTCGAATCCAGATCTCATTACATTCTACATCCTTCCCCCATTCCCACGACTCTCCGTATCCGGCGACGCAATCATCCTTCTACCTCCAAACCACCCAACTGCCTTGTTGAAACTCGGTCACCTGGGCGTTGAATTCACCGCTTCCGTTTCCACCGGACATGCGAGTATCAGGCGACGATCCGGAACTTGAGTGAACCTGGTCACTTCTGAATTCCATTCCCTGAATTCCGAATCCGTTGGGGAGGCCTATGTGCTGGGAATCTTGTTGGGTCACTGTAATTCATTGCTCACATCGGTCGTAACGGAAGCTTTCGCGGTTGACGTTTGCGTCACGATTTCTCGTCATCCCTAGATCCGACAGGTTACTGCGTCCGACCAAATGGCACTTCAGCCGCAACTTGTCAACAAATCCACACTTTTGTAACCCAGGTTCGAACGAGGCCCGATTCGTGCAAGGCGTGAGTTTACGCTCCGTTCGATGAGTCTACCACGCTTCGACTGGTGTCAATTTCGTGTGTCAAGAGTACTGATACGCGAATTCTTACCTCGACCTCCCGAATGGCGGATTCACACAGTGACCGTACTCTTCGCGCCGATGACAAGCTTCATTGCTGGGGTTTGCCGATCCTGTTAACGATGCAACATCCATTCCATGTTTCATTGCCTGGTTGCTCTACGGTCGTATCGGACCGGTGCCGTTCAAACTGATTGTCCTTTCGGACGCCCACCTGTTTCGCTTCCACATTAGTACCCACCATTGGCCTTGCGTCACCACTCATGGAAAAGTACTATCCGGGGATGATTCCTAACTCTAACCCTAGACATCATAGTCTCGCAACTGCGACAAGCATTCTTTCATCTGAAGATCGAAACCTCGTGCGTCACGTCATTGGACCAGCACAGCCTCGAACGTCGTCGTCTTGGGAAAAGTTCCCGCTGTCATCGATGTACCCCTGTGCAACAACAGCCGTGGGACAGAGGCTATTCTAGGTGGTGAACTACCCGTACACGTCTTGCTTTCGCGCGGACTAAACATCATCCTGTGGGATGTTCGCCTCGAGGTGAAGAACTGTTGAAGGTGTTTCGGGGGTCTAAACCACGTTCTACGAGCGTCCAGCCCGAGATTCAATGTGTCGAAGGTTTGAAGATCCCCATTTGAGCAGGTGAGAGTTTTTCTGTCTGATTACGTTTAATGATCGTTCAACTAAAGTGTACGTCTTTAGGATGCGTATACGGATTTGAAGGCGCTGCGTTGCTGGTTACTGGGAATTTGACTGAGAGAGAGAAAATGCAGCGGTACGAGTGGACGATCGAAAAAATCACGAGGCTTCCCTTTTTTTTCATTTTGCGCGCCACGAATTCAAGCAGGTCATTGGAGAGGAGGGAGCGCTGCGTCGGTGATTGGGCGATCAACTGGGCGTTTCCCGGAAAAACTCCGGACGTTCCGGCCGTTCTCAATACCTCCCCAACCCAACGGACCAAAGTCACCCGAAACCCACCAGATAGTTGCCGATCAAAAACCTATGTGCAACCAGCCAGCTTGGGGTCTCGAATGCCTTGGTCATTGTTCTCTGTCGGTCCAACAGATTTTCTGATTCCACATTTCTGTCGTCGGGCCCGGTCGCTTGACCGTGCGAGACGCGAGTTGTACGACACTGACGAAATGCGACCCGATCTCATGACCATATAGATCTAAGCGAGTTCTACGCTCTGAGGTAATCGGACTAGGATACGAGGGATGCGGGTGACCATCTTTCCCATTCCAAACCTTCGTTCTGTTCTCTGGGATGCCATAATTGTTCTGGATCTTGTGCAGGGTCGGGTCTGGCTGGGTCGCACGACCCCCAAAGTGTACGTGATGATGTTTTTTTTTTCGAAGTTCGCGCACCAAGCTTTCGTTTCGGGGCGCTTACCTATGGCCCAAGGGAGGGATCCCAGTATGCGTCATGCACATCGTGGATTATCCCGTCACATGAGGGGCGCATGGCCAGACGTGGAAATTCACTTTCGGAAAGGGGCGTGTGTCCTGGATTTGGGTTTTGAGATTTTCATGATATGGGCTGTGCGGTCTGGAACGCATCGTAAGGTTTATGCTTGTTCGCGTCCGACGGTGAGGGTGATGCAGTTTGTGAAAGGGTTAGGCTAAAAGAGGACTGGAGAGGTGAATCCCCTGGGTTCTGAATGGATATTTAATTAACGCATCTCCCCGGAGGCGTCTGGGGAATCACGATGGGATCCCCCTCCCACCCTACTTCGTGGAACCTTTTTGATCCCGCGACTTGTTGCTCCACCGTTATCGGGCATCTTAGTTATATTTCGTTTTGTCGCTCGTTCAACGTCAATGGTCCGGTGAGCACGTAGGTCACTTGGATGGACACAAATCGTGGTCACCTGAGCGTCTAGCGTATGTCGCAGTAACTTGGATAGAGCTATACCTGAACATCTTAGCTAGGCGCCACATGTTAGACCCAGGTCCGGATCGATAATCTATGTCTGGTTTGGTTACACTTTGATTGGAAGAGGTTTGCTGGACCGCCCACTTACGGGCCGGGTTCCAACGTCAAAATGTACTACAACACTGAAATCTAGCATACGGTATGCAACGATAAGATTTCCCCCAAGCCTACCCGGACATAGATCCGGAGATGTCCAAAACCCGTGCCCCGACGAGCTCGGACCTCCCGGACCAGCATGATAATACGGTGATTGAGAACATTCAATATCAAGGGCCATGAGATTTCTCTCTCTCGCCTTATGTACATCACCCTCAAATCAGCATTCGAGAGGTCTCTTGGAGAGTCCGGTGTATTCGCTCACACGACTTTCCGCCGCAGCAGCACAGGCGGGCCGGACAGCAGTGACCCCGGGTTACCCGCGCCACCCCCCAGCGCCCGGCCGAGCTTAATATATTGACCGACCCCACGACCAGCGCAAAGGAGGCGGACACCGCAGCCGGGTGAATCGGGAGGCTACAGAGTGTGCCGCTCGCTTCATAAACGGCCGTGGGTCGTTTGTGACGCGTGCCAGATTTGGATTCACGGCTAGACGATTGACCCCTTCCGAGTGAAAACGGATGGTGTGTAGAGAAGAATAGGATACGAGGATTTGAAAAAGAAGAGATCTATATCTAGCGCTTAAGGCCATCATTGGCTGGGTTTAGATCCGCTGAAGCTGAAAGGCATACTTGACCGTATCGATGCCGAGGACAGGGCCAACAAGAACACCGAGACAAATAATGATATCAATGGCGCTCCGTGATCGTGCAGAGGTAGCCGCCCGGTATGTTTCCGGCCCCGAGTTTCCTGTGCGTGTGGATCATGGCCATCGTACGTGGAGGAGGAGGGGGGGGGGACAATGGAAGGGCATGGCGGTGTGCGTCCACGTTGAACGTCGGAAGTGCGAGGTAGCCGTTGTCAACGACCGTGGTAATGAAATGAAGCGGGAGAGGTTCTGGTTAGAGACCCACCCGCCCTGAAAGATTTCGAAGCAACTGATTGACATACAATCTAGGAGGACGGAGGCATTCTGTGAGCCTCTCTCTTGAAACCTTGATTGTTACATGATGGATCGATGTAATACTGAGAGTTGTAAATGGGGTTGACTGTTGGTTTCCATCGTTCACGCGAGAACGGGCCGTCAGACTTTCCGCTGGAGTCTCTAATTTTTCCTACCTCATCGTACATTTGACGTAAAACCTGAGTTGGCCGGATGAGCCCTTTTGTCGATGCCGGTGAAAGTTTCTCGTTGGATGAGGATGCACGAGTATCCGGCCACGATTTGATGTGGTACACATACACGTGTGAGATGAATGAATTGTAAAACTCACTTGCCTTTCGGAATGAGTTGTATGTGAGAGAGGAAGGGGATCGTTGTTGAATATGAACGGGACCAATAGACAGGAACATAGGAAGCAGAAAGGTAGGAGATATATCGGTGTAGATCAAGGCGTTGTTGAGTGGGGTTTAGATCTTTTGGTTAACCGCCACCGAGCGTTCCGATGAGCGGGTCGACTAACCACTGGAGAGAAGAGTGTTGTACAATTAGAGCGCTTCCACCACCACCCTTACATGTTATCGTTGATTTCTTGATTGTCCACTCGCGGGTGTTTCCACAAGAGAGAGAGAGAGAGAGAGGGCGTGGGGTACTATTAGGCGTAACAGAACACCCGATTCCTGTTCCAAGAGTATGGGGCAAAGATCGAGGTTGGCATATGCAAATGGAGTCGTGGGTGGGTATTTGGAGACGGAAGAAGCGGAGATGGTGGTGGTTTAGATCTCCGCGGGTTACGCCCCTATATTGATCATCGGACGTTCTGAGCCCATGCGGAGATGTATAATCTGGTGGCTCTCAGGCCATGGCGGGTAAGCACAAGCCGTGTGGGCGAGGTTGTCGGAGACTTGGAGGTCGTGGCTTGAAGCTTGACGTCTGAAGGGGGGAGCTGAGACTAGTAGCCAATAGATTCGATCACATATAGCGAATGGAGACCCGGCGATTGGATCGCACTCGAAAAAGAGAAAGAAAAAGAAAATCAGATGGTTTCTGGGAGTGTCCGGGATGTAGACACTGCCACCAGAGAGACGATGGGGAGAAATGGCCGTGTTGGGATTACTGTTACCCGTCGCAAAAAGGAGCTTGCTGTCCTCCATGCAGGAACAAAGATGTCGTTACTTACTCCTAATGCCAGGACCTCCTTTGTAAGCGGTTGACCGTTTCGTTTTTGTCGTTTCCTCCTCTACCGGAGCATGAACGGGGAACGGGGAATCCGCCGGCAGTTTCCAATTTCATATTGAACGCTTGTTCTTCCCGAGCCTGTGTCCGCATTCTCCCTATTTCTCCAAACTCTCTCACTGCGGATGAGTTTTTGCGGTCGTGAGTGAATGATGGGTATAATATTTGAGCCCTGTATGGGGGGGGGAATGGGAATTATTATTGAGGTGCAACCCGCGCGCATTCGTTTACGTCGGTTGTTGATTGACCGATCCGAATCAGGGTTTCAGAGACCATTACACCACTCATCCACTTGTCACCATCCTACTTATAATCCCTCTCCCCTTCCTTTAATCCTCTCCTCCCCCGACCTCCCCTCTCCCGGCCTCTCCTCGTCACCTACTCTCTGCAATGACCGGCGACATCTTGAAGAAGAGAAAGATTGCTGTGCTTGGCTCCCGTTCAGTCGGTCAGTGCGCCCATCCCCTTCCCCTCCATTTCCATCACCCTCCCCTCCTTCTCTGTCCCCCGCCAGCTCCGTCCTAACATCCGTTTCCCTTCCGTGCTCCACAGGAAAGTCATCCTTGGTCATCAAGTTTATCGACAACAACTTTGTCGAGTCCTATTACCCCACCATCGAAAGCACCTTCTCCAAGAGCATCAACCACAAGGGCACCGAGTACGACTGCGACATCATCGACACTGCCGGTCAGGTAAGTTTCAACTATCCTGCAACGCCACCATCCCTCTTCCCCTTCCCTTTGACGCGCGCCGCGTGCTAACCCCTTTTCGTCACACAGGATGAGTACTCGATCCTGAATTCCAAACACGCTATCGGAATCCACGGCTTCGTTCTCGTCTACTCCGTCACGTCAAGGAAGTCTTTCGACATGGTCCAGATAGTCTACGACAAGATTGTAAACTTCTGTGGCATGAGCTCAATACCTTGCGTCATAGTCGGTTCCAAGAACGACCTCACCCAAAGGTAACACACCGTCCCTCAGCCCGTTGCGGCTTTTGATTTTCCAACCTGTATTCTTATAGGAGTCTCAGACAGGTCTCCCCCGACGAGGGTCAAGGGCTCGCAGCTGATAATCATGCCGCCTGGATCGAGACTAGCGCAAAGAACAATGTAAATGTTGGTACGTACTAAACCATCCACTGCCAATTGCTCCCATCCAACAATTTCTGATCTTTCCATCCGACAGCTAAAGTGTTCGAGCTCTGTCTCGGCGAGATCGAGAAACAGTCTCCTTCCAGCAAGTCTGACCCCCCTGCAAGCAAGTGCATCCTCATGTAATAGACGTTCTCTCGCCCTCCGGCTTACTTTCCGCTCTCTGTCCTCCTATCGTCTCCTCCCCACCCCCATACACCGTCTAATCCGGGGCGTCTTATCTGAATCCGGCTCTTCCTTCTCACGCAAGACGCCCATGCCACCACACCTTCCTTTTGGTTTTGCGTACGGCTCTTTGTCCTCTCTTTGTCCTCCTTTTGGGTCCCGTCTCTAGTGTTTTGCATCTCCGGTTTCTTTGGTTCTTGCCTTATTATCGTATGCGACGATTTCCTTTCTGGATTATATCCTTCCCCAGAGACTGTTCGCCGACAGTTTGCCATGATCCTTTCTCGATCTCTCCCATCCTGTCTGTTTGTCTGTCTCCTTTACGGTCGTCTTCCCTTAATCACCCTCTCCTCCTCCCCTACCTTTTTCCCCTTCCCGTTGTACCAACATCCGCTGTACAATACACATCGCCTCCTGCTGTTTTCTTCTTCCTCCGTCAGTACACGCTACCAGGAGCCAGAGAAAGCACGTATTTTAATCTCTCGCTTGTGGTACGCGTCCATCACCGCACTCATCTCCCACCTCCTTGAGTTCTCTGATCCTTCCTCCCGCTCTCCTCTCCGCCGATCTTATCGTAGAACATTTCCCAGGTGGCTCATAATCCAACCTGTTTCTCGTTTTCTCGTTTCTTCCTTCTTGAATTCTCCCTCCGCTTTGTGGATCGTCCGACTTCTTCTGACGTTCCTTCTCCCTTGTTCTCCCTATCTTTCTCCCTAATTAGACAATAAGATTATCTGTTATTCCCCTCTTTCGTCCAGGTTGAGCTAGTTGCGATGTTATCCGGTTCGACTTGATGTCAACAGACTAAGTATCACCTTTGGATTAATGGATAACGTTATTTGCCTGGAACGTTCTGCCTCCTACGTAAATGGATTGGTCTTGAGAGCTTCAGCCTTTCACTACAACATATATTCTCTTTCAGCACTAGCTAAACTCCTTGAACACTTTACGCGCTCCCATCGCCCAGATATCTTGCTTTGAGCTTCCTTCCTTCAAGGTTCCACACTTTCACAACCTGATCGTCACCCGGAACCACATCCAGAGCCTGGTCACTCCATTTGGCGCCGTCCTCACCTTCAACCTCGAATACCAACCCTTTGATCGGCCTCTCCACCCCGACACGGATCTCGTCATGTTCATCGCCGTCACTGCCGTCCTCCCTGGAACGAACGGGAGAAACGTCAAGCCTGAGCGAGACTTCTTGAGGCGTCGGGAACGTAAGATATTTGAACGGCTCCTGCCTAGAATCATAGTATCCCCGAGCGTCAGTGTAAGGTCCAGTTCCTTTATTGTTGTGTGCCGGCGATCAAGAAGGACCGAGACCCGGATGAGGAGGTGAAGAACCGCGTCAAGAAGGAGAAGAAGATGAAGGGAGGTTTGAGGTAATATTTAACGAAAGTGATGGTAATGATGAAGGGGCTGGGGAAAGCGGGGTTATGGTGGAACGTACAGAGACGGCTCGGAGGTCGCAGTCCACCACAGACCCACGTGAAAAATGACAGAAAAAAAAGAGGCCAGTCGAAAACACCTCGTCATAGTCATTGGTCACCAAGTCTTCCTCTCGGTTGCGCATCGAAGCTACGGAGAGATCAACCGACGGCCCGCCGGGCCGCGTCTTCCTCATGACCACGCCGCCCACTCATCAGCTGGAGAAAACCAGGGAGGATGACGTGTAGCGGTGTTAAGGTCAGGGCTCGAGAGGCACAGACCTCGGTTCTTTCCTTCTGTGACGGAAAGAACTCGGTGGAGATCAACGGAGTGAGAGGGGTTTCGGAATTGCCAACGGCGGCCAGGGGGAAGGAGTCCAGACCGGAGCGGATCCACAACAAAACGAGGGGAAACAGGGCAACGTGTCGGTAAGGAGGCGAACAGCGGACTCACCAATTCGAATATCTCCCTAGCACCTCTCCCGACTCCACATCCAACAACCTGGCCGAAACAACGATCGGCTTAGGCACTTGGCTCTCTTTCGTCCTCGTCGCCTGACCGGGCAAAGGTCCCACAAACAACTCCGTCGCAGAATTCTTCTTCAACACAACCCTCCGCTTCTCCACTCCACCTCTCCAACCCTCGTTCTCGAGATCAAAGGCGACGACGTCGAGGTAGACTTCCTTATCTTCCAACGTCGAGTTGGTACCCCAGATCTCGAGCGTGTGCTCGATCGTAAAGAACGCTGCGGATCTGTCGTTTACGAATTTCTTCATGGTGGTTCTCGTCATTCCGATGGTGAACGGCCGGAGCTCGCGCGCGATGGCAAAGTACGCTGGCTTGGGACGTAGGAAATAATCAACGATTGCCCAGCTCGTCACTGGCCAACAGTCGTTCATCTGCCAGACCAACGCTCCGGAGGTATACTCCCTTCCGGGTCCCCTCCAGTTTCGGCGCCAGAGCCGGTAAGCCGCCGCCAGGCACTCCGCTTGCATCACTTGGGAATAGTAGATATAACTAGCCGCTCGCTTGGTTCATACAGGGGAGAGTGGCGGCCCAACTGAAAGGATTACCCACCTTTCGATATCGAATGCGTGCCTGAAGTTCTCCACAAGATAGAGCTAACATCGTTCCAGGGTGGGCACGAGACACCACCAACGGTTTTAGATCAGCTGCCAGCTACGCACATGCGTGCACGCGCGCACACTCGATGACCACCACGATAACGAGGGGACATTGGTACGAAACATGAAACTCACCTCCAAACGTCGTTCGGAACCGGTAGCTTTGTTGTGATTCTCACATGTTCTGAATTGATAAGATAAACGATAAGATTAAACTGGTTTCGGAAACAGCGCCGGGTAACGTAAGCAATTAAGAATTTTGGCGCTCACCGTGATTGAGGGAAACGCTCAGATTTGTTATCTCCCGTCCAGAAATCTACGGTACGGATGTTAGGATATCCTTGCCTTCGAAGTGATTCGATTGAGTCGTTATTACAAGCTCAAGCATGCGGGTACCCACATTCCGAACTCACTAACAAAGCGACCCGCAAGTTTGTCCCAATTGTGCCAAGGTTCTTGAGACCCATGCCATACGTTCCACTGATGGATATCACCGTATGTCTGATCACTGGTTGACTTCCCATGGCCACTGTACGGGGAACCGCGATGGTAATGGATGCTAGAGTTCTCCGATACCACGGCTGGAAGAACGCGTTCGTAGATGTATCGGGAAGGGAAATTGGTGTTTCGGAAATCGCTCGTCTCGTCCGAATAATCGAGTTCAAGATTCAGAGATTCTGCAAGAGCGTAGTCTTCCCTACTGTGTGAGGAAATCTCTAAAACAAGGCGACGCCGTGGAACGGTTACCTTCATTGTTTCCAGCTATGATTTTTTGTGGACCATGAGCGTTAATACAGCACTTTTAGCAAAGGACATGAACCCCAAATCACAAGCGAGGGGTGATGCCTGAGCCTCTTCACATTCTGCTCCGCCTCCAACCTCACCGAATCAACGAATGACTTGTATGCCGGATACTTGAACAGGATCGTCACCCAACTTGTGCCACAAAAGAACACGGTACCAACCTGGCCGCACGCGAACAAAAAATCCTGCCAGACGAGGATACCGAGTTCATCGCAGATGTCATAGAAGATATCCGATTCGTAGATGCCTCCACCCCAGACACGAACCATGTTTTGATTTCCGGCGACCAGAAGTTGGAGCCATTCCAGGTATTTGTCATAAGTAAGCCTATAGCTATGTTTAGAGTCTTCGCGAAATGAAGTCAGTTGCGCAAACCTTGTCAGGAAACTATCGGCTGGGATCCAGTTAGATCCTATGATCGGGGGAGTGAATCATTGAAGTGTACGAAGCAACGTAGTTTCTGCAGACCTCCCACGAAGACCGGGATGTTGTTGATTTCAAAGTACCAAGAGAGACCATCCTGGTCGACCAGTGGCGTTTCCACGATCCGAACGCGCCTGAATCCGACAGTTTTAATCACTGAATCCAGTTCCCTGCCGCGCTGTATCCGCCGTGAGTCTCCTTCATCGGTGGATATTTAGAATACACTTACGTCGTCGATTGCGACGACTTCAATCTCATATAGGGGTTGCTTTCCATACCCAACCGGGTACCACAACTCAACCTCATCGTCACCAAAGGCACAGGTAATGGAACCCTTGCCCGCCACGACTTTGACATCCTTGATCTCCTTGATACCACTGACCTTGTTGGGTCCCCTCACAGATACCTGAATGGTGCCCGTGAACTCGTCCCCAGCCAACTCGAAGGAAAGGATCAAAACAGGTTTTAGCGTCTCAGTGACGATCGCGTCGGCCCACACTTCTGCGATCCTGATCTCGTACGTGTGGAAGCGGATGGGACGCCATGGACCGACTGTCATCAAAACGGGACCCCAATCCCATCCGTAACTAGCGCTCGTTCTATAAGACTTTGTGAAGGAGAGGCTTGCATGGATTAAAACGTACTTGTATCCAGCCTTTCTGACATGCAACCGACTCGAATCACCGTTCGAAAGCGCCAACCTTCCGTGTTGCTTCTGCAGATCGCGACCCTTTCGGAAGGCACTCGCAAAGACGATCTCGAGCGAGTTGTCTCCGTGTTTGAGGTGCTGCTTGACTGGAACTCGGTGGGCAATGAACTGGTTGTCGGTCCTAAAGTACAATGAGGACCCTCTCGATCACGAGCGCGTGGCAAAGGCCGCGTACTCGAGAATATCGGTGCCATTCTGCAGTGTGTGTCAGTTAAGGTGTACCAAAATTGGGGCATCACGACACACCAGAGTTACCGTAGCAAAGGTGTCGAGGCCATCTAATACGAGATCAGCGTTGGACGCCCTTACATCGTCGCCAGTTGCGGTGAATGTTGTCTTGAATGCCCATTCCTTCTCGCCGACCCCTGCCGAATTTGCGTCAACAAATCAAGTTCCACAGACGTCGGTGCTCGATTGAACGAGGACTTACACTGTACATCCCATTCATGCAACCCGACGAACTTGGATAGATCGTGATATCAGTCAACACGACTCGAATAGCCCGTTGAAAGATAATCCACTCACTGGGTCTGGGATCCTCCCGGCCTTGAGCAGCTCGACATGTACGGTTGTTGGTAACCGTTCTACGTCCAGCCACTCTCCGTCTTTGGTCCCTTCACCACCTCCGATCTCGGTAAACGACCACCCTTCGACAAGCTCCTTGATGCCCATATCGTAATCGTTCAGTCTAAACCTTGTTCCGAATCCGGCACGATACATGCATACTGATACACCTGATCGTAGAGCTCATGAATGGCGCCGCGTGTTGCGACTGCTGGCCGTCCCCATCGACCGGGGTCTCGAGGGGCGTTGTGAGACGCGGTGTCAACGACTTGAACCCATGTGTGTGGGATCGAGGACGCGTAAACGATGCGAACTCTGCATGAGCCCGAGGGGCGACTCGTTCAGATCGTGTTTTACTGTGTGAGACGCCATCCAAGAAGTTGGATGCGATTTCCCCTCCGACGGACATGTTAATATCACCCGCAAAACGAGAGACGCGGCGCCCCCGCTTTTCTACCGTCCTCTCAGTCTCCCCTGCAGAGACCCCACAGACTCCCTACAGTCGACGGCTTGCTCTAATGTTGTCCGCTATGGATCTTGCTCCAATCATTATCTTTCTTATTTCACTCGTGCTAAATAAAAACGCGGGTCTTATCTTCAATCATGCTGGAAAGCAGGTCCGAATGACGTCGCCTCCTGAGACCCAGCTGAGTACTGCCGGAGAACAGGGTTTCAA
>Ga0307514_10003530_pt1 | contig 14941 bp, 16 predicted proteins | sample 16_EM_MG_FD_203088 | JGI IMG/M metagenome (GOLD analysis project Ga0307514, IMG submission 203088) | Populus trichocarpa ectomycorrhiza microbial communities from riparian zone in the Pacific Northwest, United States - 16_EM | ecosystem: Host-associated > Plants > Roots > Unclassified | place...
CCGACTTGCCCAGTCCTTGGAATCCGCGCTCATGGTAGACGTCACATCCAGCGACATCTCTCTCATATTCGAGGCCCCAGACACCGTGTTCGATGCGGCGAGGATGGCTAACGAATTTGGGTCCGATGGTCCCTCTGTTTCCGGGAGGCGAGATAGGATTGCGGGGACGACGGAAGTTGGGGTTCTGAAAAGCAGATCCGATGGGGTAGGGAAGCGCCGTCACGTGCAAGTTTTGTTGAAGGCCAAGGTAGTTTTGAGGAAGGATGTCGTAGGAGGTGAGGACGTCGCTCCGACGGAAGAAGTTGGCGGTCGGCATCGTTTCTGGTCGGATTCTGCAAGATAACTCGGTACAATCATGTATGGAGGCAAACACCTTGCTGCTAGTGTACACTATCTTGTTTTATCCAAAACCTGACACTCTCAAGTCACGTCTGGTCGGGCTTTTGGGAGTCTCCTTTCACCGCATCTCGGATCTCTGAGGGTGCAACTTGTGTACAACTTTCTTGACATCCTCACTTTCCTACCCGACTCACCTCTTGCAAGTCCAGGTTCCAATGGCCCCATCTCGATAGAGTTAACGTACTCGTTCCTGCCCAATTAATTTCTGGCCAAAGCTGATCGACGGCTTGTTACGGGGTGTTCCATGACGATAGTGACATTGGCGGCGTAAACCTCCCTAGAAATATACTAGGATTTACCGTCACGCACAGTGCGAGTCAAGAGTCGAAGTGATAGAGGGAGAAGACAGAGCACCTGCACCGATCGCCCCTTGTTCTGTCGCCACCGCCAGCTGGGGTTAATCTATTTTTGCTTCGATGGTACGTTTATTTCATACCCGACTTTGAATACTTCAAGATATCGAAACTTATATGCTTTACCCAGGCAGACCTCGAAGATTTAGTCTTGTCGGGTAAACTTTTCAACGGCGGAGGCTTAGGCTCATCTTCACCACGCCGAACACCCTCTCCGGACGCCGCCAAATGGCCAGACAATAACGACACTGACAATTACTCCGACGACGACGGCATATCTCGCCGTCTCCCCCCTGCCGCCCAATCCAACTCCGCTGGCGCTAACGGTGATGGTGGTGTGGGTGTGGGTGTTCCTGGTAGAACGGGGGTCAAGGGTGTTATTCGCGATCGGAATGAGGCCGAGAGGAGCGCAAGAGACAAGAGAACAGCTGAGATCATGGAGCTGAACAAGAATATGGAGAAAGCTAGCCTCACAGGAATGACGTATCTGGAGGAGAAGGCGTTGCAGGACGGGGGGGACGAAGAGCTCGAAGAGATCAGGTTTGCCCGTGTACGTGATAGGGGCCGGACTGGCCATGGGGCAGGTGGCCGATTCGGCCATTTGAGGGAAGTTGGGCTGGAAGGGTTTTTGAAGGCGGTCGAAGCGGAGGAACGGCACGTCTGGGTGGTTTTGCATCTATATCATTCGGTGAGGTTCAGTTATATGCGTTGTTTGACTCTACTAAATCCTTGATTGCAGTCGTTGGACCGTTGCGAAGCTTTGGACAACACTCTAGGCAAACTGGCGCGAGAACATGCTACTATAAAGTTCTTACGCGCCAAGGCATCCGCCGTTGGCTTCGCTTCAGGTTCTTCCTCGACTATCCCTAGAAGGGCTACGTTGTCTCTGTCGACTAAGCACTCAATCAAATCGGGAACGATCCGCGAGGAGGATGAAGAGGACCCCTACGGCGAAACAGAGTATAACGAGAAGGACCACGAGGAGGAAGATGACGAACTGGACTTTGATGGCGAGGATAATGTCGACACCGACATGCTCCCGACGATGCTAGTCTACCGTGGCGGGGATTTGATTTATAACTGGGTGAGAGTAGATTGGGAAGCAGGCACAGCCGGGGTCGAGGAACTTCTGGTCAAGTAAGCAACTTTCACCCCTAAGCTTCGTTCTCCTTTGACGTATGTCCGTGCCCAGACACAGAGTGTTACCGATATCGACTGGGAATTGCGGCTTTCCATCAGACGAAGAAGAAGACCTCGACCTCGAAGAGGCAGATTTTGCATGACCACATCATTCTCACTTCCTTCATGGACCAATTACCACGCACGACCGCTCTCCTCAGTACAAACACATCTAATCATCACTCTCTTGTTTTAGCGGAAAAAATTGGACACGGTGTGCGAATATACGCTGTTTGCGGATTAAAGTTCGAACGCGATCTGCTCTTTCGATCTTCATGTCCACTCTTAAATTCAAGAGTCCTCTCAACTATGGTTCTACTCATTCCTCTATTTTCCGGTTAGCCGTCGAAGCACCCTCTTACTGACGATCCTCAACGAGGTGGTACGCCTATACCCTACTGAGCAAGACACCAAACGATGCCTCTCCCAGCCCATCTCACTCGCCCGATCGAAGTTTTGATGATCGACAACTTCGACTCCTTCACCTGGAACCTCTACCAGTCCCTGTGCCTCCTCGGTACCGATGTCATTGTCATCCGAAACGACGCCATCTCCCCACAGGATTTTTCTGATTTGCAGATTAGGTCGTTGGTGATCTCACCTGGACCGGGACACCCGCAGACGGACGCGGGTATCTCACAAGCTGCCATCACATACTTCATGGGCAAGGTCCCGATTTTGGGCGTTTGCATGGGTTCGGAGTGCCCGGCTGATGTTCTCGGTGGAGAGATCGCGTACGTTTGTTTTTCATTTCCTCTGAGCTTACCGGACGTGTTCCTGACAGGATTTACGATAGTAACGCCGGAGAGATTATGCATGGAAAGGTCTCCCGAGTGCGTCATGATAACAGAGGTTGCTTCAAGGACATTCCTCAGGGAATCCAGTCGATCCGCTACCACTCCCTCAGCGCTCAGCCCGACAAGTTCCCCAAGGACTTCGTTGTTACCTCTGCCACCGAGGAGAGCAACGTCATGATGGGTGTTTGTCATCGCGAGTACACTCTCGAAGCCGTTCAATACCACCCCGAGAGCATCTTGTCGGAAGGTGGTGATGAGTTGTTCGCCAACTTTTTGAAGCTGAGGGGTGGAACCTGGAGGGATGTGTATGCAGTTGGGTCAAGTAAGCGAACCAATGTGTCTGTCGGTCTCGCCGTTGATTCCGTCATACAGACACCATCTCGCGGCTTGATCGTTTATACCATACGCTTTCCCGAACGCTGTAATTATGTATTGTACCCTGGCTTGGTCGCACGAAGGTTTTTTGCATTATCTATCCGACGGGTTCCTGTCTTGCGTCAAGTTTGGGCTTTGCCGATCTCATCACCGACGCGGGTGATGAGCTTAGCCTGAGGGTTACCGCGACCACTGCCAGTCAGATTCCGCTTCCATCGCTAACCATCCCCCGAGTTTTTCTCGCCTAAGTTATGTCTCAACCTATCCCCGAACCGACTCAGCCTACACCCACAACCACTATCGAAGAAAATGGAGAAACGAAAAAATACCTCCCGTCCGAACTCACGGTCCCTATCGAAGTACTGTTGATCGACAACTTCGATTCGTTCACCTGGAACCTTTACCAATACATACGCCTCCTTGGTGTCTCTGTCACGGTCATCCGGAACGATGCCATCACCCCCGAAGAATTCCCAAAACTCAGCATCAAGTATCTTGTCATCTCCCCGGGACCTGGACATCCCTTGACAGACGCGGGGATTTCGCAGGATGCTATCAGGTATTTCATGGGTCGAGTGCCTGTACTTGGCGTTTGTATGGGCTTGGAGTGTTTGGTCGACGTATTTGGCGGGGAGATTGAGTGAGTGAAACTCGGTGGATGGTTCATACCCGCACGGCGGCTCACCCCAGAATCTACGCTAGCTACGCGGGAGAGATCATGCACGGAAAAGTCAGCCGGGTACGACACGATGGTCGGGGGTGTTTCAAGGATATCCCTCAAGGAATCAAATCCATTCGATACCATTCGCTGAGCGCGAACATCACAACCTTCCCCCGTGATCTCGCTATAACCGCGACCACAGAGGAGAGCGGCGTTATCATGGGCGTTCGACATCGGAAATATACCCTCGAGGCCGTCCAGTATCACCCGGAATCTATTCTATCGGAAGGCGGAGATAAACTCCTCGCCAACTTCCTGGCTTTACAAGGTGGCACTTGGGACGAGAACCCATCTTTCCGAGTCCAAGATCCGAATCTCCCTCCTTTCGAGATCGAAATCATAAATGGTGTTGCTCCCACGAAGGAACAACGGAGAAAAGTCCCTTCGATTCTCGACAAAATCTACGCTCAGCGACTTAAGGATGTCGACCTTGCCAAAACTACCCCTGGAACTACCCCTCACGATCTTTCCACTTCGCTCAAGTTGAACTTGGCCCCTCCCCAGATCGACTTCGTCAAGAGGATGAAGGCTCGTACCCCAGCTTTGATGGCTGAGATCAAGAGGGCGTCTCCATCAAAGGGACCGATAGCTATGACCACGAATGCTGCGCAACAAGCTTTGAATTACGCGCTTTCGGGTGCCTCTGTCATCTCGGTATTGACCGAACCGAGTTGGTTCAAGGGATCTTTGTTGGACATGCGATTGGCTCGCCAGGCGGTTGACTCGTTGACGAACCGACCTGCGATTCTCCGCAAGGACTTCATCTTGGATGAGTATCAGATCTCCGAGGCAAGGTTACATGGAGCGGACACTCTCCTCCTCATCGTTGCTATGCTTCCCCTCACCCGTCTGCAAGCGCTTTACACGTTTTCCCTGTCCCTTGGGATGGAGCCACTCGTCGAGGTGAACAACGCAAAGGAGATGGAGATTGCCCTGAGTATTGGGTCGAAGGTCATCGGAGTAAACAACCGGAACCTTCACTCATTTGACGTGGACATGGGCACGACGACCAGACTGGTGGATATGGTTCGAGAGAGGGACGTCATACTGTGTGCGCTGAGCGGAATAACGGGTCCCGAGGACGTAAGGACGTACGCTGCACAAGGAGTCCGAGGCGTTCTCGTCGGTGAGGCGCTTATGCGAGCAGAAGACACGCGCAAGTTCATCCGGGAGCTGCTCGATATACCCGAAGCACCATCACCCTCTTCAGCCCCGGCCGACCATCAACCAAACCCACTTGTGAAGGTGTGCGGGATAAGGACTGAACAGGAGGCTGCGGGTGCGAGAGAAGCTGGAGTGGATTTGTTGGGTTTGGTGTTCGTGCCGAAAAGTCGCAGGAGGGTAACCCACGAGGAGGCGAAACGAATCTCTTCGAGGATACGATCGGAACGGTCAACCGCCATTTCGCCTGGGCGATCTGGATCGCATCTGGAGCGGTCGTCGTCGTCACCTGCGATAGTTGATGTTGAACCCGCAACGAACAATGAACCGTGGTTTACTGCACAATCACGGCGTCTTTCGAGGGCCATCTCCGCATCTGGCGGAGGTCCTTTGTTGGTTGGGGTGTTCCAGGACCAGCCATTGGAGTTTATTCTCCGAGCTGTGGCCGAGGTCCAGTTGGACGTGGTTCAACTGCATGGGAACGAGCCGGTCGAATGGAGCAAGCACATCCCCGTACCGGTCATCAAGGTCTTCCATGTGAAGGCGGCACCCCCTTCTGCCTCTTCGAATGGTGCTCAAGTGGATCCGGGACTATTGCGGGGGTTACGACGACCAGGACTGAACGAGTTTGTGTTGTTGGACTCTGTGCGCGATGGGCCTGAGGCCAACGGGCTCTCGGGAGGCAGCGGGAAGATTGTTGATTGGGACCTCGCGAAAGCGGTCGTCGAGTCGGGGGAGATCGACTCCGGTGTTGATGGGGATAGCGCTTCCACAGCTTCTCCAGGGACGGTGGGGTGGAGAATGCCGATTATCTTGGCGGGCGGCTTGACGGCTGGCAATGTAACCGAGGCGGTTTCCCGTGTCAGGCCGTGGGCAGTGGACGTGAGCGGGGGAGTGGAAAACGAAGATGGGACTGGGAAGGATTTGGAAAAGGTCAGGGCGTTCGTCCAGGCTGTTCGTTGTTCGTGATTTCGAGTGTGGATAGATAAATAAAATCTAAGTTATGTTTCTTAACCGACCGGATCAGAGGATGATTCGAGCTAGACATTGCATAGCAACACTTCGGTACAAGGTCTGATTTTCTAAAACTACTTAAACGTACGTGCCTCTCCACCTTCTGTCTCCCTTCACCTTTGTTTCCGTTTTCGTCTCTTGTCTTGTTTCTTCCCTTCGTCGTTCATTTCCCGGGTCAAAACCCCCCTTTCCTCTCTTTCTTCTTTTTTGTCATCTTTCGCTTTCTCCACTATCTTTACCACCACGCATCCACCTCTTTCCTGCGCCGGCTCGCATCTCCGGTCTCCCTAATCAACAACTCTTCAGGAAACGGACAAGATGTCTCTCAAGGCTGAACTGGAAATATGGGCTTCGGCGTTGACTGCATACGACGAGGGAAGGTTTGACGAGGCTCTCGAGTTATTCTCTGTGAGTACACCCACCCGTATCTCCGCCATAGCCCCCTCTTGCTGTCGATTTTGACATGACGTTACCCACGAATCTAGAGGATCAGCGACTCGTCAAAGATACTCACGAACATGGGCCTCATCTACGCCACCGTCGGCGACCACGAAACCGCCGTCAGACATTTCCAGCTCGCAACCGAAGCCGACCAATATTTGGCTGTGGCCTACTTTCAATGCGGTGTTTCGAATTTCCTGTTGGAACGGTTTGACCTCGCCTTCAAGGACTTTGAGGACTCGCTACTGTACTTGAGGGGGAACCAGGCAATGTGAGCACCCGGATGACCGGCCACCTCTTTCGGTACCTTTAGACCCGCAGTTCTGGTACCTCGTGCGCGTGTTTTCACTGACTGATCCCCGTTTGTTCCCAGCAATTACGAACAGCTTGGACTCAAGTTCAAACTTTATTCGGCAGAGGTCCTTTTCAACAAGGGCCTCTCTCAAATTTACCTCGGCAACTACGATGTTGGAATGGCCGACATCGCGGAGGCAAGCACTGATAAGGTCACTGCCGAACACGGAGTAATCGACGAAGCCATCCAAGATGGTGGTCAGGGATACACCGTGTTTAGTATCGTACGTTGGTTCCATTCCTTCGGCCGAGATTTCTCCCAATCAGTCGACTTATTTTTGTTCCCCTGATCATCTTTAGCCGGTCGGAGTCTTGTATCGTCCGTCGGAGAACAAACTGCGGAACGCGAAACAGAAAGATTATCTGGGAAAGGCTGTGAGTAAACTCCGGGATGATCGGCAACCTCTTCCGTTCCCCCACATGTTGCATCTTCTTTTCTCCGACAACCATCGCTTATCATTGCCCCTTTCGAACCCGTAGAAATTGGTTGCGACTGCGGACGCGAACGAAGCATACACCACGTTTACGGGTGCGACACGCCTCAAGCAAGGCATCACACCCAAAGGCGCGTTCATCCCCGAAGATGACGATAAACCACCCGAACCCAACTCCCAATTGACTCGCAGCGTAACGGTTCCTGCTCCGAGTACGTCAGCCGAACCTGGTAACTTCTTTTTGGATGTGATCTCACCATTAGAGATAGCCAATGTGGATCAGATCAACCCCGTTCCCCTAAAGAGGTCAAAGACCACCATCAACGTCCCTGTCAATCGTAACCAGGATCAGGGATCCGGGACTATCCAACAACTGCCATCACCGCGGGCTCAACTCAAGAGGAGTGCCTCTAATGCGGGGCGAAACCTCGGTATACAGCAAGACCTTGCCGGTCCAATGAGAGGATTGTCCTTGCGAGTGCCCAGGGAACCTCCCTCTACGCCTGGACAGAAATCGCCTGGACGGGGGTCACCACAAAGTACGCCTGGCCCCTTTTTGGTCGTTGCTAGGTCATTAACGTGATTTCCCCACAGGAGAACAGGCGGTCGACTTTTATGATGATTATCTAGACTCCTACAGGGATAGGCGCCCGGCTCCCAGGCGGAGCAACACGATTGCTTCGTGGGCAAGGAACAATGCAAACCCTGGAAACGTCCCTCTATCACGCTCACCCTCCGCGCGCCTCCCACCCTCCTCATACTCTGGCGGTGGTAGCGTCCGCCGTCGTGGTACGACCGTGAACCGTCAGCGTAGCATGGTCCGAAGAAATACCACATACGAAGAAGAGGAGGAAGGCTATGGTTCTGGCGATTACGACGATGGGTCGGCCTTTGCCGACTTCTCCAAGGTCCGAGTTAAGGTTCGCTTCAACAATGAAGTGAGAGGGTTGGCGGTCACGCCGGACGTGTCCTTTCCCGAGTTTATGGGTATGCTGAGCTCAAAGTTTGGCATCCCCGTGAACAGAATGAACGTGAAGTTTAAGGACGAAGATGGTGGACACGTGAGCATGAAGGACGAGATGGACTACGAGATGGCGTTGGAGACGGCCAAGGAGGCCGCCAATGGCAAGGCAGAAGGCAAGTTGGAAATTTGGTGTGCTGAGACATAGGATGGAGCGTACGCTCTCCCTTTTTCTCATGACCACCTGAATTTCCATGTGTTTTTATCGGCTAGAGTTGGGATCTGGTTTATCCCTTGTGCTATATTGTTCTCACCCTTGCATATGTCATTCTCCTCCAGCGCGTGTTCTCCGTTGCTTATCCTTCTTGCTAATAGATACGAGTGTTCATACCCGTGGGGGTGGCGCTTACTAGAGGTGGCTCGGCGATGCCACATGTTACCCGGTACTGGTGAGCTCAAGGTAAAGTTTGAGATAGCTTCCTGAAGGTTTACCGATACACGATGGTGAGCCGGAACGTGCTGATGGCGCTCTTGTCTTTGCTGCAACGTATTCAATCGAATAGTGGCTTTTGTTCCCAGGAGGGATCCGAGCAGCGCGAAATCCGGAATGTCACCATGCGTGTCGATCTTGACATTGCCGCACGGAAACCATGAGACGTGGGCTCATCCGAAGTTCTGGTTGTCATGGATGCCTCAAAGGCCGAAACGGGACGCGAGAGTGGGACCGTGGAATGGTCCTTCGAGACCACCCTCAACGTGTGGTTTACCAGTTTGTTTGATGAAAGGCTGAACGTCAACAGAAGAACGATGAGATAACTTTGTGGGTTATGAATCAAACGTTCTTTGTTGTCTATCAACTAGAATTGATCGTCATGGAGAACGCGCGACGGTTGTTCTCGTTTTCTCTCCTCGACCGGGTTGAGGTGAGTTCAGCGGTGTCTTTCGGGATCATTGTTGCTCGTGTCCAGGATACATATTCATTTGTTCGGTCCCTCGCTGTCCATGTCATTTCGGAAGGACGACATAGGATCCGAGGTATTCAACACTATCATACATTTTCCTTCACCGCGATGAGGGATGTCCATGAGGTCCATGTCGGGTGCCTTACGGCAAACTTCCAAGGCGACCATCTCACCCTGGATACCGATCCCAACGCGCTAGTACCTCTCGAGCTAGCTGGCAGCTCACTTCACGTAACTGGTGTAGATCCGGTCTGCAACATGTTGAACGTGAACGACTGTCTCTATTCTGTTGGTGACTATCAAAGGGTGTCAACCGCCCTTCTATTCCTTACGCGAAAAGTGCTTTGTCCGTGGAGATATCGGTCGTTGGGACTGTCATCGATGAAAGCATCCGTGTTGGCTTCAACAGTTGATACCTTTGTCTCTTTGATTGCCAGAGAATCAGTCCAGTTTTGAGTGGCTGAGCGTTGGTATCCATTCTCGATCACTGGACCTTTTCGAGCGGGACGGATGTTTGCGAATACAATTGGATTAAGAGACTTTTTGGCAGTGATCCGACGGAAAGCGAGGAACCTGACGAGGGTTTCCCACGTATAGTGATAGGAATCCTCCTTGGAGGCGCTCGAGATGACCGTTTTGTGGTCATGCCAACGTTGGTAATCCATTCACTGTGGCCTTCACTCATAGTACGGAGATGGTCTTTTACGCGAAATTGATGTCTATGCTCGAGCCTTATGCGACGGCTCATCGTTGAGTATACTGAGTGATGATGCAGATGATCGGAGGATGTGCCAGCGGGTACTACCTCGGCAAATTCGGGTTGAACATCACCAGTGAGGACAGAACCGAGTAACGACACTCGACCTCGACTTCAGCGCGCATGCGTTGCGTCATCTTCCCCGCCTTCTAAATAACTCGAGCCTAGATTCCAGACTACGTCATCCGACGTGTGCCCAACTTCACGGTATCGCTTCCAAAGTTCTCTTCTTGCGCGGTTCCCCTCCAAACATGCTTGGCACTGGCATTCTCTCCGCCCTCGGCGTCTTCAGAAAGCAACTCAATGGGATATTTGACACTTACTTCGCTCCAAAGTGCAAGTTCTCCGTCGACGATATCCCGGACTTGGCCGGGAAGGTCGTTATCGTTACTGGGGGAAACACCGGTATCGGGAAAGAGACGGCCAAGGTCAGCAATCCGCACGCGAACCTTTTTGTTATTTGTAGAAAGAGGGTCACTCATCTCATCCTACGCTTTGTGGGCACGAATGCTCGTAGGCGCTATTAGTCAAGAACGCGAAAGTGTACATTGCCGCCAGGAACGAAGATAGGGCCAATGCGGCTATCGAAGACCTCAAAAAGACGACGGAAAAAGAGGCCATCTGGCTGAAGTTGGATCTTTCTTCGTTGAAGTGCATCAAGGCTGCAGCCGAGGAATTCCTTGAGTACGTCCGTGGTAGCCTTCGAGGGGACAAGATCTGAAGATTTGGCTCATAACTTTCACCATCAGGAAAGAACAAGAACTTCATATTCTTTTCAACAATGCGTGCGTTTCGTTTTCCTGCCGCAACGGCCGAGTTTAACCCGCCGAAATAGCGCCGTTTTGGGGGCACCGATCGACCAACTCACTGTTGATGGGTATGATATGACCTGGGGAACCAACACTCTTGGTAAGAAAGCCCTCTATTGCCAAAGGAAAGACGCCCGTTTTGAGTGTTTGATGTGGACCAGGTCCTTTCTATTTCACAAAGTTGCTTCTGCCCGCGCTCTTCAAGGCTTCCACTCCCGAAAACAAGTCTCGAGTGGTCAACACCAGCTCCGGTAGCAGCATACCTAGCCAATCATACTTCGGTTCCGGCCTCGACTTTGCATCTTTCAAGGACTCTCCGCGCAGGCGCAAGTACAACGCGATAGGTCTATACGGCCAGAGTAAATTCGTACGTGCTGCAGTCAGGAACGTTGAATTTATCGATAAAACTAAGGGTTTTGAATCTACAAGGGGAATGTGGTATTCACCCAGGAGTTGGCCCGGCGGCATGGTGATAAAATAGTAACGACGGCTGTTCATCCTGGTCAGTTTGTAACAAATATATATGCCGAGGACTCACTGTCTCCCATCGAATAGGTCTTATCAGAAGCGAGCTGGCGCGTAACCTTGTGAACCTCTCGAGTGGGCTTCCCGATTGTTTCCCAGAATCTATTTACGTTATTGACCAGTTCCCCAGGTTCGTTCAACCAATTCCTAATCCGCCTGCTGATGCACCCGGCCCCGCAAGGTGCACTCACCCAACTGTGGGCTGGTACATCGCCCGAGACTGCGGATCTCAATGGCCGGGTAATCTAGTCTATCCTCTTCGCCTGCTGCAAACGAGACTGATTTTATGTGCTGTAGTATCTGGTCCAATGGGCACGGGTTGGTGAGCCTCGTAGCAATGATCCAGAGCTTGGAAGAGAGCTCTGGACCTGGTTTGAAGAGCAGGTCACGAATATCTGATTTTCCGTCGTCTTCCATGTCCGTTGTGCCCATGCGTCCCGCCCTCTCCCAAATTCTATCTGTGGTCTCTGTCCTGGGGTAAGATGGTAATAGGGTAAGACTGAAACCACGGTTTGCCTCTCCCTCGGATGGCTCCTCCCAACTAGCGATGATGATGGACTTGAGTGATGAACCTCTTTTGATCGCAGAACGACTTTGTCGTGTGCGGGATCCATGTGCAGAAAAGAACTGATCATGGGGCACCATTTCCTATTCAAAGATCTGCTGTGCGGAAATGGTCGGTCAGCTCTGGGGGCATCGTTCTACAATCAAGAAGCCGCAGGCCTTCCCCCCTCCACACCCGGCATATGTAACACCCGCCCGCAGGATGGGTGCGGATGATCGGTGATCGGTGATCGGTTCTTTCCGCCACAGTCCATTCCACACCGTTCGCACCATGGAGAGTGAGAAGGAAATGCGCTGGTATAGAATCACAACGTGGCGTGGACCTAGGCTCCGTCGTCGACTCCTTGGGAATCGGGATTGCTGTCGTAACGTACTCCGGCTTTCGAATTTACCAACCTTCCCACAAGCCTTCAGCAACTTTTCAATGGACCGCCACACTTTGTCACGTCCCTTAGGGGGACAATAGTTCCCGGGTTGGCAGTGACACGATGGGTTTCGGGGTCTGAATTGTACAGCCCTGTTCCTTCTACTGCAATGACATTCCGTACCCCCCCTTGCATTCAATCCAATTCGGTGAATAGTAGTACGTGCCTCCTCCTCACTGGAGAAAGTGTGGCGTCCGCTAAATACGCCAAAATATGTGACATTGTGCGTTTTCCCTTCGCTTTTTACCTTTTGCGGCAGTTTGTTCTCACAGCGGTTTTCCCTTATCTTTCGGATGATCTCTCACTCTCTCCTCAGCCACAGTCGCTCTTCCTTTACCAAGGATCGCTTCCACCAAAACTTTGTTCAGTCCTTAACAAAACAACTGCTCCCTTCGGTTACCCTTCTCCTCTATCCCTCCCAGTTCCTCCACGTTGGGTCACCTCCCGTCGCCTGCTGACCCCATGGGTTTCGAAAAACCAAAGGCTTCACCTGTCGTACCGCAGCACATTGGACAGATCGATGAACCCCGTAAACTTTTGAACGTGATAGATAAAGTCCATTCCACAGGGTGAGTGCAATTCAAGGTGGCCTTTGGAATATCGGCTGACGGCCCCATAGTGTCCGCGCTGATGTAGATGTTCCTACAATCTGCGTTCTCGGTGACCAGAGTGTTGGGAAGTCCTCCGTCATTGAGGCCATCTCTGGAATCAAACTTCCGAGGGCCCTAGACACATGCACGAGGTACACCTTCGTCCGATATCACACAGCTACGCGGCTGACGACGCCTGCCCAGGTCTCCTATGCACTGCCGACTCTCGAAATCCAGCGAGCCGTGGAAATGCACAATTTCCTTGAATTTTTCTTCGCGGACTGTCAAAACCAAGCGCTCTGATAAATCAAACAAGGCTGTCACTGTCCAGTTCGGGGATCATATCGCCGATCCATCCCTGAGCGAAGAAAGAATCCGCCGTGCACAACGTGCGCTGTTGAGCCCGGGTGTCGACCATTCCATCTTCCTCGGCGGTCCTGAGGAAGAATTTCCTCCAGCCGAGCTGAATTTCACATCGGATTACGTTCAAATTGAAATCAGTGACAGTAACCTCACCAACCTGTCTTTCTTCGACCTTCCTGGTACGTACTCTCATTTTACCATCTTTCTGTGACTAACCCACTCTGCGAAGGTTTGATTGCCAACGCCGAAGCAGGAAATGAGGGAGATATCCAGTTAGTTGAGAGCCTGGTCTCCAGTTACATCTCTCGGGATAGCTGTTTGATTTTGCTCACTATAACCTGCGAATGTAAGGATTTCTCACTTTGCGAACACCCGGTGTTCATCACATCATCAGGCGATTTCATGACTCAAAAGTCTTATCAACTTGCTCAAAAACATGACCCGAACGGTGGGCGAACTATCGGTAGGTCATTTGGTCGTGTCTCCTGGGTTTACGCTGACTACGGTTATTGGGGATAGGTGTCCTCACAAAACCAGACAGGTGCCCTGCAGGGTCCGAGGAGCGTTGGTTGGATTTCGTGCGTGGGAAGCGCAAACCGTTTCTAAAGAATGGGTGGTTCACGGTCAAGCGTCCTGACACTCCAGGACTTTTGGGTGGTATCACCTGGGAGGCTGCGCAGGACCAAGAAGCGACATATTTCGCCGTTTCCAGCCCGTGGTGCACAGCGGAGTTGAGGTACCGTTCCAACTACGGTAGCCAAAACCTCGTAAAATCACTTAGCACGCTCCTGTGTCAATTGATCAAGAGAAGGTAAGTCATCCACCAAAACCAAGGTTGTTGCTAGATACCCAGAGATTTGGATAAGGTTGCCGGAACTTCAACACGAACTTCGGAGCCTGCTTGCAAGTACAAGGGCAAGCCTATCCCAACTTCCTGAACCAACAAAAAACCACGTTGCGAAAGCGTCCAAGATAATTATGGATTTTCTGAGTGCCGTGGGAAAGCATGTAGAAGGCACGCCAGGAAGGGACGGGTTGCATCAGTCTATCCGCAAATCGTTCGTCGATTTCACGGCTGCGATCAGGGCTTCTGCTCCCGACTTCCGCCCCTACTCTTCCCCTGCCAAGGCTCCTTGCAGGCATAAGACTCCTTGCATTGGCAAGATTATCTTGCCTTACCCGAACGTCGCTGTAGACGACAACCACATAATCTACTTGGAAGAGGTGAAGGAGCTCGCGGACATGTAGGTTTTCCGCGATCTTCGATCGTGGATGGCTTATCTTATACCTCCGGGCTCAGCACGAGATCTCGAGAGCTTCCGGACCATTGCCCTTTTCAACTTCTCGAAGACTATGGGAACAGATTTGTGACGAGGTGGGAATCCCCCGCCGATGTTTTGTTACACGAAATATTTGGCACCCTGAGGGTACAGTTGGATCAAATAATCTCTCAGCATTTCCCCGACGATGCGTACCCGGTCCTGTCTGAGAAAGTCAAGTAAGCCATTTGTTAACTTTGTTCATTAGGATATTCTCATTGGGATGGTAGGCTCGTCGTAAGGGATCTCCTTTTCAAGCGCCGCGATGCCACCCAGGAGAAGATTACCTGGCACATGGAGTCTGAACGCAAGGGGATTTTCACCCTCAATGAGGAAGACCTGTACTATTACAAGACGAAGTTCGTATCAGAATGCAAGAGTGAACTTTCAACGTGCCGTCAGTTGCCAGATGCGAGTGACCCGACTATTAGTATCATG
>Ga0307514_10003531_pt1 | contig 14939 bp, 14 predicted proteins | sample 16_EM_MG_FD_203088 | JGI IMG/M metagenome (GOLD analysis project Ga0307514, IMG submission 203088) | Populus trichocarpa ectomycorrhiza microbial communities from riparian zone in the Pacific Northwest, United States - 16_EM | ecosystem: Host-associated > Plants > Roots > Unclassified | place...
GTCCCAGCTACATATCTCACTTGGCCGTCACGTGCCCGTCACTTCCTCCTATGCAACATCCTTCACATGGCCCCATGACCTCCCGTCCCCCCAGGGTCCTGACAAGAGGTCTAATTTCTCCTGGAAAATAAATATTACCATCTTTCTGAGATATATACATATATATTATATATACCAACCACTAACTACTCTATGTTTGTGCACTCATTCACTCAGTCACCACTACATGTGATCAGGCATATGAAAGACAACCCCCCCCCCCCCCACCACCACCACCACCATACATTTGAATCTGGGGAGAATATGGTAGGTAATTAGGATCAAGAATCACCCGTTTTTTTTAATAAAAAAAAAACCCACTTTTGCCAATCTTCGCTGTGATTTTGCAAGGGTCTAGGAACTTCAGGAACAGTACCTTTTAATTTTTACATACAAATTTGTACTCCCACATGTTTGTTATCAGTTCTCTGAAAGGGGCAGGTCTAATAGCGAGTGGGCTCATCATGGTTTATTTCCGGGGCTGAGTAAGTCGTTATTGATAATATAGTTAACGGCTGAGATGGTCAGCTAGGTAGCGTTTGGGGGCGGATGAGAAAGGTTCAGGGTAACTAATTAGCCGCATTTAGTACCCACAAACTACATCTATAGGACAAGTATAGCCAACTTCCCCACATTACACCATAAAGTAGATAACCAATATCTTCATCAACAACCGCACACGAGGCTCGTTTCACAGGCAACCTCCTCCACACTTACGCAGCTCCTGCCGCTTCGCCCGGCCCAGCAGAAACTGGGGGCAGCTCATCATGCTCCACAACCACCGCCTCTCCGCCAGCCTCCGACTGCGATGGAGGGGGCGGCCTCGCTTCTTCCACTGTCGGCGGCGGTGGCAACGGCGGAAACAACTCTCCCACCAGCCCCGGCATAAACCTTTCCAGCCTCTTTCCTGTCTGCTCCCACAACTCCCTACTCCTCTGGGCTTCATCCTGGCCTACCCCATCCCCAGTCGGCGGTGCAAGCAGCCCCGCCCCATTCATCACCAAAAGCACATTCTTCAAACTCTCTCTCACCGCTTCTTCAACTCCTGTCCCCCCAATCTGCCCACTGTTCACCAATCTATCCATTACATCTAGTATACCGCCCCAGAGGCCCCCAACACCTTCCCACTCCGCCAATACTACCATGTAATGTAAAAACACCTTACACAGAAGCATAGCAGCCTGGACTCTTGTCTCTCCCATTCCCCGAGGGTCAGATTGATAAACCTCGGGCTTTAGTAGTCTTGAAATTAACGGGAACAGTACGTCACCAAATATCGCAGTCCACTCATGGTGGCCCCCCTGCACGGGGCCATCAGAGGTGGTAAGTTCAGGAGACAGAAGCGCCCTCTGCAGCGCCGCAAACGCCGCTCCCCTCACCTCCCTACACGGATTGGCACATTGCGTCCCCAAACTCTGGAAAATGGGGCTCCAATACGTCGTCCAAGCCTCCTTCTTCTCCAGGTGGCTCTGGGAAATTAGTGTCGGTACTCTTGTAGTAAGTCCATAAACCATCCCAACAGCCCTAACCCCCATCTCCACAACCGCTGCGTCAGGTCGGTCTTTCAGCTGAACTAATTTTGCCTTTCCTGCTCCTCCAGGGCCGACAGCACCGGCCTTCTTCCGATCCGCAATGAGGAGTTTATCCTGCTTCTGCTCAAACATCGACCCTACACTTGCTGCAAGGGCAAAGTCATTTAGTAGCGTTACGACAGCAACGTAGTTATCACTGCTAACGTTACTTCCTTCCTTGGTAACGTACTCTGCCGCTTCGAATACCTCCTTCGCGGTCTCATTCAGCAACAATAAACTCCTAAGCAGGACCCAAAAGTCAGGAGAAATGACCATCTGCGATTTTAAACTGGTTGGACCTCTGAGGCATTTCTTGATTCCTGCGATGATTGGAAGCGATGACTTCTCTAAAATACCTCGATCAAGGGTGGCAATATGGTGCAAGATCACTGGTGTGCGGATAAAGGTGTGTTCATGGCTTTGCTCAAGCAGTGACAGCAAGTAGTAAATTGCGCGTGAGACAATAATATGGTGCGCATATTGTGCGTTCCGAATCACACTCTGCAGAGTGTCGGCAATTTGCTTCCCTAACACTCGGATAGTGCTTTGGTCCCTTAATGCTAAACAGGTAGCGAGCTCCAGCACGTAAACAACCGCGGGATCGTATTTGGGATTTTTATCAAGGAAGGTGGTATTCACTGTTGATGGGGTTATAGCTGGGTTCAGCTTATTGATAACTAGGGGGGTGCCTTCCTCAGGCAAGAGGGAAAGTAGAGCTTCAACGAGGTAAGTCAAAGGTTCGATATCAAGATTCCTATAAAGAATATAATTAGTAGATTATTCGTATGAATGCGAGTTAGGAGAGATTACATGATATTCGCGAATATATCTCCCAAATAGCATGAATTGACGCAATCAATAGTGCATAAAGTACTCTCCAGCTCTTCTTCCGAGGGCTCTGGAGGCTCATCACTAGCATAACTTGACAGATAGGACGATAAGGCAGAAAAGAGCCCTGGCTCTCGAGTTGCTTGATTGCGATCGATGACAGTGGATGGGCTCTGAAGGGGTATAGGCTCAATATTTAGCCCGATCTGCGGCCCCGAGAAATACGGTGGTATAAGCGAGTTGATGAAGAAATTCAAGCAACAGCGCATAATCTACCCACGCCCACTACCGTTAGTACGGTACAACATTACAAGTTCAGGGTAACTCACCGAAGTCCACCCATTCCTCAATACTCCTTCATTTCCACTGATAACCCTAAACAATACCACTGTTGCCAACTGCGCCTTGAAGTCTCTCCCAAATTTCACTGCTAACTCGCTAACCATGACACTACTCTCATTAACCTTCATCTCCGTATTTAAAGCAGTGCTAGGGGGTGTTTCTGCAGCCAGTGTGCTAATAACCCCAAGGCACTGCACAATTCGATCCATGCACTCGCTCAGCTGGTACCTTGCCGCAATCTGGGCACATTGGTCGAACCCTGTGATGACCCTCGAAAACACAGCATCATCGGTAGCAGACATGAATACATATGAGAGAGTGGCAATGATAGGCCGCCACGTTTTTGAGAACATGTCAGAATCATAAATGTTAGTATCAACCATTACAAGATCGGTTGCAGTCTCGGCTTTGATCAGGAGCTCTTTCCAGGCATAGTTAAAGGCGTCTTGGTTATCATGTTCATCGGGGAGAACGATTTCCCTGGTCTTGATTGTGGTATATATCGCACGTAGATACTCCACGGGAAAGTCCTTGCCTCCGTTAACTCCACGAAGGTTACGGGTGAAGTCCTCCAGCTTCATACGGTTTGACTCCTACAGATATATTCCGTTAGTATCCATTACTCTGAGATACCTCTTTGAATGTGAAGAATTGTTACCTTCACTTTAGGACTATGTTGGTCTGTATTGAGCATGATTATAGCATACGACAGCACGAACACCGCATCGGCATCATGAACCTCGTCGGGCTTGTCCTTTGAGCAATACTTATTTGCAAACACTGTCACGATACGCTCAATTAATGCAGACTCTCCTGGAAGCCTGAAGCTCTCTAATAAAGCCCTGAGTGCCTCGTCGACCCTTTTGCCCTGAAAGTCAAACTGGTCCATGAACTCCACCAAGATCTTTTCGTTCTGCCTCTTTGAGATATAATCTCCAAGAACAGCTTTGTTCAACCGTGTAGTCCCCCTCAGAAATCTAGCTATGGACTGAGGATCCTCAACGTTTTCAATGATGCCTTGTTGAGCAAGGAATGCTATTCCTTTCTTAGGATCCTCATTGAATTTAGAAGTGCCTTGTATGATGGTCTGCTTTAATCCTCGCTGCAATTGCAGCTCTGTTGGATCAGGAAGTCCTTCTGCCTTACGCGGCTGATGTAAACGGTCTGCCACAAAACTGACATAGTGTAGCAAGGCATCAAGACACAATGGCGGGACATTGGTGGTACTCCAAGTAGCTGAATCTGGGAATGCATTTCGTGACAGAAAGCCCACAATATCCTCGCACAAATCATTGCGATCTACATCACAGTCATAATTGATGTAAAGCTCCGTCATAAAGGTCGGGGTCCTGACCAGTGCAGCAATATTCTCAACCATAGCTTCTCTAGCATCTGGGCGTCTACTTCCTCCCTCGAGACCCAACTTCTGTCGCTCCTTCACTCCAACAGGAGTTGACCTACCGCTAATGTCGGTAGATCTGGACGGTTTGATCAATGTAGGAGCAGTCGGAACTCCTTCATATAGTACAGGGTCGATCCCTGGCTCCTTTGGAATTTCAATGCGAGGATGCAGGCAAGCCACGAGATAGGAAAGATACAGCTCCTGCTGTAGCTTCAGCATGCCTCTGGTAGTAGCAAGCACTGTCCCTGCTACCCTCAGCGACTCTTGCAGTATAGTCATGGTATCTGACCTAACAAGCTGGAACAGGTGCCGGCAGAGATCATCCTTTGCCAGCCCAGCCAAGCTAGGATGCTTTGCAATCGACGGCCCAGCGACTTCAAATGCGACATCAATAATTCGTAAGGCCATTATCCGCATAGTGTCTGTATGCGTTTTGTTATGAGGATCCAGAATCTCCACTAGTACACGCAACAGCTCTCTCATTGACGGTAATGAGTAGGGCCTAATCTCCACTTCCTCCTCAACATCACTCTCAGATGCTTGCTCACTTCCACTCCCACTCCCACTAACCACCCCCACTTTCTCTGTCTCCTCAGTCAAACACGATGGCTGCTCCTCTTCCGCACCCTCTGGAGTCGGAACCTCGCCCTGACCCTTAACTGGAACAAGGCTATCCCCATTGACGGCCGGCTCCATCTTTACGGTATCCATATCGGCTTTGGAATCCTTCTCCAGTTGCTCAAAGGTCCCCGCTTCATCTTCTAGCTGCTTCAGCCTCTCAAAGACAACTTGGCAGATCACCACCATAGACATCTCGGCCGACTTCCTAAGCATTTCTGAAAGACGCATCTGGCAGCACATGCTCAAAATTGTCTCCATCATCTCGCAGACACTCTCATCCCCCAAAACTTCGCCGCACGGGCCAGAAAATATCCGCTCTATGAGCTTTAAAATCCGAAGGAGTACCACCTCATCATGTGCTGTATCCGACGCCTCGAACCGACAATGTGTAATGGTCGACGCAAGTAGCTGCATAGCAAGAGGTAATCTAGGAGAGTCTCTGGTAATAAAATTATAGCTGAAAAACTTGGTGATTGCAATCAAAGCTAGAGATGTGATCGGACCACTGGTCGACGATGACCTGATAACCTGTAGGAACGGATGTAACAATGACGGGGTATCAAATTCGTGTATATCTAGAGCTCAAACGTCATTGCGTCAGTATATCCTTCTCTTACAATGAGAAGGTGAAAATGAAGCTTGCACCACCTCTACATCCAATCAACTCGCTTCTAAGTTTCGTAAATCCAGCAATCAGTGGGTTATCCTACTTGCGCCCGTTAAACACCACCCATGTAATACCACCCAGCTGGTTCAACGCTCCCCACTAACACCCCAAACTGGAGGCAAAGGAGAGGACTTCACCCCTGCAATTGGTAGAAAATCATCAACTCAGACCATCTGTTCGTACCTGAATACTCTTTCCCCGCTTACCCCTCAACCCCCACCTATTTGTTAACCCCACATCAAGGCCAGGGACCTCTATTCTCGTTTCTCCCTCTTTTCCTTCTGCTTTTACTCCCTTCCCCCCTCTTGGCAGCACCGAACTTCTTGGACTTGGTGGAGGGATCGCGGCCTGAACACTTCCGTACCCCGATGACGTCCCTCCAAGAATAGCTGCAACCGAGGATTGTGCCCAACGGGCATGCTTCCGCATAGCAGATGTAACACTTATACATTCCGTCGTAATCAAAGCCACGGGATCGACAGCTACTGAGATCCGAGCTCGAGCTGGAGCTCCAATCGGCAACGGCGGGGTGGTATCCATAGATATCGTGACCTGCATAGCTCCGAGACTGCGATGTAAACAATTTTGGAACTGTGGGTCGGTAATGTTAGAAGCTCCTACCTCGGTAAATCCTGGTAAGACGGGGTTGTAAAACTGGACACAGTCGCAGGTTGCTACTGGATAATTTGGCACGTAGGTGTATATTTGGTACCCTCTATCACAGTAGATCCAACTATATATAACAACCAATTCCTCATCATAGATATGCAATCGCGAAAAAACATCTATATACCAGTGCATTAAGGTAATACATATACATTGTACAATAAACCGAGCGAGCTTTAAAAAAAAAGATCATGTCTAAACATGCCATTCAAACTCCATCATGTGTAATCTTTCGCTGTGTTAAATTCACCAGACAATTTATCTGGCCCACTTATTGGCGATCTTCTGGTTTCGACAAGCCATTTGCCTGCACCAAAGGCGTTAGTTTTGAATTTTAAGGAATTGACTGGGAATATTTACTGCTGTCTCTTCCTGCCCGGTTTCCGAACCCTCTCCAACATGTGCCAGAGGACCAGTATCACCACCAACCAATTTATCGTCAGGTTTGCGGACTCCCAGGTCGCCACCTTTGGAATCCTTCCCGATACCTTGATCTTGGGCAGCTTTATTCTTAATCTCTTTCTTATCTTGTTCCCATTGCTCTTTCTTAAGCTCCCATCCTTCCTCAAGCCTCTTCTTCTTCTCTTCTTCAGCTTTGGCTGCTGCTTCTGCCTTCTTTCGCTCCTCTTCCATCTCACGCTATATACGGTCAGTCGCCAGATTCTAACTGTAGGGCTTCCACGGCGTAGACACTCACCATATGATTTATATCATCGGTTGATGGCTCATAAAGATGCCAAATTGTATAATGGGGGAGACCGACGACGGAGAATTTCATACGTTTTGCCATCTATCCGTAGAGGTCAGTATATGTAATAGAAGTGACAGGATGAGCAATAGATACATACTTTTCCGAAGCCTTCGGTCTCTGCATGCTTCTCGAATGAGAAAGCAGGGAAGTGAACACCGGATCTGAAGACTTTGGCCTTTGCAAGAATACTGACACCACCCACGCCATCGATTTCCATCTCAACATCAGGATCGCCATAAGGATCTCTGAGATAGGCTAAGTGAGGCCTCCATGTGGCATATTCCGCATACCCCTCGACGATTACAGCGTCCTCATCAAGGGTGTCGGCAAGAGCAAGGGCGGTTTCTGACTCCTGCCACGAATTGAGATCATACGGCTGTTCTCCCCCGAGCCAATCAGGAAGGGGTCTCCAGACATCTAGTGAAGGCGTTAGCTTTGTGTAAATAACCTGGGATCTCAAAAGCAAAAACATCACTCACTGGGAACAATGACATCCTTGTTATGCCTCATCAAATCCTCTAAAATAGTTACAGGAGCTGTCTCCACATCGACATCCCTCCAGTAAACCCAAGTGTGATATGGCTGGAGGGCAGCACTCAGTAGCCAATTCCTAGCTTGTGCCATTAGCTTACGACGGGATGCTTGAGCGGCGAAACCATGTCGATTGGTAACATCTTGTTGAACCTTCTGTCCAAAATCCTTCTCGAAGACTGAGATCTCTCCATAAGGGATCGCTGGGTCTGGATCAGATTGGATCCTTTCGAGCGACTCAACCAGAGTAAGCAAGGTTCGATCCTTCGAATCAGATACCAGGAACGCCAAATCAATCAAATGATGAGGGTAGGTGAAGTTTCGGAGGTGGTCGAAGAACAACTGTAAATTCGCCTCGGCATCTCTGAGGGGTGCACATAATAAGATACGCTCACCCCTCTCCCATCCTCTCGCACTGCCCTGGAAGTGACCAAGATCGTATTGCCGGACATTGGGTAAATCAAGCGTAGTTCGGAGGAGACTGCTCAGTCCTATACTGGGCAGCAGAAAGTACCGAAAAGAGGGAAATACCACCAATAGGATTATAGCAGATACAAAGGCTATAGCCAGTATCCTCACCACTAGCTGTCGCCTCCATCGGAAAGCCGGTTGTGCCCGTGGTTGAAACCTGGGCAGCATTGAGTTAGTCCTTGGTTGGACGCACAATGCCCAAGCTCTTTCTGTGAAATACTTGACGATAGCGAGTTACCTATGTGGTGATATGGAGAAAGTATTGCCATAAGCATGGCCGTTCGAGTAGGCGTGTGCGTGCTTGACTGGCATTATATGGTAGGCATACGGCGAGTGAAAGCTGATCCGTATAGGAGGAAAAAAACTCCACCAAAACTCGGGCTTCAGAATGGGCAGTGCCTGCGACCAGCTTCGAAATAGGTGGAAGTGAGGTTTGTAGTGATACTGTACTGACTAGTAACTTCAAATGTTATTGGGTTGACTCAGGAGGAAGCAGGTACCAGAAACTGATTTTGTGTATCTATGTAAATCCTTACTCTGCAAAGTAGGGGATACGTACTCCGTACGCACAATAGGTACAGATCGGACCACCCCTGGCCTTACACACAAAGTGCCAGATTTTCGAAGACCACAGCAATGCCAATAAATAGGTATGTACATACATATAAACACGGGCCTTACTTACTGTATCAACGCAAATAAAGATAAACGCAGGTCACATGACCTGAATACGCTAATTTGTATGGGGTGTACCTAGTGCAATTTGGCACATTTTGGTGATGATTACCCTGAAAGTCTAAGGGTGGGTGTTATCATACCCCTAGATTAAAGGTGTATGAGTTTGCTTATAGTAGTGGCTTTAATCACTATCTATGGACGCGCCCTCACTAGCAGACCCCCCCATGGTCTTCATTCATTTATTTATTCATATTCAAGCCATTGTGTATGTGCAGTATCGGGCACCGCTAACAGGAGCCTTTGGCCCACACACGGCGAATCTCATAGAATTAAAGTAAATGTTGATTTCATCCAATTTATTTCCTGCAATCTCACTCTAATGTCACTAAGAGAGAACCATTTGACATGTCTCGATTCAAACAATACTTCAAATATGTATTGCTAGATGAAAACTCTCAGTCACATTAGAGCGTATGTTGAAGGGAAAGACAACCGTAACCAGACACACAAACAAAAACCCTGCACTCTGAAAAGGAAAAACAAAGATTAACCAGATGGTGAATATACTCTGAGCATCAACCCACCTCTTACACCTCGCCGAAAACAGAAACCTCAATGTCGCCCCTGTTGATATAGCACATCATGGTCTACATACAATTGATGCCCATACACTGGGCCATTACCTCCTCTCTACCAACAGTACATGCATAGCTGCATACGCCAACACTATGAAGACACCGGAAAAGATGGCCAATCCAATGGTATCATTCCAAAAGGCCAACGCATCAAACCCGAAAGTACTGAGAATGGTGGCTCCAGGTACTTCAATGACTAATCCAAATCTATCACAAGAGTCAGCAAGTGATACTAGCAAGGGGGTAGTGAGATCCGTACGTAGTATTTTCCCTTAGTGTACCATATCTCAATTCGTTCACAATCAATGCCTCAAACCCATAATGGAAAATGGAGAGCTGTTCTCAGCATTAGCAACAATTCGTTCCCTGGTAAAACAAACAATATACTCACAGATTGTAACCATAACGCCCCCTTAGGAATGGAGTTATGGTTTAATAATAGACCTGCCAGCAGCAAACTGAACAACATCACCAGGCTTCCAACAAGATTGGCTACGCTTGCTTCCTTAAAGACAATACCAATAAACAGGCATATTGCCGCTGCACTGAGGTTAAAGAGTATCAAGACCAGGATGAACTTCAGAAACTGTGGCCATGCTGGAACAAGGCCTACCATCGGGTATATTATTGCGCCCATAATGATGGGGGGGATGATACGAAGTGGGATGATGTCAAAAATGACCTTGGAGGCGAAATAAGTGACTGGAGAATAATAGCCATTTGCCCTTTCTCTCACAAACAAGAGTCTCTCACTGGCAAAAACGTTCAAGCTGGTGAGTGTGCTAAACCCAAATAGTGCCAAAACAAAGAAGAACAAACCCATGCGATTCTGAAATCCGGAAATATCATCTGTGATACCGTAGAAGAGATAGCCACAGAGCACAGCCAGCACAATAGCAATGGCGTAGTGCGTAAGCATCAGCATGGGATTGCGGTGGAGGTTTTTCCATGTTCGTTGACTGAGAATGACGAATTGAGATACCCATCCGACTCGCTGGAAGCCTTTCAGACTCGTGCTTGTACCGCAGACACTATTAAGACCTGTAGCAGACCCATCAGGATTAAGTGTCCCGTTCGCATTCCCAACTGCAAGGCGGATGTCTTCCTTGACTCCCATGGCTACACTGCTGTTGATGTACGAGTTTATCAAAATCTCTAAATCGGTTGAGGAATTTTGTGATGTGGGTGGAAGGAGAAGGTCACTCTCGTCCAAGGAACTTCTCTGGTTTGATATATCTCTCCAAGCCAGGCTTCCATCATCAAGGGCTACTTCCTCGCCTTCGGCAAGTCCAGGCTCGGGACCAATAACTCTTCTTGTGAAGAGTTGCCTCTCCTGCCTGACCTGGATAGAATCTCCTCTCCTTCGACTTGTGGGCCCCTTCGGAGAGGGCTCCTGACTTGTTCTTGAAACGCTGCTTTGTGGTCTTGTAGCGGACCTGCTTGATGCCCCAACGACTTCGTCAGGTGCTATACGCTCAGACTTTGATGCGTGCATGGTCAAGTCGACAAGATAATCCGCGATATTGAAACCAGGAGGACATGCATATCCCAAATCGTCGAAATACCTCTGACATCTTCGGTATTCGCCTGAGTAGACCATTCTGCCCTTAGCAAGAAGAATGAGTTGATCGAATAATGCTACAATGTTAGACCTTGGCTGATGAATGGTAAAGATTACGGTCCGATCATAGTTCTTCGCGAGGGTGACAAGCGACTCTATGACATTGTAGGCATTGAACGCATCCAATCCAGAAGTTGGTTCGTCAAGAAAAAGTATCGAGGGGCTAGTAACCAGCTCGCAAGCAATCCCAACACGACGCTTCTCACCGCCGGAAATTCCTCGCATCCCACTGTCCTCGCTGCCGATTATCTGATCCTTAATGTGCATAATTCCTAGCTCCGAAATTACCTCCATAACTCTACGGTTTTTGGCCTGGCGACTCATATCCTTTGGTAATCGAAGCAAGGCCGAATTCAGAACTGTCTCATAAACCGTGAGCGTAGGCATCAGGGTGTCCTCCTGATCCACGAACCCAACAACACTCTTGAAGTCCTCATCAGAGATTATTTCTCCGTTGACATAAACCTCCCCGTTAACAGTTCCTCTCTTATTCTTCCGCGCCAAAATATCCAAGAATGTAGTCTTGCCCGCTCCCGAAGCTCCCATAATTGCCATAACCTGGCCAGGATGCACCACACCATGTACCCCGGATAGAATCTGCTGGCCCCCATTAAGCTGGTAAGAGATGTTACTGAACATCAGTGCCGCTGGCTTATGGTCTGATATCAGCTTATTCGCGCCCTCATCGTCTTCGTAGCCTGGTAAATGAATAGGGCCGAGGCCAGCCTTTTGGTTAGCCATATGCGACTGCTGCCAGATGACCAGAGTCACGAGGACAACAAAGATCGCGGATCCAGCTATAACCGTGGCAATAAGAGGTTTATTGATTTTCTTTATCGGCCGTTCAAAGCCAGGAACCTCTGTGTAATGAAGACATTCCCCGGATTTACAGTCCAGCGTGATACTCTCGTCTCCAAAAACGGACCCGATGAGATCGTTCATTGCTGGTTCGGAGAAGAAACAGCCCTCGTCACCACTTTTGTCGGTTGTGGAGCATGAGAAGGTGGCGGGTCCTTTGATACCGTTCAGAAGAAAGTCGGAGATATCGATAGACCCCGCTTCTCCGCATAACGTTCTTTCGGGCACACATTCACAGCTGACAGATTTGCAGTCATAGCGAGTAGTATTCTTGCCGTATGTGACGTCCAAAGTGGATTTACACTCATTGAGAGCACAGTAAAAGGATTCTACTTTTCCAATCCAAACTAATGAACTATTAGCAGAGGGACCCACAGATGGGGCGGGGCTGCCCACATTGAAATCCGCATGTCTTTGTGTCTGCGTTACAAGAGAAGGTAACCTGAGGTTTCCTATCACCCAACTGAGCCAGAATTCCTCGATCTGAGAGTGGTAGTTATTAGCCAGCAAGCCGGTGGGTTCCTGAAACTTGGACTTACTCGTGACGTCGCACATTTGGTGGTTTTCCTTGACCGTGACACCACCCTGATAGCAAATACCACCAGTACGAGTAGGCATCATGGAGTTACAAGCATCGTCGGTGTGACATACTACCACACTGTTAATACCCCGCTGAATCATCCAGGCCTCATATCATTGACTTACGATTGCAGTTCAAACCAGTCCATCCATCTTTGCATTGGCAATCTTCGCCCTCCCTTGGTAAACGCTGCTTTCCATCCGCTAGGGATCCACACACTACTCCGAGCCCTGAGTTAAAAATCCGTCCATGCTGATCCCTGCTACTAGATTTTGACTCAGCTCTTCGTACCTGGACTAAGACAGTCGCCTCCTCCAAAACCGGGTGGACATTCACATCGGCCATCATAATCCGAACAATTTGCAAACTGTGCACACTTAAAGGCGGGGAGTTTGCAGTTGAAGCTATCTCACACGAATTACGATATCAGCAAATTACTCACTATTCCTAGCCGTTAGGATAAAATATGAACTCACCATGGCGGACAGTCTTTGGGCCGATCGTCGAAAACCTGGGAATATAGTAAACTGTATTGTGTCGAGTAGTTGAGTGCTGAGGTAGCTGGTAGTGATAGAAGAGCTGAACTGAGTATAGCAAGGAACAGCATGTGTACCAAGGGAGTGCCCCGGCGGGACGCGGGCTAAATTATACAAAGTGAGCTCAGACAGCAAAGAAAGGAAATCCAAAGAGGATTCCGTTGAGCATAGGACGGTCCACGGGGCCTTTTAGAGAGGGAGCAAAAGAAAGAGAGAGCGCGATGGTGTTAATACAATATTGGTTGTTGGGATGACCTTCGGTCATATGATGAGCAGCGGTGGCCTTGCCACTCGGTTATAGGTAGGAGTCTTGGCACGAGCCCAATACCGGTAAATTGTATTGTTCCTTAAGCCTAATCTGTAAATACAGCTCAGAATACTTGCTATATAGATAGAAATAATTCAATCAACTCATTCATCGCATCTCATACTGCATACAAACCTCCTCAAATTCACCTCTACTAGTATATCGCCGGCCTCATTTTCGTACTATTGAAGTGTTCCTTCATTGGACATACGGCTGTCCATACTTCTTACATAGCCTATTTCTAGTTATATATGATATACAGTATCAAGGACCAGAGTCCACCAGGGGTTTTAATAAAACCCACTGAGTAAGGTGCCAATATACTCTCTCGCCCCTAACCCCACATCTGAGGATCATTTGTCCTTATTGCGCCACCGGGAAGGTACCTGTGGCCGTCAGACTAGCTACGCCGGCCAACTGCAAAGAAAAACAGCACCAGCGACGCACCGGAACGGAAGAGGAACAGCAAGAGCGACACACACAGACAGTTTTTCTACCCGGGATTTCGTTACCTTTTTTCTGGCTAAGTTGCCATGGCAACCCGATAACTTCCGATGTTTCTATAGCAACCGTTTGTTAGTAAATAAAAATAACTGGACAATTTGGTTTACGGAAACCAAATAACTACCCCTCTTGCGCTGGCTTCTTATCCTTCAATTTTTATCCAAGCAGCTCAAAACCCAAAACTTGGCTTCTCCGGATCAAAATGCTTCTTGTGTCTCAAAGTCCGTGGGACCGAACAGCGCCTACCTATAACAACAGGCTTCTCTGGATACTGTACCAAGAGTCTTGGCACGAGTGCTATTTTCCACTTATTGTGCTTACTAATAATAACACTAACATTACCTAACCCGTTATTGGTGGTCCACATGACGGGTGACAATAGCAACACGAAGAAAGTGACTATTTCATATTCGAGCATGACCGCGGCACAAGCAGACAAAAGACTAGGCTTCAGAACACCACTATAGAGTGATAAACTACCTTGCATTACATTCTCACAAGGACAATAATTGGTCTCTGCATTGGGACATCATATCGTATCGCTACAACAACGAATGCATCATTATCTGGGGGTGTTACCCTCAGAAAGTAACACTACAGTGCGGCCAAGATTGGCGCAGGACCAGCATTCCTGTAAAAAAAAAAGACCCCAAGATTCTAATTCTGCAAAATACATTCGTTCCGCCCGTGCCGATTGCACTACCGATGGCAGTCTTAGTAATATGCCTTGCCTTCAATCCTCGATGCAAGTCATGCGAAAACCCCAGCTCGTCCCCGGCAATGGCACCATGTTTCTCTGCATTCACCGTCCGCGCGGGGCAATACCACTGGTACTCCTATTTTGAACTGTTGCCGTATTTCCTGGGTCCCAGTGGAAAATTCTCTCAGGACAGACAGAGCAAGGTCGGGTAGGGAGATGGAGAGACAAGTGGATAGTGATGGGGGAAGGGAGAGGGGGGGTATATATAACTGGGACGAAGGAGGACCGAATAGGCATTTACATGCTAGCTAGCATCACCCACCTTGGATGTAACAGGACTAGGGCAGTGGACTGCACGAGCTCTGTTTGACAGATACGTAAGTAGCAAGGTAAGGACAAAGGTTTTCAGATCTAGCCCACACACCGAAAACCAAATCTGCTACTTTGCGAACTCGACGGTATTTCCCGATGTGTATGAGGGCTACTACATAAAGTGGAAGGAGCCGGTTACAGTAGGGGTAGTCAATAATTAGTTACCAACTTTTAGTGATCACTTGGTGGCGTTACTAGTGTCTTGGGTCACTAACCAAACTAGGCAGGAGATTATTGAATACCCCTTAAGTAACCATAA
>Ga0307514_10003532_pt1 | contig 14936 bp, 10 predicted proteins | sample 16_EM_MG_FD_203088 | JGI IMG/M metagenome (GOLD analysis project Ga0307514, IMG submission 203088) | Populus trichocarpa ectomycorrhiza microbial communities from riparian zone in the Pacific Northwest, United States - 16_EM | ecosystem: Host-associated > Plants > Roots > Unclassified | place...
TAATATTCCTGCTCAGGTAAGCGCAAATCACACTACATAAGAAGTTTGGATTTTTGACACTGGCGCTTCCTTCCACATCACCGCTGACTTTTCTCACCTTCTAAATCCAGTCCGTTGCCATGTAGGCTTGACGGTTGGTGGCGGAAGGGTGATGCATGCTACGCATCACGGAAACGTGGTTTTGTCTCTTGAAGTTCCTACTGGTGTATTGTCTTTTACTTTGATTGATGTTCTGTATGTGCCCGACTGGAACGAGGCATGTTTGATTTCGTGGAGGAAGTTCGATGAGACTGGTCTGTTTTATATGTTTGAGAAGGATGAGATTATTTCACTTAAGATGAATTCAGATGATTCGGTTGTCCTGCAAGCTATATTGAAACATGGTGCCTACCAAGTATTCCCCATCGTTCAACATGCTCAGATCTATATCACTAGCATAGATTTCTGGCATCAGGCTTTGGGATACAGCTCCACTCGATACTGGTCCAATGCTAAGGATATCTACGCTGATGGTGATATACTGCCCAAATGACCCTCTCACTTTTGGTGCTCCCCATATGCAACTTACAACTCGAATGAACAGGCACACAAACCTGTTGATAGCCCACGATCCAAGGAACCTTTCGACCTTGTCCACACCGATCTTATGGCACCATTTAAAGTTGAATCCATGGGACGTAAGAAATATATGATATTCTTGATTGATGATTTCACTCGTTATGCTGAAGTCAATTTCTTATTTAAGAAATCTGATGCAAGTCATGTTCTTCACACATTCTGTGAAAAAATCAATACCCAAACAAAACGATATCCTCGATCCTTTCGTTCTGATCAAGGAGGCGAGTATATAAATGCTGAACTTAATGACTACTTTGAATCAAAGGGCATTCAGCAGCTCGTTACCGCCGCTTACTCCCCTGAGTCTAATGGTGTTGCAGAACGCTATAATTAGACTCTCACCAATATGGTACAACCCTCACTTGACAACGTACCTGCATCTCTCTAGGCAGAAGCCTTTAATTGGGCCTGCTACATCAAGAACAGACTACCTTATTCTGCACTAATGGATAAGACTCCATACGAAGTACTGTTTCAAAAGAAACCAACAATATCCCATCTCCGTCTCTTCTATACCAGGTGTTATGTACACATTCCTGAAGAAAGCCGAGCAGCGGGATGCAAGCTTGACGCCCGTGCTCTAGAAGGACATCTCATTGGATATATGGAAACTACTTGCATGTTCCGTGTATATATACCATCACAACACAAGGTAGATGCCTATCGACAGGTTAGGTTCGAGCCGTCTTCTGACACCTCTGTTCACCTACATACTCCCAGGCCTACCTCCAACAATGCCGATCAACAAATCCTTCCCCACGATCATGCCCGACCTATCTCTCCTTCAGATCAATTACAATCTGAAGTAACACAACATCAACAACAAACAACAACACAATCTTCCTCCCAATTTCCCGGCAGTTACCCTGAAACTCTGGTGAAACCTTCATCTTCTGCTCTACCTCCCCTCCCATTACGCCGCACTCTCGTCCCTCCAGAATCTCCACCTAGAGATTCACTGGATTATACTCGAGACTCCGACTCTAAGTCAGAGAGAGGTCTTGACGATCCACTACCTGATCCCTCTACTCCTCTGCATCAATCTACATCTACCAGAACGCCAGTCGCCTCCAAGTCATCTCAGACGAAAGAGTTTGATACTGTTCCCGAGACTCCGAAACTGTCCTATGAGCAACGCCCTACACGAACTATGAAACCAGTTCAACATTACTCTAAGTATGGTTTTGCTCGACTTGTAGCTGAGCCTCAATCCTATAAGGAGACTATGGCATCTCTGGACTCGGATGTGTGGCAACACGCAATGATGGAGGAACATCAGGCTATCATGGATACAGGCATTTGAGAAGAAGTTGATATAAAGGATCTCCCTGTTGGAAGGAAACTTGTTGGTTCTCATTGGGTGTTTAAGGTCAAAAGGAATTGTGATAGATCCGTGGAATGATTTAAGGCCAGGATAGTGGCTAAAGGCTATTCTCAAGTCGAAGGCCTCGACTACGATGAGGCGTTTGCACCTGTGACGAGATATGATTCGTTACGTCTCATTATAGCACTTGCACTACACCTGGGTCTCGATATGTCCCAAGCGGACATCAAATCGGCATTTCTTAATGGAGACTTAAACGAAGAAGTCTGGATGATGCCTCCACCCGGCATAGGCCTAGATGGGAAAGTTCTTCGTTTACTGAAGTCATTATATGGACTCAAGCAAGCTCCGCTAGCATGGTTCCAGAGACTGTCTAGTGCTCTCCCTGAGTTGGGTTTTCTCTCTTGCTCTTTTGATCCCTGCGTCTTCATCTCCCCTGACTACAACCGAATAATTGTAGTATATGTTGATGATATTACCACAGTTGGAAGAAAATCAGATGTGCACAAAGTATATCAACATCTGATCAAGCACTTCACAGTTATGATTACAGAAGGGCTGTTCTACTTGTTGGGGATTGAAATCCTACACACTGCCACCGGTCTCGAACTTCGACAAACTCAATACATCACCAACATCCTCACACACTTTGGTATGCAAAATAGCAGGCCTGTTTCTACTCCTATCGACCGCAAAGCTCCACTTGTGAAAGCTGATGATTCTGAACCCACTTATGAAAAGCAACTCTACCAGCAGATGATTGGGTCTCTTATGTATCTTGTTACTTGTACTCGTCCGGATATGGGTTTTGTTGTGTCATTCCTCTCTCGGTTCTCCTCTCATCCTCTCCTTTGTCATCATACTGCTATTCAAAGAGTTTTTCATTATCTTGCTAGAACACGTACTACTTCTCTGGTTTACACTCGTCGTTGGTCTATGGACATTCCTTTGTTGATTACTGGTTATTCTGATGCCGATTATGTTTTGTGTCGTGATACCCGTCGTTCCGTTTTTGGTTATATTTTCTTGCTGAATAGTTGTGCCATCTCCTGGCTCTCGAAGAAACAGAGTTCAGTCTCAACCTCCACAACTGAGTCTGAATATATAGCATTAGCAACCACTGCTCGGCAAGCTCTTTGGTACATCAATGGACTTTCACAACTCGGCTTCACCATTCCTGTTGAACTTAAAGCTAACAACACCTCAAGCATCAACGTTGCTGAGAATCCTATCAACAATCCCAAGACAAAATATATCGACGTTTCTTACCATTTCACCAGGGAACACTTAATCCGCACGTTATTTACCCTGAGTTATGTCCCTACTGGCGAGAACCTCGCAGATATCATGACGAAAGGCCTTTCTTCTGTGCTCCATAATAGACATACACAAGGTCTCGGTCTTACAGAATGAGAGAGAGTGTTGGGACATACATTCTGCATCTGTTTCTTGTGTTATTTCTCCGGCTTATACCGTTAGTTCTCTTGTTGTTTCATCTATTTCCGGTATCTATTATTGTTATCTCTGTTATCTATTACGATATCTAGGGTTGTTCCTATTGTTATTCGTCTACAGGGATATTCACTACACAGCTTGTTCACATGCTTCTGTTCACACCCTTGTTTCTATTGTTGGGACATGCATTCTGCACCTGTTTCTTTTGTTGTTTCCCCAGATTATACTATTAATTCTCTTGTTGTTTCATCTATTTCCGGTATCTATTATTGTTATCTCTGTTATCTATCACGATATCTCGGGTTGTTCCTATTCTTATTCGTCAACAAGGATATTCATTACGCATCTTGTTCACATGCTTCTGTTCACACCCGTGTTTCTATATGCCACACTGTTTCATACAAGTCTGACATGCGTTTGGCTTTCCTGTTTACGGACTTCTCTACATTACTTCCTATCACAGTTAGTCTCTTCTACTACGCTGTTCTGCCGCTCTCTCTTATATTTAGTCACTGGCATCTCGCTCTTACTTAGAAGATAACGACGCTTTCTCCTGCACATTCGCACTGCTCGCTCGAATATCTTCGCTCGCCTGTTGCACACTCCGCTGGTTCAACACTATCCCACTAATACTGACGTTCACATTTACGTTACTATACACGCTGTATTCACACACACATATCTTACTACAATACCTATATGCCACACTGTTTCATACAAGTTTGACATGCATTTGGCTTTCCTGTCTACAGACTTCTCTACATTACTTCCTATCACAGTTAGTCTCTTCTACTACGCTGTTCAGCTACCCTCTCTTGTATTTAGTCACTGGCATCTTGCTCTTAGTTAGAAAAATAACTACACTTTCTCCTGCTCATACACACTGCTCACTCGAATATCTTCTCGCTCGCCTGCTGCACACTCCGCTGGTTCAATGCTATCCTACCATACTGACGTTCACATTTACATAAGTATACACGCTGTATTCACACACATATATCCTACTACAATAGCATGTATATACAACTATTTTCAGTTAGGAATAATATTATTATATCGGGCAGTTCCTAGTCTGGCTCGGCTCTAAAACTAGCCACATACTGAAACAAAGGCACTTTGAAACTAAGACAATCTCCGCTTTAGCACAAACATATAGATCTCACTTCAGGATAATCACATCAAACCAGTAACATGAAAACCTTTTGTGTTTCTAGAAGCTCTCCCTTTTGTTCTATGTATTTTAAATCATTAGGTGCACTATCCAATTACTTGCCAAACCATAGATATTGTTATCTACTGTCTAGCCGAGAGCTGTTTTCATTGTCTCTGTTGCAGGTTTTGGAGCAGTCATAGGTAAGGATTTGTTTATTAGATAGTAAATAAATATTTAATACTGAATGAACAAATTCTGCACTATGCCTACATACAAATCTGCAATAGAAACAGCGAAAATAGCTCTTGGCTGGACAGCAAGCACCAATGTCATGAAATCTGACGTGAAATCTGATATAACATCCTACTGGCGATCCTACATGACATCCAACATGATATCCAATGTCACATCCGGCATGAAATATGCCAGTAGAAACAAACAGGTCGGGAATAAGCAAATTCAATATCGAATCCAATGTAACATATGATAATGGAAACAATATCAGGGTAGCAGCCAAGCAACAAATCTAATAGGAAATCTAATAGGAACAATGTTAAAATATAGCCAAGATGAGATGTGGCATAAAATATGAGGGTGAAAACAATATGTTCGTATTATCAGAAGTTGTGATGTCATTCAGGTTTACTACTTTGAGCGAACGTAGGGTAGAAGTAGTCTTGCTTCAGACGTTGCGTAGCAGCTTGACAAACTGCTAGCTAACGCCTACCAATGAAAAGTCTGTATTGCTTGGCAGTCTCAGAACAAGTGGGTTGTAAGAAGTTAGGAAACAATGACATTATTATGCCATTCCTAGTCTAGCTCAGGCTGTCACGAAAACTGAAATGCACTCCACTCTTTAGTATAAAGATATAGATCTCCTCTATGATAGAGTTCCTTTTGTTCTATACGCTTCACATTATGAAATGCACTATCCAATGACTTGTCAAAGGTCTACCCAAATTAACAACTTCTACGAAAGGAAATAAAATACAAATGACTAGCTAGTGAAACTGATTCTGACAAAGAGGATGACATAGCACAGGCTGGACTTCCGAACTCCACTTTCACGGTGCAAGATTTACGTCGAATATTCCCTACCTTTCTTGTATCGGAATTCGAGTTGCTATCAGCCCGTAATATTATTCTGCGTGAATATACATCAGCAAACAAAATAAGTGCGGCTTTGTGGGTCATCGTGTGTCATTGTGGTATCGGTGTCTCCTGATGTCTCTCAGGTGTCTCTCAGGTGTCTCCTGGTAGCTTTCAGTGTCATCGGAGCTAGCAGTTTTCCTCCAGGAAACAGTTTTGGAAAAGTGACGCACGCTGCCCGATACGCTCCCAATTTACCCCGATTACATAGGATTCTCTGAATTCCCAATATTCATTTTTTCAGTTTTTTTCCTGATGTAGACAACTTATAAGTTCTGAGGGCGTGGGAGATGATGTCACTGTTTCTGACAGCCAGCAAAAAAAGGATGCCATAGAACATTTCCTTACAGACTTGGAAGTATGGAAAGCTTATATATCTTATCCTTTAAAAACACCTCGTACTTCCCACTGTTTCTTGCCATTTGACAATAAACATGATTACAAGCTAGCACGGTTCTTTCACTTGGCTCACATACCGAAAGTGCGTATTGATGAGTTCTTCAAGGATGGGGTTATGGGTGGCAGCAAATGATGTGTACAGGCAGCTCGACTGGACCTGAGAATATGGTGCACACCTAACATGAAATTCCCAACCTTTTCATTTAGCTCAGCTTATACACTTTCCAACAAAATTGATCATATAACAGCTGACCAACAGTAGAGGAATAGATATATGGACTTTCAGCTGGCAAAGAATAGGTCATTCTAGTATCATGATGTTTTGGAATACATAAGGTATTTACTTCATCATCAGTGCTATGCAGAGAGTATGGCATGGTCCCCTGTTCGGGAATTTGATGGCTCTGGGGAAAGGGTTTATTCAGAAATGCATACGGTATATTGGTTGTGGAATACCTATATATTATACACTCTGAATCCTCTTGTATTATTGGCCTGACATTTATCCAATGGCGCTGCCAGTCAGATCAACATTGGTGCTAGTGATATCATCATCTGATACAACTCATTTCATAAATTTCTCTCGGAATAACAAACTCTAGCCTGTATATATGAGTATCGGAAATATCCTATCAAGAATTCGACCAAACCCAACTTCACACATCTGAATCCCAGTTGTACTTCCATCAGTTGTATTGAGATGAGTTTAAAAGAAAACTGGTTGGTCAGCAATAAAACAGGAGAGAGAGAGCATGAAAATTACACATATGCTTCTGAAATTTATTTTGGGACCTATATTCACCACACTAGAGGATAATATAACTGCTCACTGTAGGGATGGGTGTTGCGGGGCTACTACTATGCCTTTATGCTTGAACTTTAGCAGATCAGTAGTAGGGCCGACTTTAATCCCACAACAGAATTAACTTGCAACTCGGGTTCAGTCTTTCAGGATATAAAGTTCAGTACAATTTCAATACCAGTCAAACTCAACAAGTATGTTCCTAACTAGGTGAAATCCATATTCCAACCTTAACTGAGAACTTTGTAGGTGGTGTGTTTCTCAAGACTTGATTAACACTTGTGGTGGGTCTGATCCCAACCTTCAGCTACCTTCAACTATTGATGATGCGCAGTTGCGAGTAGTGTTCCTATTCGTGTGGTTCGTTCAATTCCAATTATAGTCACTTGATACCATCTTGTTTAATTCTTAGTCGCTAGCATTACCCCTACCTAAGAAGTCATTGTACAGACTTGACCTAACTGAGAACTAATATCTTGTTCTTGCATTAAGCATTCTGCAACCGTTAAGGAGTTATGAATTAATTTGGCAGTTATACACAATCCTATATTATTTTATTGCAATGCATTAGTAAATCCTTGATACGAGTCTAGACTCAGCTAGCCATGTATCATGAGATTGCAAACTAACTATTCAGTAATTCTACATACTAGTGTCTAGTGTCCATTAATATTATAGATGATCCTATAATTCAACTGCTCAGAACCTCGCGGATATCACTCTGGATGACTTAGTTATTATCTCATTGTAAAGTTCTTGATGCGTAGTTCATAATAGGACCTTAGGTTATCTTAATCGGAAATATGCTTTATGAAATAAATGTAAAAGCCTGACTTGGGGCTTTGGGAACCTATAGCCTACGCCAAAACAGGTCAATAACCTCACGAGTTTAAATTATAAAAATATTCTGAGTTGAGATTTGGAATTAGTGCATAATTCTGTTCTAGAATTAAGTTGAACCAAACTTTTTCCAATTAACTTTCTCTACACCCGATTTTCAGCTCAGCTCAACTCATGCCCTCTTACAGTGTCACCGGACCCACTTGAGTCCCAATTACACTCTACGTGGTTGATTTTTTTAGTTATTTTTACGGAATTATACTTCCACAAAAATGTCCTCAGATTCATACTTTGAAGGTTCAATCTAGTAGTATTTGGTGAGCCGAATACAATAGTAATTTTCTTAATTTAATTTGGGCGACGCTGGTTGAGTTATTAAGCTTCGAAGGTGAGTTCAGGATAAGGGAAAACCAAACTTCAGGGTAATGGTAATAAGTTCAGGGTAACCTATGCAAGTTCAGGGTAATAGGTACTATATAATTTTGATGCTAAGTATTTTGAACTTGATATAGCTCAACAACCAGTAGTCAGAACCTGACGAAACTCATGCGTATAACAGAGTGGACCTCTCTGAACATGTTACTGCAGTCTCGTTCCAACCCAACAACACTATGCTTGTTCAGTGATTGTGTTGTTGTAGTTAGAAGTACTTAGGTATTTCTAACTTGAGCAATATGTACAAGACTTCCCCAAGTCTTCCTGATTCCTATCCAGGGTTATCAGGGTCATTCTTTATTGATACAAGTTTCTTGGGAAGGGTTGCGTGTCACCTCGTGACAGTGCTTTCCTTCTTAAGGTCTTGTCTTTAACAATCTAATTAAGCACGCAAGAATTAGGTATTAATAATTTCAGCTTCGAACATTGATTGGGGCCTGAGACTAATATCCTCTTGTCACACAGCCGAACTCAGCATATGGATATCTCTTTTCACCCCTGGGACAATTGGTATATGACAATTATATAGGAAAAAAGAATAAACACATAAAACAAATATCATATAAGAGACCTTATCAAAAACTATTGCTTGCAATAGGAAAAAGAGTATCTCAAATGAGAAGTGCTAGATCCCATGGCTTCCTAGGGTTGTCCTGATGAAACTTCAGCACTGTTGCCACTGTACCATGGCATAAATTCTCATATGGCTCCCAAGTATCATCATCTAGCCAATAACCTTTCCAAGAAACCAAATACCAAACCTGGTCCTTCCTCAACTCACTAGTCCTTAACTTTTCTCCATGGTACTCCGTCTCTTCCAAATCAATATGTAAAAGTGTTGGCGAGCGCCTGCCTCGTATATTGTTCAAGTAGTAGGGTTCCAACAAACTAAGCTGAAAAACTGGATGTATTTTGCCAGTACTTGAGGGAAGTTCTAACTCATAGGCATTCATACCTATTAGTCATTGAATTTTAAATTTCCCTCGTAGTTTGTAATCTAGCTTCTTGGTCGGATACCTTGTCTTGATGTTTTTTGCATTGACCATTACCTAATGTCCTACTTTAAATATTAGTCTCTTTTCTGCCACCTTTAGGTTAAAGTACTTGACTATTCGGTATTGCGCTGGCTCTGTATTTTCTCTTATTGCACTTCACATGGCTTCCAGGGTTTTGACCATCTTGACTGCTTTAGGATTGTTTGATTTAGGGTCGGCCTCTTCAGGATACTTAAAGTTATTTTGTGGGTACTGCTGGTACACACTAAAGAAGGGTATTAGTTTGGTCATGGAATGGACTGTCTTATTATAACAGAACTCTGCAAATGGGAGCACCTCAACCCAGTTATCTTGGTCCCAAGTGTAGTAAGTTCTTAAGTAATACTCAAGAACTTGGTTAACTCATTCTGTTTGACCATCAGTTTAGGGATGATAAGCTGACAACTTATGCAGTGCTACTTCTGACAACTGCATTACCTCCTGCCAAAACGAACTCATAAAGACCGTGTCCCTCTCCGAAACTATTCTTTTCGGTAACCCATATAGTCGCCATATCTCGCACATAAAGATTTCTGCCACTTCCTGGGCTTTTCGATTTTTAAGACCCATAAAATATACCATCTTGGTAAACCTATCTACTACTACACAACATTGATTGTACTCTCTTGCATTTGGTAAATCAGGTATAAAATCCATGGATATTTGTACCTATGGTTGGTAGGGTATTGGAAGTAGGACAAGCTTGCCATACTTGTTCTATCATATTGTCTTGTTTCTCTGGCAGGCATCATATGTATATATGTAATTTTGTACCCAGCCTTCCATATTAGGCCAGTAGTAGTCATGCTTCATTAACTCCAAAGTCTTGTCTCAACCAAAATAACCTGCTACTTTTGCGTCATGACATTGGTAAGGGACTTTCAACTTCTAGGAATGATTATCAGAGATATATAAGTGCTATTCGTAAGTTACTATGTCATCGTCTAAACCGTAATGCTCTAGTCCTGTATAGTCTTTGTCTATCTTTAAGGAATTGCCATTTCCTAACCATGTGTTGTCTTGTACACCAGCTTCAAGGATTCTTTTTGACTATTTTGACTCTTTCGTTTGTAAAGCCTTAACTGTTATAATTTGGCAACTTACTAGAGTTCCTTCACCTGTTCCTAGGTCAAGTTAACCTGGTTTAAACATACGGATTGCCAGGTCTTGCTTCTCCCCCTCCCCTTCAAGTTCGGGATCAATCTGACGTGACAGGGCATCAGCCTTGCTATTTCTCTCACCTGGGCAGTAAATGATCTTGAAATTAAATTCACGCAAGATGTCTGCCCATCTTTCCTGCCTTCAGTTAACGAGTTTAGTAGTGTTAAAGTACTACAGGTTCTTATGATCTGTATATATCACTATCTGCTTCGGTGCACCTATTAAGAAATATCTGCATTCTTGGAAACAGTTCACTGTTATTACCATCTCCTTGTCATGAACATCATAGTTCAGTTCAGCTGTGAGAAAGCGTTTATTGTGGAATGCTAATGGGTGCCAGATATGCATATATTTCACAGTGCTGTCTGTATGGCTGTGATATCGTACAATGAGGCCGAAGTCAGTAATATATCGCACACATAGGATTGCCTTTTTAAACTTCTGATTCGTGAATGTCTGAACCTTCTTTGTTCGAGTAGAGCTAGCAGCGCCAAGTGCTTCTATTTTAGCCCTAACCTGATCCAGTAGGGTATTGAGGTTATTATAGCTAGTTTTTGCGGCTAGGCACATAGCATTCTGAGCTTCCTGTTGTCTTCGGAGCTTGTTAGACTTGGCAATAAGACCAGTAGCTAACTTGTTAAGCTCATTTCTTTGCTTATTGAACTGTTCTTGCTCTTGGCAAATTATTTCCATAATGATTTGATCAATTGTCTCTCAGAGCAATTTGGGTACTAGAGGTGGTGATGTGGGTCCTCAGCCAGTTCGTGGGTTTGATCGTCTGCCACTCGTTATGCTAGCTGAACCTAATCGTTATCTGAAGTTTTTGAGAATACATGATTTACTAGAAATTCATTTAGTAATGTAACCAATGGGTATGAGTATGAATGTTAGGAGAGGACTACATCACTTTCTAACATATCAGTGTCATCCTTTGATTCAGCACCAGAGAATACCTGATCACGTATTACTATTGGTACTATGGCTCATGGGGTAGGGTTATCAAATGTAAGACATTGGAAGGGCTGGCTAGACCCTGCTCTGCCTTGGGTTTGAGGTAGAGACATAGTAGTGTATGTATTTCACAAGTTGCTGAGATACTTTGGCTCCAAAGTAATGTTACAGGGCCACTACTATCGCTTTATGCTGGAACTTTAGTGAATAAGTAATGGGGCCGAATTGAATCCTATAATAGAAGTAACCCACAACTTTGGTTAAGTCTTTCAGGATGTAAAGTTCAGTATGATTTTAATACAAGTCGAACTTAACAAGTATTTTTCTAACTAGGTGAAATCCGTATTCCCATGTTAACTTAGAACTTTGTAGGCAGTGTGTTTCTTGAGATTTGATTAATACTTGTAGTGGGCACGATCTCAACCTTTAGCTATATTCAACTATTTATAATACGAGGTTGGAGAGTAGTATTCTTATACGTGAGGTTCATTCAACTCCAATACTAGTTACTTTATGCCATCTTGTTTGAATTCTCAGTCGCAGGTGTTACCTCGGCCTAAGAAGTCATTATACATACTTGACTTAACAGAGAACTAATATTCTGTCCTTGCATTAAGCATTCAGTAACCATTAAGTAGTTACAGATTAATTTTGAAGTCATATGCGATCCCACATTATTTCATTGCGATACATTAGCAATTTCACGATATGAGTCTAAACTCAGTCAGACATATATCATAAGATATCGAAGTAAGTATTTAGTAATTCTGCATACTGGGGTCTAGTATCCATTGTTATTATAAGTAAATCTATAATTCAACTGCTAATAACTCCATAGATATACCTCTGAATAACTTAGTTATCATGATATTGGAAAGCTCTTGATACGTACTTCACAATAGAACCTTAGTTTATCTTAATTGGGAACATACTCCATAAGATAAAAGTAAAAGCCTGACTTGCCACTTTGGGAACCTATAGCCCAAACTAACACAGGTCAATACCTTTACAAGTTTAAATTATAAAAATATTCTGGGTTCAGATTTGGAATCTGCGCATAATTCTGTTCTAGAATTAACTTGAACCGAATCTTTTCCAATTAACTTTTTGCTACACCAGATTTGCAGCTCAGTTTAACTCATGCCCCATTATAGCATTACCGAACCCACTTAGGTCTAAATTACCTCCTATGTGGTTGGTTGTTTTTAATTATTTTTATGCCATTATGCTTCTGCAAAAATGTTCTTTGATTCATACTTTAAAGGTTGAATCTAGAGAGATTTGATGAGTTAGATGCCATAGTAATTTTCTTAATTTAATCTGGGTAACGCTCATTAAGTTATTTAGCTCTGAAGTGCAGTTCAGGTTAAGGGCTGACTAAACTTCAGGGTAAGGGTAGTAAGTTCAGGGTAACCTATGCAAGTTCAGGGTAATAGCCACCATATAATTTAGGTGCTAAGTATTTTCAACTTGATATAACTCAACAACCAGTAGTTGGAACCTGACAAAACTGGTATGTATCATAGAGAGTACCCTTCTGAACATGTCATTGCAGTCGCATTCCAACCCAACAATACAATACTTGTTCAGTAACTACATTGTCCTAGTTAAAAGTACCTAAGTATTTCTAACTTGTATAATATATGCAAGACTTCCCCAAGTCTTCCTGATTCCTATTCAAGGTTATCAGGGTCCTTCTTTATTGATACAAGTTCCTCGGGAAGGGCTGGGTGTCACCCTGTAACAATAGGCAGTTTGGTGCAACAACTGTCATTCTAGCTAGTGTATTATGTTCGATTGTTTTTGACAGACTTGGCAGAACAGATATCATTTGGTATGTTTTGCGTACCAAGTAGTCTGGTTTTCCTAGCTTGGGTATGACCATGGTAAGTACCCATTTTAGGATTGTGGGGAGTGTGCAACTGCATAGTGACTAGTCTGTCATGTTGACAAGTATGTCAGGTCAGATCTAATGGAGCCTGATCTATACCGAGGTAGGGAGGGTGTCGTCTCCTATGGCCGAGTTGAGTGGGATTGCTTACAAAGCTTTCTAAACTTTGTCTTGTATTATAGTACAGTAGTCTTCAAGACTGTTGGATGGTTGGTGAGGTGAGTGGGGTTTGTTTTGGAGCAAGAAAGCTTGTCGCAAGACCTGTGCCTTTTCTTTGAAACTTGTGGCCTCATTGATTCTTGCGAGTGATGCTGGTGGCTTGGGGAAGGCTTTCCTCAGTGTCTGCTAAAGTGATGAGAGCATAGTGTTTTTCACTACCGTATTCTAGTATTCTTGAGTTGTCTTTCCTGATTGCCTGCAGGCAGGCATTTCAAGTCTTATTGTACTAGTATTTGTCGATACGCGTGGTTCAGAAGTCCTGGAAACTTCAGTTCTTAATGCTGCACATTTCGGCCAGATTTGGTTTCCACCATGGTCGGGACTATTTGGTAACTCGTCTTGTTAGTGTCCTAATTTGGAGGGCTTTCAATACTTGGTGGTAAAGGTGGTTGAAGTCCTGTTCATCCTAGATTTAGCTTCTGACTGGTAGTAGTTCGGATACTCTGTCCCAGTTGGGATATTGCTTATGGTATCCCTTGTATTCTTAGTGTATTCCTATCTTGGGCCAGGCTTGTGACATGACTGATGTATGGTCCAGAGCCTTGTATTGGGCATGTGTGTGCTATTCTCATAGCTAGATTTAGTTGTAGTTGAAGAAAGTCAAGTCCAATATTGCTGAGTAGTTGTTGAAGTTGATTGGGTAGGAAGTGAAAGTGCCTAGAGTGTTGGCCTGGTGGATATTTGCTGTATTGCAAATGGTAACTGGGTTCTGAGCTCATTATGAGAGTTGCCATCCTCGTTCTCATTTGGGCTGGTGCTTGTTCATGTCTTCTGCAATGATATCTGCCAGTGTGAAAATTTCGTGTAAGTCTATATCCAATGATTGTGTGTGCTGGTCCTAGGTTCTGCAGGTTCGATGCTGGAGCCTGTTGTAGCAGTTGGCTATATTGGTAGTAGGCGCTTTGTGGTCCTTGCTGTATAGAGTTACCAATACTATTAGGAAGTCTGAGTAGGCTTCTGAAATAACTGATGTTGACTTGAAATCCTTTTTCTGCATATATGTGGCTGTCCGGCAATTCTGTTTGTAGGATGGGAAGCAGTGGAACTTGTCTAAGTGTAGGGGGATTGTCACGAGCATTGACATAATTATCTAGTTTAGGTAGCCTATATGTTAGGACTTGACTTGCAGGCTAGTATGGTCACGCTATAAGCACTAATGTCTAGCCTATACATGGTAAGGCAAGAAGCACTATTGGGGACTTTTAGTTAGAAGGCACTGTGGGATACTGCAGATTTGGCTATTAGTTGAAAAGTGGAGCAAGTAGGCTCTCCGAATTGGCAGGTGGTACCTAAATCATTTATTGGAGTGATTACTAGACAGTGGAGTAACTAGAGTGAGTGGATTAGCTACATCATGATGATTGTTGGTGACTTCTGACGGCAAGCAGGCTGCATGATATCCACACTCATAGAATGTTACAATATAGGTGGGAGCAGAGGTCTATATAAGAGGCCATGTATGTGACCGTATGGAATTAGATAGTTAGCTAGAAGCGATAGCTTAA
>Ga0307514_10003534_pt1 | contig 14924 bp, 14 predicted proteins | sample 16_EM_MG_FD_203088 | JGI IMG/M metagenome (GOLD analysis project Ga0307514, IMG submission 203088) | Populus trichocarpa ectomycorrhiza microbial communities from riparian zone in the Pacific Northwest, United States - 16_EM | ecosystem: Host-associated > Plants > Roots > Unclassified | place...
TCTACCTCTTTCGTGATATTTCCGTATATTCGCCAGTATATGTCTTTCGCGGGATATCACCTAATAAGTATATCTATCATGAAAGCCTCCCTTATCGCGCTGGTTGGAGGTCATAGTAGGGAGACCCAAAACTCCACAAATCACTGCTGGCCTCCGTCGATTGGCAATTTTTCGAATGATAATCTTTGCCAGACGAACAACTGCATTCAGCCAAACTATAGCATGGCCCATAATTGTGTCCGAAGGTGGTGGGCTAACACGAAGCTGGTTAGCACTGTTAACGAAATGAAGTAGAAGGCTAATGCGGAAGCATACATCGTCATCTGTGGAGGGAAGGTCTCCTACACCTTTTCCTGACCGCTTATAGAGCTAGCTCCTTCAACCATTCTAAAGTGGCAGCTGCGTCAAGATTCTCAATTCTCTGGAATTCTCTTAATGATTCATGTATTGATGTGAATAGCATTCGAGCACCTTTTGATTGTGAGGGGGGAGACGAAGTAATGTTGTTTGTGTAGGGAAGATTTGGCCCTAACCCTATCTCTGCGACTTCATCGCACTCTCCAGGGAAATCGTGTTCAAAGACTGGTTCACCCTCGCCTCTCATGTTGGCAAGGACTGATTGGCGAAAATGCCAACGGAGAAGTTCGTCTGAAACCCTGTGAATATTTTTTGGATCACAGCAAACAAAATCAAGACTCCTCCCATGAATTCCAAACGGATCAAGGCTACCAAAGACAATGATTTTATAGCCATCCTAATGTTTCCATGTGAGTATAAGCTACCAGGATCAGAGCCGGAATGATACTCACGTCAGGGTCAACAGACATCACATATTCGTCGAAGGCAGCATGAAATCCATACAATGCGCCATATGGGGCGTTCAGGTTAACCGTGCCCGACATCACACACTTCCCGTCCCGAGCTCTGACTCCATCACGAAATGCATCTTCTCTTCCGGTATCACTGTGTGTGATAATGCGGTGAGCCCAAGGTTCATCGGTGATCTGAATCGGGACTATCTTAAGTCATTAATTCAGCGGGCAACCCCATACATAGAAGCCGCCTTACTACCATCACAAGAGACATCATAACTCCCAGGCTCGAGTCGAGTATTTGTCCTCACCACCACCTGGCCGGTACCTCGGTGGTAAACTGTAAGAGGTGTCTCCGCGATTATGAGGATGTTAAGCATGTGGAGGAAGTTTGCTTGCGTAACAGAGCCATTAGGGGCGTTCACAGTTGTCCTTTCTCGTGTCCTTTCGGTTTCCCACTCGGTTAGTCCTTTCGGTCCTTTCTGCGAGGAACATGGTTGTTCCTTTCACGTCCTTTTCGAGTTGTCCCTAAGTTATAGTTCGTCCGGGGGGGTTTGGGAAAATTTTCACCCACTATAACACATTTTACTTAGACTCTTACTAGCGCTTTGGGCACTTGTGTTTAGAGATACCTACTGCTGACAGGACAGGGTCAGGTGACCTGCCTGAGTGAGGTCAACGACATCACCAACCACATCACCAGCTCTATATCACCGGTGATATGTCACCAGCTACATCACCAACTACATCAACAACTCTACATCACTGACTCACCGATGGGATAGAAGGGATACATAAGGCTCGAGGGGATGAAGGAGACAGGAACATAAATCGGTAGATAGAGAGATCAATACACAACACACATATCTTGTCAACTGTCACAACAGTGTCCCGCATTGTTGACATATTGCATGTATCCGTAGTCAAACTCTGCAACAAGAAAAACAAGACTAAAATCAAGGCTACTTGCGCTATTGTTCTAAAAGCATAGCGGGAGATCCGGGCTCAAAATTAAATCCATTTGTCGCATTCAAAGTTAACCGTCCTTTTGCCTGTCCTTTTGCCAAGAACACTTGAAAGGACGGGTAAAAGGACACCTGAAAGGACAACCGTGAACGCAGCTATTCTGTATGAGACCTCCTAATTGGACTTCAGGAAAGGCAGCATTATAGAAGTGTACATTACGCCCAAGGGAGCGGTTGATTGGCATCTTAGAACGTTAGAGGTGGCCTCTGTGAGAGGCTGGGTGGCGAGGTGGTTGTAGACTATAGATACCTAGCTAGGTATAGTCAAGTGTCTGTAGACTATGGATACCTAGCTAGGTATAGTCAAAAAGCCAGGGTACTGGCCTCCGCATCTTGACTCTATATCGATATATGTGTACCTACAATCTGGCTTGTTCTCGTGTCCAGGCCGATTTATATTTGATTTTTAACAAATCTGGCTCTCATATTACCAGCTGATCCCTAACAAAAACATGATATAGACTACTTTTGCCTTCAGTGGCGTAGTTCAACATATGTCCCCATTTCCGGTGCTAGCAAGCCTACCTATCATAAGACGTCTCTTAACAATATAAGGGCAAAATCATATCCTCTATCTCGTTAACCCCAATGATGATGCATATACTCCTAGAGAGTTTATCATAGCTTTCCCATAGCGTCCTTCCATCCTTTACCAGCGTCGCCAAGCCCTGAAGTGTACCTCATGTGTGTGATGTAATGCACATTACAGTCTAGTCTCGGGCCCCGACCCGAGTCTCTAGTTCATCCACGATTTACGTCCTGCACGTTTCTCCACAAGTTTGTTGGAATGCACAGTGCAATTTATTATACACGTCTTCATACTCATACATCTATTCATACCTATATTCAAAGTGTTCCTTCACTGGCCACACATCTGCACCACTGCGCTTATTTCTCATATCATAGCCTGGTATTCCAAGTGCTAAACTATTACATATATACGGCATTGTGTGCCGAGCAATACAGCACACTGGGTTTGTGAGAGAAACTCTTTGAAGTTGTAGATAATAGGAACAGAGAAGCTCAACTACAACAAGTTATAACCTAACTAAGTGAGAAATTAAGAAAATACCTATGCTCTCGAACTCACGTGATTGCAGGGTACTTAAGGCAAGGGCTAACCTCATTGATTTCGTTTTTAGGCTTTCTTAATAATAAACTCTCATGTTTACCAGTCCTCCGAAGCCCTTCCAGCCTCACTTCAAAAATCGACTCCTTCAGTTATATCGTTTGGCCCTTATGGGAGTGAGCGGTTAGGGATGGCAGTGGCGGCGAGGTTGCAGTTGCGCAACCCCATTTAAGCATCCACTGCCCAATCTCCCCAACTATTGGAGGATTCAACATTTTCTTAATTTTTCACTTAGTTAAGTTATAACTTGTTGTAGTTGAGCTTCTCTGTTCCTGTTCTCTACAAATTCAAAGCAGTTTCATACAAGTTAATTCGTTTCTCTCAGTGTAAGCTGTATTGCCCGGCACACAATGCCGTATGTAATAGTTTACCACTTTAGATTGGACGAGGTTTATGCCCACTAAACCCTCTTACGAGGGGCTTGTGCCAACCAGACTCCCATCTAGTGGTAGTAATAGTACAACTGATCAATGAGGTGGCTACTATTATTTTCTCCTCTTCCTCTGCCCTTCCCCGCCATCCTCCCATGCGTTTAGTTCCTCCCCCGCTTCGGAGGTCTTCTTTATGGCTTGTTTGGCATCAAAGAATGTTATCACAATACTACCATTGAATATGGCTCAAGAAGAGGGAAAGCATACCTCCCCATCAAGGACCATATTCTCATCCACAAATTTCTCAACCTTTCCCTATCTCGTTCCTATTTCTCTCTTTTCTCCTTTTCAGAACCCTTTCTCGTCTTGCGTTTGCCTTTAGACCCTCCCTCTTCGGAATCTGTATGCTCCTCTGTATCCAGATCATCATCTTCATTTCGACCTCCGATACCAATATCACCAATCTCAATGCCACCGCCCCATATGGGTTTCTCAGCCATATCTTGAACTTTCTCTTCCGTGCCGTAGCAATCGTCTCCAAACTTTTTTGCCATCCATTCATCTCACTTATCTTCGCTGAATCTCCCTTAAGGAGCTCGCAGCTCCCGAGCCTCGTCTCCATTTCCTAGCCCCACTACTTCCTTGATGTGCTTCACTTTACTCATTAGCTCTTCAACCCCCAGGACTCGTAGTCGCCCCTTTTCAATCTCCATTTCTTTCCTTTCCTCTTCCTCCTTCAACTTCCTGGCTTCTCGTCCACGTCTCCGGGAAGACATGCCGTGCCCCCTAGCAGTCATTGCCTTGAAGGCACCTCGAGCATGCTCCACGAGTTTTTTTTGGAGTCTATACATCTGCCTCACGAGTTGGGCAGCCTTTGCTATGCCCTCCGCTACATTGTGCATGTCTCGGACCATATCGCGTTTCAGAGCTTCCTGTTCGTCCATGTATGTCCTGCGCTTGTCATCGCCTTCCTCATCTGCTGCTGGGCTCTTGCGCTTTAGAAGGTTCTCGCGGGGGTAATCCTTTAAGAACATGGGTTTCCCTTGCTTCTTCTTCTTCTTTGTACCTTCACCTTCCGCCTTGTCCTCGCCCCCCCCCCGGTGCATGTTTGAAGAACCTCGATTACACACGAGGATCTTGCTCAGGCAGAACACGCTAAATATTTCACTATCATATAAAGGAAAGGCAGCGGCTTGGGTGTCTAGCTGCTTTAGGATGCAGAAATTCATGTATGGTAGTCTGTTTGGCACGACCCTCCTCCGACTCGTCATGACGAGTTGTGATTGCCCAGTCTATGTCTGTTGACAGCCAAATCGCTTTGTAGAGTAGGTTCCTCCACATTGCCGGTAGCTTGATCCACTCGTTCATATGCTGTATAGAGCTCGTCAAAACGTTTCGGGAGACATGGTGACTGGTTTACTGGGCTCGAACAACATTGTGTGGTAATGCTGAATATAAGTAGAAATTGGCATCATGGCTGCCGTGGACATTTTGATATGGTGAGGGTGATATGGACTTGGTGATAGCACGGTATATGGTGTTGCAAGGCAATCACAACTCGTCATGACGAGCCCCCTTTCGGTATCCTAAAAGCAGCTAGACACCCAAGCCGCTGCCTTTCCTTTATAGGGTAGTGAAATATCTACCGTGTTCTGCCTGAGCCCATCAGGAAAAGGTGGAAAGAGGTTAAAGCGCAGTTTTATTCATGACAGATGAGGATATAGGCCTGGGATTTTGGCTGATGCCCGCCAGACTACACGCCCTTTAATGTTCCACCAATTCCCGAGCCCATACTCATTTCTGTGAATAATGTAGGAAATACCCTCGCCTCCACATAAAGTTGCATACCACGTGAAAGAGTAGGGTAACCTAATCAGGGCATGTATCGGTAGCGGACGAAGGAAGGGTTTGCGCCTGTATTTAGAGACCTGTTTTCTATTAGTCTTCACGATTCCGGGAGCTATTTCAAGCCCCTCGAGTATTTTACTATATAGCTACAATAAAAGCTTTTGCATTCATCAAAGTCTTTTCCGCACTTACTCATAGCTTGTATTTTTACACATAAAACACAGCACCACTGAAGACCATGGGCCCTTTATCGCCTCATAGCCTAAGGCTCCCTTCGGAGGAAAGGCGTATAGACTCAAAAGAAAAAAAATGGGCCCTTTCGCAGTCGTACATGTAGCAAAAAGAGATATATAGTAGATATTTTAAGCTTTGCTGGTTCGCTTACAGTAGAAAATGATATGTATTGAGGAACAGGAGATTCGGCAAAGTGATGTACACTAGTTTCGCTTTTACCGGTACACATTTGATTTCTAGACAAGTGGTATGTATAGGATCCCTCATTGGCAGGTCATGAGGAAATTTCTATCGATCAAGTGCACACAGTGAACTGTATCTGGGGATGAACTCGAAATACACACATTAAGTAGGGGGCCATGAAGAATTAAATATCATGCTCTATTCCCCACATATTCCCGAACGCCCAAACGGTAAGTAAGTAAAGAAATGCCTATTTGCCCATTTTTGTTCATTTCACTGTCCAAGTTGTGGCAAAAAATGAAGCCCAGCAACCTGATCAAAAACATCAACTGAAGTACATAAGAAAGAAAAGATACCCTAGCCCCTGCAATACGCATCATGCAGTCCAATTTCAGCACCCACAGCTTGTGGTTTTGTGAGATCGGAATGCACGCTCCGTATTTCATATCTAGTAATCAGCACCAGTAGCTCCACCGAACTCGAACGTAACATGCTTTCCGGTCAACTTTCGGTACACCTCACCAAAGGTGTCGACTTTGTAGTCAACGACAGACTTATCCTTGGAGTCCAAGAAGACCTTGGTAATCTTGTGACCATCGACCTTGGTGCGAACACGCTTCGCGACAATCTCGGTGGGGTAGACAAGGTCCTGGAGAAGTTTCTCGTGAACAGCGGTGAGGGTTCGGGAGCGCGGTCGCTTCTGGGTAACACGGGACCTCCTTGAGGGGATTGGGAGAATGCGGCGGAGGGCGAGAAAAATGACATGTCGGTCCGAGAATTTCTTTTCGAGCTCACGGGTAAGGCTAAAACTAGGAGATGAGATATCAGTGATCTCGTATCGAAATCGAATGTGTCTCAACTATGGCTCACTTTCACAAGCCCTGGAGGTGCACATACCGTTGCTGAACCTTGTGGAATTGCTGGAGAAGTGGCTCTGGGACAAAGATGACAATTGCCTTCTTGCCTCCACCAACCTCAACCTATCATACCCGTCAGCCTATTTTGTCCATGACATTCACTAATTCTGACCGGAGATACAGCCTCCAAAATTTCCGGGGGCAATTTTGGAACACACCTCTCTTGCGCTGTGGAATTGTAAAGGCCTAAGGGGAGCCTTCAAGTCAGCGACTTGGGTCTCGAGGTCGTACATCGCCTGGGCGATGGACGTCTCCAATTCGGAGGGCTTGGCCCTGGATGGGGAGTTATGAGCGATCTTGATGGTGGCGGACATGGTGATGGTTTTAGGGAGGGGTGTTACTATGAGGCGATAAATTATCGACAGTTTGATTTCGATACAATTTGGCCTTGTGCGTGTGGAAGGGTTTGCCCTTGCCTTGGTGCCACTGGCCGCACATCATGATTATGTCATGATTATGTCATGACACCAAGCCATGCGTTTAAGATCATGTGATGAAATCCAAAAAAAAATTAGAAAAAATCAGAATCACGTGGTAATTCCATTAGTAGTTATATATTTCTAATCCAGCCTAGGGGTTGTGCAACGAGCCAATCATTTGGTAAAGTGTACGGAAAGATATTAAAGTGGAGGGTGAATAAAGTGCTCCAATATTGGTGCCCCACGAGTGCACCACGATGTGGCCAACTAGACTAGGTATAGCCAACACACATCAACCCTTTGCACCCAGTCTCGCTTCAGACGTGTTCTAAAAGACATGCTGCAATTGAGATCGCAGCATGTTCTTATTTATTTGATGATGTGGAAGGGGAAGAGGAGGAGGAAGAGCACATAAGAGACCTTTGTGCAGTACAAGAAGTCATTGCTGAACACTGGTATCTATCTCGTGATACCAGTGCTGGCAGGCATGATATTGAATTTATGACACTGGCTCAGAGGGTATTTGGGAGGTTATAAGAGATTCCGTATTGAAAATAACAGATGCAATAACCAACACTATTTTTCAACGGACCGAGAGGGGTCTGTTTAGTGCTGGGGACCGAGTTCCGAGCCGGGAGTGAGAAGACTTGCACACCAATGGAGATCGCCACCAAATTTCCAGAGTGCAAGGACCCATGGCCCCGCAGTACCTCCCCCAACATACTACTGTGACGGCGCCGCGTGCGGTCTCGTCAGACCGCCCGGACGCTTGCTCGCTCTGTATGAGTTGTGGCGACGGCGATGGGTCACCCGTCCCGCGGCGGACGTGCTGGTCACGTCTTAACGGCGAGGTGGAGCCGAGAGGAGGGGTAGAGGGGGGGATTGGACGTGAACCCCATATTCCCCAAAGAAAAGATATTTCCGCTCCAATACCTCATTAATCGACTCTTCATTCTCTTCAGGTTTAACTCCCCACCCTGAACGTTCTTGCATTGCTTTCGTATCCTTCCAAGCTTTCCTCATGTTACCCATTTTCTCTGTGATTCTTTTTACCGGAATATGCTCTTCATCTGCAAATACCTGTTCCTTAACTTCCTTATGCCATTGAACCTGCTTGTCTCGTATCTCTTCCTCCATACACTCAACCTCATCTCGAGTCCATGTCGTGGAGTTGTGGTAACTGTAGCAGACGCTGTAGCAGATGCTGTAGCGGCAGTTTGTAGCTTTCTGGTACCTGAGATTTTTGTCATGTTGGTGGTGTTTGCGGTCTCCAATATTGGCCATATTCGCGGTTACTTGAACGTGACGCCACCATAGAGTTGTGCCAATGAGAATGGTCACCAAGTGCGAAGGTGTGAATTGACAGCCCTTATTAGTACCAATCGCTGTATGTTTCAACAAGCTTACTTAATCAGACCAAGGCACGGTTGTCAAAACTTCAATGCTGTCCGGGACATAAGACCAGTATCCTCAACCCAGCTTTCGTACGCGAACAGCCCAACATCAGAAATCCCCCGAGTTACTTGGCGTAAGGGGCTTATCCAGCATTGATCTCGAAAACATCCACTGCCTTTTTTGTGGAGCAGACGGGGCTGAACAGGGTGGTAAACACTCCCCACCCTACTTAGCTGTCCTAGTTACACCTAAAACCCCTATGATAGTTCCAGCGGTATGCAAGAGACTGGTATCAGGCATTTCAACAGTGAATATACGGTCAATGCTAGGTTGCAAATATACAAATGAGGTGGACACAACTAAATCATTGTCAATTTGAGAATCAACTACTCTCGTGCCAGTCAGGTAGTCTTGTACCAAGCACCTCTTTAAAAATTACTAACAAAAACAGTAGGTGCTTGTCTCATACCCACTTGCATAAGAGTCTCGAAAAATGGCTCGAAGTATGTAGGTTAAATGTACAACTATATACAAAGGGTTGCGGAACCAAACATATCCAATCGTACCTGGCTCAAATTAATGCTACTTGCGGCCACTACCTTGGTACTCAACTACTGCGTATAACATTGCGAGCCAAGGTCACAAGCATCAGAGAATGCCTCGAAATGGCAATGAGTTCGAGGCAGGAACCATATTGGCATATTCTGGAGCCCTACTTGCAGCTCTGCCTAGGCCAGTATGCCAGTGCACTACACGTTAGTGCCGTCGAGCATCATCTGGTGCAAGGTCTCACTCAGAACAGCCCTATACTCCACAACTTGGCAAATGTGATAGTGGGTACAGTTAGGCGCATAGTCTGATCTCTCTCTTTGAGTAGTCCTCACCACCAAGCAGATGCCAATTACGCCCTCAGTCACTGACATGCGGTTTCGCTGACTACAGTGAGTCGCCAACCTGAATCATGAAATCTATGCACCTTCTCCCCAGGGGACTGCTACGGCCCTCCGATCTGATCAGACAGTACCCCAGCCATCAGCACTGTATTCAGCGCCTGGACTACATTGTCAGTGTGACTCGAGCCCGTGGTATCTGCCACATTGCCCCTCTTTATGAATAATTGGGGTAACTATGTGGAATGAAAGTTTGCATGTGGCTGGTGGTTGGCATATTATACCAACACCGCCATCAAAATACCTACCAGAATTACGTCAAGGCTCATTATACAACCTTACCCACTAGCTTTGCTTGAGGTTGGTCAATGCAGCCGGTGCTCTGGTCCAGCTTTGGAGTGAAGTATCAAATTATATCAAGACTCTCGACAAGAGTACCCCAGTCACTGGCCTAAGGACGTAAGTAATGCGGGATCATTTGCAATCCATATGGGGACTTAGAAGTTATCGATCTTATGACTCTGGGGGACTATTTTTATCACCGACCATGGTACTGCTACCAAAGCAACCGGAAAGCCTACTATTCTTGAGGAATATGGTGTTTCTCGATCAATTGATTCCACAATGGCATACAGCAATGCTCATGCTGGTGATGCCCACTAGCAATTCTGTACTAGTTTACCCAACGATACTTTCACTGTGAGTTGTTTATAAGGCAATTATGTGGCTCAAATGGAGGCCAAGAGTGCTTAAGGTGAAAACTGTCTAAGAGAGGCAAGAGCTGTATCTCTCCAACTAAATGAAATTTGGATTGCTATATCATAAACATACATCAATCGCATTGGATAGATGGTGAATTGGAATGTCACAATGTGCTGTAATATACCATTGTGTGCCCTCATGGGGCATAACACTTTAAGACATACATTGCACACCTGCCTTCTTATCACAGTATATTACGGCAGAGCATCTGACACTCCGGCCTGTCATGAGGTTGCACGTCGTTCAGCTCATTAATGTGCCAAGCCATAGAAGGCTTACTAAACACCCCAATTTTCCATGAATGATTTTGATTCAGACGAGCCAACATTACAGAAGACAACTCACCAATGGTACTTAACCTTAACCAATTTCCTCAACCGGGGAATATCTCATTCTCACCAGACTCGCCTCTACATATTTCCCCAAAACTCCCAATGATTGATTGAAACCTGAAATACGATGCTCAGGCGGTCTGGAAACTTACGATACGCTGCAGCTTGGCAGGGATTGCTGGGGCTAGTTGCCTACATAATGTAAGCCGATATAAGGCTGTCCGTCATTCTGAAATCCGGGGAAAGGAAAGTAGTGAGAAAATGGCTAAGCTTGGATCCTCCGGGAAGCATAACCCTCGCTTGACAGGCGAGCCAATCAGCGATATAACGTTGAAAATATAATATTGTGGAATTATAGCCGAACCGAAGACAAGAGCTTGAGGCGTTTTGGGCTCTCGCACAATAGCAGTCTGCAAGGGGCTTTGAAAGAGACAAAGTTCTTCAATGTCAATCAGGTCCACACCATATCACTGGCATGTAGGCCAACACCCATAGGCGAAAACGGCAATGAAACATTAGAGGTGGCATTCCGGTTATTGGCAATATCGCCCGTGAACTGCGTTGCATTGAGACGTCTGTACGGCAGAAGTTATCCTGCCTACTTTTCTGTTTGCAAGGTATTAATTTTCCTTAAATTTTCTTCCTTCCCATAGCCATGAAATAGGCGACTGAAGCTCTCGCTCACCACTACCATAGCTCGGAGATTTACCCTCTTCTTTCTATGTTGAGCACCGACCTTTTCATACATATTGCATTCATGGACCACCGGCTAGTGTGGTCATGCTGGGGAACAATGTAGTGGTAATTTTCCTGATCTAGTTAGGTTCTTGGACTGTGTCTAACCAGTACATAGGAGACGTACCACCTGGGACGACGAAATAATATTCTTAGATGGCGCTTTCCCATGAACAATATGCTGCGCCCAACCTCAGGGCGATCGCTCAATCCCTTAAGTCATCTACAATCGGAAGCTATACAGATTCTGACATCGAACACTCCATTGAATTGGATCCCTTTTGGATTGACATGTATCACCAGGCCTCGATACATTCGCACGACACGTGTCATGGTATAGCATTCCCCAAGGTAGCCAGTGCCCGCTGACAATACGCCGACAGAAGGTTATAACATTTCGTATATCGACCCAACCCTCGACCATAGTCCATTTAACTTTCCCGCGCCTGTAGATTGCAGATGTCGAGAAAGTCTGCAGAAGTCGAAATCTCTCAGGCAGGAGAAACCGGTGGGAGCCCCTGGCGAAAAGCTGCGTGGCAAGGCCTATGCCACGCTACTCTATAATGGCACAACCGATATGAGGAAAATTCTGAATTGTACCGGCGAGAGCTTATCGATCTTCGATCAAAAATCAACGGAGGAAGGCTCGGGCTGCAGACGCTGGAGTAGATTTTGAAAGGAATGTGGTGGGCAACGATTGCAGGAGCCCTCAGTGGGGTGTGCCTACTGAGGCAGTCACCGAAAGATAAGAGGCAAGATGCTTATCAGAGATGCAGAGTGTTGCATTGACCTCAGCATGGCTAGCTGAGCGGAATACAAATGATACATCAAACCACGAGTACGTTGGCACATGCAGGTCGTATTCGAGTTGGCCGTGGGGCTGATAGTCACCGCATGTTATTAGCTTTGTTCAAGGCTAGTTATTAACAGAGGCAATGCAGTTGAGAAGCAGAAGTGGAAGGAAAGCATACGGAGCGTGCGTTAGCTATTACTGTACCTCGTGACCGTGGACAATCGTGGGGGAATATATGCAATGCAAAGCGGTCTGGAAGTGAATCTATTTCTATGATTGTAAGTATGCCCTAGCTCCACTAAGTGGCGTTGCAGTTAGATCTCGGTCTTAACTAATAGAATTTGTTGTTTGGTACTGATGCCTGCCATAGGCGCTACAAACTTAAATGTCTCGCATGCGGCACCAGGGTGAGCGGATACCGCGGAGGTACTTCTCACACAGACCAAGAGACGTGGAATCTGAGTATTCTGCATATTGGCAGGGAAAGGCAGGACTGCGAAACAAAACCAGCTGCAGCCATCATGTCTCCAACTCTATTCTTGCCTAGGTGTTTTTGGTGGCCCAATCGGGGCTTCCATTTGACAGGGTCGTTCCTCTCCCACCCGCCGCTATGGCCACAACTTGACAAATGTGTAACTGCAAAGGGTGGGCCTAAGGTAATGTGCTACTGGACTTCAAAGTGGGTACACGCATGCTCGGTAAAAGATTCTGTGGAAGCAAGTCAATCCCAGGCTTAAGTCTCATGGTGCATTTGATTCGTTTCTCAGTTACATCCCAGGGTATTGGGAAGAGCTTGCAACACTCATGTACTCACAACCAGAAAGAGTCGACAGCACTAGGGCATATGGGAGGTTTCATCGGAGATTTTTGGAACAGATGAGACAGCAGCACCTGGGGAAATTCGGTTGAACAATGGTGGGAGACACACGAATGTTCTGTGTGATATATCTACTCCGTGCATTCATCGCAAGGTACATGCTCCGGGATGCAGATGATCGTGATTAAGTTCTGTGGCCTTTGCGGTTTTAACTGGCTAACGTCGCCTCTCTAAGCTTTACTGGCCATTCGCTTCCTTGCAATCTCGGTTTTGACGGACAGCCCCGCTTTCAGGCTTCTTGATTCACTTTATCCCATCGGCGACCCTCAGCGCTCGGAGCCAGGTTACGGAAGTGTGTCAGATAGCAGCTGGGAAGTTATGAGGAGAAACATAGCAGTCCGGTATGATAAAGCATGCCCATTATGTTATGCTGTCCGTCCAATGCTATCAATTTGGCCTCTATTGATATGAACTTGGCCTACAAGGTTAATTCAATAGTTTGGAATTGGTTTGTGATATCTGGTTTAATTAATTTTGTGTGGGGTGCTTAGGGAAGAAGATATAGGATCCAAGCAAACAGTACTTGACCGGTCCCCCAATACGGCGAATGAATACCCTGACTTTCCACTGCATCTCGACACCTTCCCGGCACAGACCCCGCCTCCGTTTATTCTTTCCCCTCACCTCCTCATTCGGTATCTCTTACTCTGATGGTCACTCTTTTCGAATGGGCGCAATACACATTCCGCGCAAGCTGAGAGATGCAGGGCAAATTTCTAGGAGAAAGCCGAGAGCCACGGGCCGGCGGAAGAGGTAAGAGCAAAACGTGATCTGATATCCTTTTACAAAAATAAGCACCACAGCAGGAGCTATCTTAGTACCTTTCGGAGCAGTTCCCCCCGAGGCAAGGCGCCACCACGGATTATTTGAACTCACACGCTGCAAAAATGGCCCTGGTGAGCCGGGAGCGTCCAGCATGAGTACAAAATTGAGGGGGGGTGGGACTTGTCATGGGGGTGGACTTGTCATGGGACTTGTCATGGGGGTGGGGAGATAATGGTGGGTGGCCCACCGTATTATGGGACGAAAACCCCATGTACTGGGTTGCCGAGAACGAATGAGAAGAAACAATAGGCTTTTGTCACGAGAGATCTTCCTCAACCCCCCCTTTTTTCAAATACATGCCACTATGTAACCCCCAAGCCCACCCACTACCCATCGCCGCCGCCATCGAGCTATCCACCAACCCGGTCCATAGTTGAGGGAGTGTGCAACACGATTGGTTAGCAGTTGGAGCGGATACTGGGTGGTTAGTGGAAATTGCGAATTACTCTCGTGGGTCAGGGGATCGTCGTCCAATGAGATTTCACATACGTGGAAGGCGCTGGGAACGCTTCTACTGGGAATCTATGGGTTACCGTGAGCTTGAACTGGCGGCCTATGGCGACCTTAAGGGAGCGAGATCCTCAAATGACGGAATGATCTAAGGGCTCGGTGATGAATGGAGTTCGAGATGGGCAGAGGAAGGAAGGGGGATGGCGCGAGTTTTAAACCGGAACGGGGATCGGTGCGTCAAGCAAGTGTCGAACTCATCGACTGATCGAGCCAACAGGGAGTAAGAAGCCAACCAGATCCATGGTTTTAATAGCTACATGATAGAAAAGAAAGAACGAACGAATGTATTCGAAAAGAACCCCAGCCCGGGAGTAATCAATCAATAATCTGCAGTACACCCCCTCTCTCAAAAAAAAAAAGCATCCCAACCTCTTACCCTCCTCCTCCTCCTCCTCCTCCTCCCCCACTTGCAGTGCCCAACAAAATATTGATGTACTTACAAAAGGCTATAGGTTCGGTTTTGCGAGTGGGTGGGACATGTAATATACCACACTCCACAGTCACAAAACCAGAACAAGGTGAAACGCGGAGACAACATAATCGTAAGAACAAACAAAAACAAATATCAGATAGCCACCCAGATAAGTTCGTTAGATTAACCAAAAAACAGCGCAGGAGGGAACAAACAGTAAAAACTCAGATAGCCGCCCAGATAATACCAAAATTTTGTTGCGTGAAAATGGAAATAAATACCCCAGTGTTGCAAGATAATCAAAGTTGCCGCCCAATGTTGTACCGCGTGCAGGCATGTAATGTAGATGTCTAGTGAACGTTCCTGCCGTTTACCCAACCCCACCCTCGTACCCACCCTCACCCCACCCACCCACATCTCCTTCCCTAACCCCCCTCCCCCACCACCCACTGGTC
>Ga0307514_10003535_pt1 | contig 14918 bp, 19 predicted proteins | sample 16_EM_MG_FD_203088 | JGI IMG/M metagenome (GOLD analysis project Ga0307514, IMG submission 203088) | Populus trichocarpa ectomycorrhiza microbial communities from riparian zone in the Pacific Northwest, United States - 16_EM | ecosystem: Host-associated > Plants > Roots > Unclassified | place...
GAGATGGTCCAATCTCGTCGATGAGATGGCGATCACTTCGTGAACAAGATGCCTTGACCCCTCCTCTTTCCACACCTTGTCTCAATTATCAAACACCAACCCCGGACACACGTCTGTTGTCTCCCCGAAGAAACTCCTTTATGCCGCGGGGTGGTCCATGGTTTCACCGTCCGTTTCGTACCGAAATAAAACATCACCCGTTGTGGGAATGGCCGGTTGGAATCTGTGGTCCCGGGCGAGTTAGAATTGGGACGCGCTGTTGGAAGATTATTTATACACGGGCGATTGCGAGTTATACTTAACATTGTCTACTGCTTTGCTTGTAACTTAGCAACCTAGAGGGATCGGAATATGTTTCGAAGTTGAGAGTGTCTCGCTGATGACCAATCTCGAGAAACGACGAGATTGCGTGCTAATTCGCGCGGTTCGAGGGATATAAATTCCAGCCTCAGTCACTCTGGTCCAGCCGTTCTCCTCGATCACATAAGCTTTCATCTCCTCCTCCATCTCTCCTACTGTGGGTTCTTTCGCGCTTGATTTTCGGCCTTGGATTCTGCTGACGACCTCCCGCCCTCCGCGATTAGCCCATAACTCAAGTTATCTATGGCCGAAGCAACGTCCAACCAAGAACACACCTACAAGTTCAACGTCGCCGTTCGTGTTTTATAGATTGTGCGGGTCTGCCTCCCAGCCTCGTCTGAACGCTTCTTTTTCGTGCTTGCGTAGATGTCCTGCAGTGGCTGCAGCGGCGCCATTGACCGCGTTCTCAAGAAGACTGAAGGTATGTAACCGTAATCGTGTACCACTCATCCATTCTTCATCCTCCCCCCCCCACTCCGTCTATGATACTTCTCACGCTTCGCTCCTTTTCTGAAACCGCTCACTATCGAAATACAGGTGTCTCCTCATACAACATCTCTCTCCCCGAACAGGAAGTTACCGTCAAGGGCACCATCCCCTACGACGACGTTTACGAGAAGATCAAGAAGACTGGAAAGGAGGTACGACGATAGACCATCCGTTGTGTTTGATTGACGATTTTGAACCCATTGCGTCCTCCCTGTCCCAGATCAAATCCGGAACCACCGTTGAGTAAATGAAGAGGAGAGGCCCTCGCTCCCATCCTTACCGACACTGTTGAATATCACCAACCACAAATTGTATTCCCTACGAATGTATATGAGTCCGTTGAATAGACAGAAGTGGCGGATGAGTGTGGCCAGGCTCGGCCGAGCGGGTTCCTCTTCCGCGGTGGGAGCAGACAGTGCGGTCTGTAACTAGATCGCCGTTGGATGCTCGGTGCGGCTTCGGCTCGCCTCCGACTCCTTGCTCATGAAGGATCTGACCTGTATGCAAAGCCGCGAGTCCCGATATATCCAACGGTGTGTGCATGATGGTGCAATGAAGGTGCGAGTATATTCAACACGAATCTAACGAAAAAAAATGCGCACGGGGCGATTCAACCTCCTTTGGCTAGTATTCAAACTCCTCCGTGACGCATGAAATGTAACCCCTCATATCTCCCGCCTTGATCTTGAGAGGATCAATCTGCGCCGCGACGATCTTCCTTATCGATGCACTTAACGATGTTGGGCCGCAACCTATAGAAAAAAAGAACAGCGAATCGACCCCAGAGAGCGAATTCAAGGAGGAAGAAACACGCACAAGCGACGACGATCGCTCCTCTGGCCATCTCCACTTCCTCCTTGAGCAACTTGTCCAACATCGGACGCCCAGGCCAAGCATATTCCGCCATCGCCAACACATCCTCCAACTCCTCTTCACTAAACCGGATCTCCATTTCCTCACCTCGAGCGCCCTTCCCAGTCTTAGGCATCATCGAATGAACCGTCGAGACATCCATGACCGCGTGGCGCATCGAGGCTCGCACCGTTTTCTTGCCCCTGGACTTGCTGGGATCTCGTTGCCCAAGTCCGAGTTCGTATTGTTGGATGTATGGGGGTTGGGACATCCGGCGAGCTTCCTTTCCTACAAGAGTTACCTCGCCGGCGTCCAGAGTCAAGGATCGTGAATGGTCACGTCCTAGTCTGCTCCCGTGACCGCGGAGGGAAGATAGAGGAGGTGATGACTTCGTATACTCGCCAGGGCTCACGACCACCATCGGAGACACTAACTGTTGTCCCGGATCCATCCACGAGCTATTCCTGCTTTGATATCGCATCACCGTCTCCCTACTCTCCCTCCTCCTTGCTGCACCTTCCCGCCTCAGCCTCCTATTCAACGATTCCTCTGCGGGAACGACCTCCGCATCCAGGTCACCGTTGAAATGTGTATCATCGAGAACATCCCACGTTGTATCTTCATGGTAGTGACCGCCGCCTCCCAGACCCAGTTCGTATTCTTCCAACCCCCCATTACCATACCGTCCACCCGAAGGTCCAACTTCAAGGCTGGGCACAAGCAACGCGTTGTAATCGTCGCTGATGGACACTCGAGGCCTATCCTGACGACTCTCCACTTCAGGCGGTACGATGTAGGTCGGAATGCGAGGATTAGAATCCAGGGGCACGTCTTCCATACTCGTCGAAGGTTGTGACATTCGAGGAGCATGTAGCGTCGCGGGATATCTCTCCGGCGCCCAAGAATATCGTTTGGGCTGAGGGTCTGGTTTCTGCTTATCGTGCACTGTTCCAGCGGGAGAGATAAACTCGGGATCGTTAGGGACGTTCGTGACAAAGATATCGACCTGGAGAGATCCGGGGACGAGGGCCATACATCTCCTCAAAATTGACGCACACCATTGGATATGTGCTAGAAGGGAGGAAAAGGTCAGAACGTGGGCACGAATAGTGATTTAATTTGCGTACAGAACTCTCGGGCTAACCAAACGAACCGCACCCTAGACACCCTCGAGAAGGGCTTCGATGGTCCTCCTAGGTATCTCGAGTCCCGCCCGCTCATACATAAACACAAGTACACCAACACGGACAGGCCAAAACTGACGCCAGAACCGCCAGCCACGAGTAGCACGCTCGAATATTCGATCCAATCGGTCCTCGCAACGGACCCGAACGGACCTTCCACGAATGTACGTAGCAAAACACCACGATTCGGGGGATAGGTCCCCCGCGGAGGCTCTTCGCCATCGCAGTGGAATTTACCTCTTACCGAGAGAGCGACGACAGTATCCCAAAGCGCTTTGGTCCACCCAGCTTTGGCACGGATTAAAAAGATCATCAATCTACTCGCCGGGTTCAAGGACTGTTGATCGCATACCGAACCAACGGTGAAAGGGTGAGAAGTGAATCTATTGATCGATGGGATGGAGAGGAGGAAGTGTTGCCCTGGAGCCCAAGTTCGACATTCCGTAGTAAGGACCGTAAGGCGGATTGTCTTCCCAGGCATCAGTTCCGCACGGGCGTATCCTGCAGGGGGGATGTACGTCGAGGGTGACGACATCAAAGTTTCCACCTTCGTCGGTATTCGAGATTTTCGTATCAGCGGGGTATCATAATCATCTCCGTGGTGTTCCGAGTGGGATTCTGATCGATTGTTTCCCAATATGAGACCAAGGCTGAAAATAGACGACTTTCTAAAACGCGGGGGATACAAAGGCCTATCCCGTGGAGGGGCGTTCGGGATTTTCTGCTTGAAGATACCGTTAATGTAGAACCACCAGGTGCCGCGCCAGGCCCTTTCCGAGAACCAGATCATCAGAGCACTGTATGCCCACCATCCAACGGAGGGATGATGCATCGCTGCCGTGATCAACGTCACCGGGACGAGGAGGACGTGGAGCGCGTAGAAGGTTTCATAATAGTTGTATCGGAATGGACGAAGGGAGGAGGCGATCAGAAGCGTGAGCAGGATGAAGGACTGAGGTGACACTCAGTTTCGTTTGACAACACAGACGGGGGCTGAAACTTACAGCCCAACCCCAAAGGAATGGTGGGTAGTGCCACGCGTGGACGTAAGCACTCGCACCAGTGACGGGACTCTTGTTCGTGGCGAGTTGAACGCTCCAGGTAAAAACGTGGATGACAGTGACGAACCATATGAGTCGGCCGACCCAACGGTGCATGGTCGATAGCTTGTCGAACGAGAATTGGGTGGTATATGGGAGAGCAAAAATAGCGAACGGCGCGGCTTTCAGTGCGAAGAGGACACATAGCGGGAAAAGAGCTAAGGCCATGAGTCCTGTTCTCCCAGCCACGGTCCACCAGGCCTTGTGAATGGTATAGCGGGCGATGTAGTGTGCAACCTCTTCGTCGTTCACCTCTCGCTTCTGGGTATCGATTTGAGTAGGACGGTCAGCGACACCACTCGAGGATATCGCTGTTGGGGGAGTGATATAATCAGGACCGACGAAAGAAAGGACCATGGCAAGGATAAAGATGAATCCGAGGGAAAGGAGTTGAGAATTCGAAGGTAACGGCATTGGCTGTCGATGAGGTTTCCCGGTCCTTTCAGCTTCCTTCTTTCCTCGACGTTTCCGCCACGTCCTCCTCCGCAAAGCCCATTTAGACCAGTGAGCAAAGTAATAGGGTCGCTGCGTTCCGGCCAGATGAAGCAAGGTTCCGATCAAGAAAAAAGCGGCGATGATAATCCAGAGGGCGTAAGTTACCCTGTAACTCGCCGTGCTCATAGAGTGAACGGTCAGGTATGCCGTGATCCAGTCGAGACCATCTTCGTAGTTTGGTGTGGTTGGATTTGACGAGTTCGAAGTCATATTGGCGAGTGTTCGAAATCGCTACTCTTCGGGGAGCTTGAAGGTACAAAGGGAAGAAGCGACCAGACGAGAGTAGGACGGGGAGGGACAGATGGAATGAGGAGAAGGTTTGCAGGTGGCATGACGAGTTACCCCTGTTAGAATGGCCAACTCTCTTTTCGCCGTTGGAACCAAGTTGAAACACCAATGTGAGAAATATTGCCTCGGCAATTTCCTGAAAAATCGGCAGCGGATCTTCGGCACCGGTGACTACGAGGAGGGGATATCTGGATTCCCGAGTACTGCTTTCTTTCTTGTCCTGGTTCCGTTTCTCCTGCCGTCATGCCGTCTACCGAACGTTTACGTCGAAATTGGTCAGATACTGTGAAGAGCGTGACGAGGGTCGAGAGGTTCGTCCGATGACACCCTGGACGTGATCAGGTTGAAGAGCATCGTCCAAAAGTCGGTGTTTCCGGACTTTGGTATCAGTGCCTTGATCACGGATCGCAGCGGCGCTACCTCGTAATCGTTCGTGAATCAAGCACTCGAACGCTGGACGAACAAACGTCCTTGTCCACCGACCACATCGGCGAAACTGGCGGGTGAGCGCCTACAACAGCACGGCACCCTGCCAGCTTTTTCTCTGACTATGGGCCAAGCATGACCCAACGAAGAGAATACCCCCGCCGAGATGGCACTAAAATCGATAGATAAGTGCGCACATCGGTGGTCACCTCCCCATCCCTTCTGTCCTCGTTCTTGAGACGTCCTCGAGGATGTTGTTCAGCGCTCTCCGCCTTCTCGCCGCCTTCCTACAGGTTGAAGTTCGCGCCGCTGCAGTTGCCACCAAACGCGCTGCTGGTCCCACTGTCAGTCTCAACTACGCAACGTTCGAAGGAGCTTCGGCAGGTGGGATAGACAAGTTCTTGGGGATTCCTTACGCCCAGCCACCCGTTGGAGATCTTCGTTTCCGCCGCCCTCACCCACCACATCCTCTACCTGGTACCACGCTCGTGAGTAATCTCATGCTCTTTCGGATTCCAGGTTAGACGGAAGCATTTAACCAGTTTTTTCGGTGGATCGTAGGTCACAAACTATGGACACGCTTGCCCGCAACAGAACTTCACTTTCGCTCCGATTCCGAACCTCAATTACAGCATATTGGGTACATTTGCTTCGAAAGTAAATGCATCTGAAGACTGTACGCGCTTTACTAGCCCCCAGACTGATCCCATGGGGCGAAACTGATTGTATTACAGGCCTTTACGCAAATGTGTACCGTCCCGCTGGTGTGACGGAAAAAAGCAAACTCCCGGTTGTCGTCGTGAGTCCCCTTAACACCAGAACTAACGCTGTGATGTCTTCTGACTGGGTGATCCAGTGGTTCTTCGGTGGAGCTTTCGCTGACGGTGACGCATCTCCTTACGACGGCAGCACTGTCATCAAACGTTCAGTCGAGCTCGGTGAACCAGTCATCTACGTAAACTTCAACTACCGCGTGAACGCCTTCGGTTGGCTTGGCGGGAAGGAAGCTCTCGCTGGAGGAGCTGCCAATGTCGGATTGCATGATCGTGGGTACCGTTTCGCTGATCAGCAACTTCTCATGGGTCCTGACCTTCGGCCATTTCAATCCAAACACCGATGGGTCGGGATCTACCAGAAAAGTTCTTCCTGGCTTGGGTTAAGGCTTATATCTCCAGGTTCGGCGGTGATCCAAAAAAGATCACTCTGTGAGTCGTTTTTTTTGCAGATCATCACCCGAAACCGCTCACTTTGCGCACATCGTTCAGCTGGGGCCATAGCGCAGGATCTGTCTCCATCACCGCCCACCTCGTCACAACCCCCGACAAGCCCCCATTCAGGGCTGCTATCTTTGTACGAATTTCCGATCTCAAGGCTTATTTCGAGATGGCTGAAAGTTCTATTTGCCGTTGTAGCAATCAGGTTACACGGCCCCAATCTACAAGACCGACAGCCAGAAACACCAAGCCATCTACGACCACTTGGTGCAGCTCACCGGATGCGCTTCGTCTTCGGATACTTTGGAATGTCTCCGTGCTGCCCCATATGCCAATCTCATAGCTGCCATCAACACTACTCCCGCATTGCTTTCTCCCAACGGAGTGGATTTTACCTGGGGAATCAGCATTGATGGAGACGTTTTCAAGAAGTCCTTGAAGCAGTACATTAACGAGGGACGCTATGCGAAGGTTCCTGTCATCGGAGGTCAGGTCGACGACGAAGGAACGTAAGTCCGAATCTCCCCTTCCCCAGCTCGTGTGGAGGTAGGACACTCAATTTCATTTTTTTTCTAGCCTCTTCTCTCTGTACAGTCAATCGATTACGTGCGTCCCCTCACAGAATAAACACTCGGACGTCCGGATCTAATGCTCCTTTCTTAAGTACTGATGCCGCTGTAAAGGCCTACATGAAGGAACACCTTTACCCTGGAGCCACTGACGCTCAAATCAACTCAGTCGCTGACAAGTATTCTGAAGATCCTGCAGAAGTAGAGTGATTCTCCTAATCAATTCACACCATATTCTGACTCTGAGCTCTCGTAGGGCTCTCCGTTTGGCACCGGGAACCGCAGCGCTTTGACGTGAGTGTATCGATGTTGGGCGTACCACTCGTGTCTGAGCTCTCAACTCCACAGTCCCGAATTCAAGCGCATTGCTGCTATCCAGGGTGACCACACCTTCCAAGCTGGTCATCGTGCCGCGTTTTCAAAGTATGCTTCCACCCAGAACGTTTGGTCATACCGTCCGTATTCCCGCATTCGATGTGATTGTAGGGTAGGCGTAAACTGACACTTGACATTTAGTCTGGAAGCGCAGGAAGGATCTCCTCTACATTGGCTCCGTTCATGGTGGTGATGTTGCTGAGATGCACGGTCTCACTGGTGACCACGTTGGCACGGACGCTATCGGTATGCACATTTTCCTTCCTTTCCCTCAGTGATGTTGGCCGCTCATGAGGATCACGCCAGTCAACTTCATCAACAATAGAAACCCCAACCACCCGTGTGATTCCACCGCCACCAGCCCATTGTCCAACATCACTTGGCCAGAATACACTCTCGACAGCAAGGAGATGCTCTTATTTAGTGACAACTCGGGTGAGGAGTACACAACTATCCCTAACACTTACCGTGCCGACGGTATCGCTGCCATAATCGAGGTTCAGACGGCTTTGGGAGCCTAAAGCGTTTCGGTGCTTCTATTTATACTTTGTACGTTGTCCTACCTTCGAAAGTTGAGCTCATAGACTGTCGCAATGTCATTACTGCCCACGGACACCCACGATCGCTACTTATTGTACACGCGTGTATGTAGAATCATGGACTATTCAATTCAAGCATCTGTCGTAGAACTTGACCGACACCTAGAGTGTTCGCGAAGAGCGGCAACCAGGTCCCAAGAAGTCCACGTCGACGACGAAGTTAAGGCTTTAGGGAGGAAAAAAAGAACAGCACATAGCGCGGAATAAGGGTTTTTCCTTCCGTTTGGATCACTGTTGTGAACTTGACAAAGATTGAGGGAACGACGCATCAGATTTTACCACTGGAACTGAGTAGGGGTAGATGAGAACCAGCGAGGGATACCCTCAATAATGTTGATCCCGCAGCTTTGAGTACGTTTCAATATTGTGCGATGGATGATACGCCCACTCTAAGAGAGTTCGATACCCTACTGATCACTGCGAAAGGATGAGAGCGGGAGACTCATCAGGGGGATGGTCAAATGTGCCACCACGTTTTGGAGTATATGCGCGAACACGGGGTGGCCAGGGTGGGAAGGTGGGAATATCTCCGTGGGGAGTCAAAGCACTGTCAAACTAACCAGAGCGGACAACCTTCTGGTTGCTCACAAGAAACGCGTGAGAAAACGGCTGGTGATCGCATCGCGTTGTAACCGACGCGATTACAGCTTACGGTGACTATCGACTCGGATAATTTCTTCAACCCTCAAAGGGTCAGTTGCTGCGCTGACCGCGTTTCTTGATCCCAGGCCGTATGCATAGGTGTGTTCAAGTTCGTTGCTGTGAGCTCGCGTACTATGTATTGGCGTATCCAACCCAACGGTGACCCTCTGAATCGTCGTCAACGACCCTAAATCCCGAGTTCGGACTACCATCCAACTCTGTCGAGCAGGCTGCGGCGCAGACGAGTGAGTTCTTGGTAGAATTCTTCATCAGAACCTGCAGCCAAAGTGACCCCTATCTCTGACATGACCGTACTCAACTTACCAGGTCGAGTGTGGAATCCAGCTGTGTCTGGAATCCTTTATAAGTCTGGGATGAACTTGAAGTCTCCCTCACCACTTCACTTGTGCAACTTACCAGCTCCTCATATCTCTAAACCCTCTACACTCGACCCCATTCAACATGATCTTCTCCGTCGTCGCCGTCGCCTCTCTCTTGTCTCTCCTCTCCTGCACCGGTGCTGCAGCCGTCAACGCTCGCGACGGCGTTTGCCACACGTTCGCCTGCCCCGATGCCGACAATCTTGGGGAAGGACTCAACCCAGGGTCTTCCAATGACGGGAAAATCATTTCTTGCTCATACGGCACGACTGCCGTAGTTGAATGCAAATATGACGCGGTGAGGCCGGATCCATCCGTTGACTTGTATCTCGACTCACGTTGGGGGTTAGTACACCGGTAGCTTCACCGCGGGCAAGTACACCGGAGGTGACCAGTCCACTGGTGATCACACCACGGATAAATCCAATGGCGACAAGACCACGGACAAATCCAGCGGTGAAAAGGCCACGGACAAGTCGACTGGTGGCCTCAACACGGGAAAGACGACCCGTGACGTGACCACAAACAAGCCGGTCACCGAGGTCTGCGCTGCGAACGCCAAGGCGATATGCTAAGCGCGCCACAGCTGATGAAGGGGTTACGAAGACTATCGACCCGTCTAATCCGACAAGGTTAGTTGTTTCTCTGCCTCGCGACCGCGTCTTTGGTGCTTAGCTTGTGCAGGTGTATCCAGATTTTCCACCGCATTGTCATGATGTTCTTTACCTCCAAAGTGTTCCCTGACCTCCAAAATACCTCTCACTTCTATTCCGAATTTTGTTTCCTTCATTCGATATAACTGTTAGTCAAACCACCTCAGTGCCCATTTTCTTCACTCGCACTGAGGTTAATTTACTTTTTCTCTCGCATACCGCATCTGCACTTACCGTTAGAAGAGCCCGGTTCGCTCGCCTTTTAGGTAAATACAATAAAGTCCCCCTTTTCTTCACCACTTGAAGAGGTCTCAGTCCGATTGTCCGAGTTTCTCGAACACTGGGGAATTCTCAAAACATCTTCTCGCCTTGCTCGCGACGCCGTCTGCGGAGGAAGTTGAATTGTATATCAGCCTTCCCGATACACGGAACCGGCGATCTCCCCTAACCTTTTCCTGTTGTGAGGGTCTTGAGGCTTAAAGTCATCGAAAAAGAAACCTGGTTTACAGACGCCGCCGGCAGGTCATCCGGGAAGCTCAACGGGTGCCAACAAAAGCAAAACCCTCCCGCGGATTCGAACCCTGACGTTCATTCGTGTGCCTAGTGTGTCTATATCAACCCCGAAACGCGACACCACTGTACTGTTAGCGTTACCCCTCAAGAATCCCGTTACCACGTTTCTTGCACTTCATGTCGTCAAGTGTCATACTTGACACTGTGCCTCAGACCACCAAAAAATCTCAAGTAAAACTCGAGGTACGTGCTTATCATCTCCTATGGCCGAGGTCAAGTTGCACCCGGGTTAGTTCGGGTGGGGTTCCTTCGCTTGATTCGATCGTTGGTTTGGAGGGCGTTTCGAGGTCAAACCTCAATTTCTGCTGTTTGAAGTACTTTCCCTCCGGTGCCCTACTATTGCATTAAAGCTTGATGCACCCCCTCAAAGTCTATTTTTTCAAAACGCACATAGCATGCCGCCGTTCAATGTAATTAGGTTCAGAAGAACCCGAGAAAACCCGAGTGTGTGGGAATTCCGCGCGGAATCAAATTTTTGCGGAGGGTTGCCGGTCCCCAGATTCACACCGTCATCAAGCGACAATCCATGGATTTACATTGTTTTGATGATGTAACGACCGCAGTAAATTCGCATGGCCCGCTGTCGACGGGGGAAGTTTGGCGTACCCCCCGGGACATGGCAGACCTCTGAATGCAAAAGGAAGAGGGTTCAGCCAGCGTGAGCAGCAAAGAGCGAATCGCAAATCTCTCCAAAGGGCTTCGCGGCCGCGGGGGTGTTCTTTGACTCCGTTCTTCCCCATCAACAGCAGAAACTCGGAATTCTCATCCGGAATGGGTGATCGCACCGACATCCCGCCGGCGCAAAGACCATCTCTCACGGGATCCGATGAAGGGAGGGAGAGTGAGGGGGATGATCGGCATTACATAAACTCAAACACTCAATCGAGCGGATCGTAGGTGAAATGGAAAATAGCAACAATACGGAAAACGGGTAACATCTGAGAAGCACTGCTCGTATAAGTGGACTCTCAGGGTGGACCAAGTGTGAAGCTCCATTGAATTGGTAGACGGTGGGGGCTGGGCAGTGACAATGGATCCGGAAACCATGGGGGTAACAGAAACATCGGATTTGGTACATGATGGGGAGGGATTACATAAGCCCAAGGGCTTGAATGGAACTTTGAACGTTCCTGGACGCCGCTTCATCTGAAGCCTTGATAGCAAGTCCCCAAGGATATGTCTGTCCGAGAGACGCGGCGCCTGGCCCCGGGAAGCGATTGTCTGGATGGACGACTAGACCGAACGTAACGCGTAAGCGATAATCTGTAGTATGAAGGGACAGGAGCATCATGTCAGACTCATCTCAAATTCCCAGCCTGCGGTCCGAGTCGTAGAGTCAAGCACCCGTTGTTTCTGGTGGATTAAAGGCTGGAATTCATCCTCGAGTTCAGAGACGGGGAGAGCGAGGTGATCCTTGTTGTATGCAACGACCGACGTCCTGTGGGCTGTTCGGATTTACGAAGTCGCGTCAAGGGGATCAGTCAGGAGTGGGGTTCCAGAGAAGGACCTCACGCCACGTCGGGGGCGATCGAACGATCCGGTGTCGCCGTGGTTTGAGAGAAACCATCCCGATTGCCACCCACTGTTTCAGCGCACGTTCTAACCTTGCGGAAACATAGCCAAGAACTCACTACCGTCAGTAAATGCCTAGGGCGAATTTTGCACGCCAAATGTTGCCAGTGCTGATCACGGTGTAACGCGATAAAGCTCGAATGCATCGCAAGGGGAAAAAAGTCGTGCCCACTCACCGGATCTCCCCGCTTCCCAAGGACTGGTTTTCATCTCGCCATGATTCGGTTCCCCCTCCTGATCAGAGTATTACCCCATACCCGTTCCGAGAGTCATCCCAGCCAAATCGAGACACCACTAAGTGAAACGCAGAACTTTCCAGACATAAAACCTGCAAATGCTCCAAACCTCCAACTTCCCTCCTTTCCCTTTCCTCGTTGCTGTTTACTCGCGGCTTACCATCCTCGTGCCCCGCATCCGAAACATTCCAGGTTCTGGCAGTTGAACCGTCTGCACCATCCTTTGCGCTAACGGCCATGGATCCTGATATCGGCGAACTCGTCAAGTTGTGGTCACGAGCTTTCTCCACCAAGCACGTTGTTGAGGTGCGTTTTTTTATATTTTCTTTACAGCCATTACAATCCTGAAAAGATCACCGCCAGGCGGCGTTAGGTCGGAGTCTCTTATTCCCTTAACACCCGATTGTCTGACATGAACTCAATGCAGTTTCGACCATAACACTCCAGGTGAGTTGACCTATCTCAATTTCCACTAAATTTGATAATAACTGTGTTGCCAAAAGCTCTACGATTGGTTGCTGACCCTGCCCCAGGAAGTGGAGTACATTTGGCGTGCTTCGTGGAATTGGTCTAAGATGCTCTATCTCTTCACCCGGTACACACCACTCGCTGTCGTCACCATGACACTTCAAAGTGAGTTACTCCCTCACTGGTTGGTGGAACTACCCCCATTTTCGACATCTGCCCTCATTCGATTGCGCACCCTCACTGAATGGTTTAATTGACCTTTACTAACCCCCTGCCTATCCGTTAGTCCTGTTTGCCTCGAATCCCACTCCAGAGTCATGCAATAGGATCTCCCAAGTTGCTGCCTGTGCGTGTTTGCCGCTCCACTTCCTGTGTTCTGCCTGTTTGCCTGATTACCCGACTTTTGTCTTCACAGGGCTCGGATTCATAGGGCTAGCCTTGACGGAAGGTACGTGCGACGATTGAGACCGCCGGCCATGCCACAAAATTCAAATTTGTCTGCGGTGGCAGTCGTTCTTATCGTCAGAACTTATGCGGTTTGGAAGAGGGATAAACGAGTTGGAATCGGCCTCGGTTTGCTCTTTATCCTTTGTCAAACCGCCTCGGGGATAATTTTGCAAAAGTGGCTCGCGGGAATTCATTGTGAGTATTATGTTGATTCTTTGTTCTTGCTCCACTCCACGTGTGCCTGCGAGTGCTAAACCCTTCCACTAGTCAGACAGAATCCACATCCGGAAATATTTCGAGGATGCTACCCCGACAGTGCCAGGAAATTCATTTATTTGCACTGGGTGGGACTCACCATCGAGGAAGGAGGTATGCTAATGATTATTAATCTCGAGGGCTCTGGTTAATCGATGCCGGAACTACACAGTTGACCTTATTTTGATGATCGTCAGTGCGGTGAACACCCGTCAGCACCTCCTCGATGTGCCCTCGCTGGGGATGATTGCTCACTGGGCTGAACAGGCCGTGAATGCAGATCGAATCTCATGCACGTAGTTTATAGGGACGGTGAGCGGCACCGTTGAAGGGGGAATACACTCTGGTTGATTGTTGACCCACTTTTCTTGGTTTCCATCTAGGCATCCGCTTCTACTTGTACATTTTTTGTGCGACGCTCGCCAGCGTCCTCATCACCATGCTTCTTCCGGTACGTGACCCTCAAAGTCCTGTCTTCTGAGACACACCTGACCATGTGATACTTTCAGGTTTATTTCGTCATTATCGGATCAACGTTTGCATATCATTTCTCACAAAACCTTCGCCTGACCCCCCCCCGTTCTTTTAACACAGAATTGAGACTGTACTCCACTCCATCCTCACTTGCAGACTCGTAATAGGGATACGTGAAGCAAGCCAATCAAGCCGATCAAATGGGAGCAAGTCAGAAACATTCGAGCTCTCGGAGGTGCCCTGTAACAGTATCCTTGTGTTCGCCCATAGCCCATGGGGTGAAAACGCGTTGAAAGATTCAGAAGCTCGGGCGGAACCTTCAGGAGCTTGACCAACCGCGTTTGCGCGTTGGCCTTCTTGTAATATACTTACATGGGTTGTTCTATGACGGTTAAATCATTTCAACCTCTCCTACCCACTCACCCTATGGGCGATGGTATTAAAGTAGCGTCTACCTCACCCAGTAACATCGGGGCCGTACCCTGCGGAAGGTTTATCGTTTCGCCTCCGGCCACTTCGACTTCTCAAGAAACTGGCACGTCCTAGGCGCGGCCGACGGCCCTGGTGAGCAGGCCGAACCAATTGGGTCGCCGCTGTCGTGAGTTGACAAGGATGGACGAGTTTGAAACCGTATATCTGATTTCGCTGCTGGAACTGAGTAGGGGTGGGCGAGAATCAGCAAGACTCCCCTCGTGAGAAACATCTCGGAAACATAGGTGGATGCGGACTGTTAGGCGTTGGGATGTTAGACCATCAGAGGGTATTACCGGTCGGAGGGCATTTATCGCAGGCGGCACCAGTCAATGTCGATGTGTCCTCCAATGGCTACCGAGACTTACGTTGGGCCGGTCGGCGGTGTTACTTCGCTCGGGATCCGGCTCACCGCACTCGACGACTTCTCTACGGCGAGTGGTTGCGGTGGAAGGGGTGACACGCTGGCTGCAAATGTCCTCTAGTACTGGACGGCCACCGGGATAAAGGTGGAAAATCGTACGTCGAGCGATTGGGTGATACAGGTTCTGCTCCTCTGACGGAGTAGCTTTCAAGGAAATTGGTGATTTTCCTCGGCAGGCGGATAAGTGGTCAGCGAGATGCAAAAAGATGCGAACAACAAGTCTTCGGCAGTGGTACATACTGGATATTTAGGAGTCTCGACGTTGTCTTTTCGCTTGAAGAAATCGTCACATTGCCCATAGCGGGGGAATTCGGAAAATTGCTGGGGGTTTTACCCGGCGTGGAAGGGGGATAGGACACCAGGAGGAAATGC
>Ga0307514_10003536_pt1 | contig 14918 bp, 9 predicted proteins | sample 16_EM_MG_FD_203088 | JGI IMG/M metagenome (GOLD analysis project Ga0307514, IMG submission 203088) | Populus trichocarpa ectomycorrhiza microbial communities from riparian zone in the Pacific Northwest, United States - 16_EM | ecosystem: Host-associated > Plants > Roots > Unclassified | place...
CCCTTTGATAATTTTTCTTTTTGAAAATTCATTTCATGATTTTTTTTAATTGTTTTCGAAAAAAAATTGACTCTATTTTGTTAATTCGTCGGGTTGGCACCAGTTTACTGAAGTCTTTTTTTTTTTATATATATATTATTTTTTTTTCGATTTTATCCTTCAATATTAAGCTAGTTAAAAATTATGGTGCATATTTTTTTTTTATGTTTTTTCATCTACGAGGTAATCTCGGTCTCGCGACATTAGTTGCGGTTTTGCAAGGCCTGGCTAGATTGATTTGGGTCTTTTTTTTAATGTATTTTTTCTCGATTTTATCTTTTAACACTAAATTAGTTGAGATTTAGATTTCATGATTTTTTTATTTGTTTTCTACGAGGTCATCTTGATCTAATGACATGTATTGTGGGTTTGGTAAGATAATCTAGATTCACTCAAATCTTTTTTTTATATCATTTTTATTTTAAATTATTTTTTTTCAACTTCACCATCCAATAATGGGTTGCCTATAAACTGAGCTTTGAAAATTTTTTAAAATTTGCTTTTCATAAGATTGTCTTGTTCTCATGATCCGTGTTGTGAGTTTGATGATATAACCCGAGTTGATTTGGATTTTTTTAAATATTTTTAAAAATAAAATGTTTTTTTCTCTTTAATTCTTCAACACTAGGCTAGTTCTAGCTGGACTTCTTAAATGCTTTTCAATTTGCATCTTGATTTGCTTTTTACAATGTTGTCGTATTCTCATGACATGTAGATTAATCGAAGTTGATTCGAGTTAATTTAATATGTCGTTGTGTCAATATTTACATATAAAAATGTCATATAACATGTCATTGTCTATGTATTTCAAATATATGTAAGCAAATATGCATTGAAGTTTTATCTCGCTTGAGTTGACGGTGAATTGAACTTTGTAATTGCTCTTCAATTTACTTTTCAATTTGTTTTTTACAAGGTTATCATATTCTTATAACCCCAATTACAGATTTCATAACTTAATCAAAGATTATTCACGTGAATCTAGTATATCATTATTACAATATTTATATATATAAAAGAAATATCATTCAATAAATAGCTATCTTCACATATATATATATATATATATATATATATATATATAAATAAATAATGTCATCGGATATGTATCACATTTTTATCTTATAATTATTTTTTTTATTCTACTAAGAAGCATGTTAGCAATGCATTAACGTTTTTCACATTTAATTTTTTTTTTATCCGACCCAGAAAGCGGTGCGGAACAGGTATGTAGTTGCTTCGAAGTTCACAAGGCCATGGAATATTTGGCCAGCCCCATTTTTTGCCCATGATTCCTCACCTCTTTCCATCCATCCTGTTTAATTAATTTTTCATTTCACGGGGCTGAAATGTGCTGCTGTTCATTATCTACTCTATTTTTTCTCTGGTCACAACTGTGAAGCAAAGCAACCATATCATATAGCCTTTTTGACTTTCTGCGCAAGCGCTTTTCAATTAACCCTGTACCATCCATCCCCCATATTCGACTGCGTCCATCTTTGTCCCACCCCTCTTACTGAATACTGAACATGATTGGTAGTTAAACTCTATCTTTCATGTCTCTTTTTTAATTGGAAGCGGTAGCTAGCACAATAATCTTATTTTTTGTTCAATAATTGCTCCTTGCTAGGCGACACCATAGAATAGAACAGAGAAAAGGGATAAAAAAACATCGCCACACTGGGATCTTGTCAATTGTAAAGCTCACGCACCTATGGCATATGCCACCTTCAAGCTTCATATTTTCCTTTAGGAATCAACCACTCCATTTATAGTGGTATGAAAAAAAGAACAAGGTCAATAAATATGGTAGGTATTTGTCTTAATTCCTTCAGATGAGTTACCAGCCAAAAAGCATGCCAAGATGGCGATGATGGATACAGGAGCTCTAAAAGGAAGAAATGCCATTGAAGAAGTGGGGTTTGAGGGGAGGGTTCTCTGTTCCCTCCATTTGTTCCTCAACGTGCTATTCCTTTCCACGAAAGAAGTCTTTAATTAGGAAGGCGCAATTCTACGTCGATGTGGGCCTTCTTCCCTGCCAGTTTTTCTCCATAAAAAAAAAAAATTGTATAAGTGCGTAAGTAAATACAAAAAAATCCATCACAGAGAAAATATCAGTAAATAACTACAACAAGACAAGGTACAATGGGGTGTTACTGTTCAATATTGAAAAGGGAAGAGAGAGGTTGGTGGCAATTACAAAAGTGAAACCAAACAACTGTCTGTTGCACTGGCCTGTTACACATGATTTGGCCAGAGAAAAGGTAACGCTAGAAACAGGGAAAAAGTAAAAGGGAGGTTGCAAGGTAATTATAGGCACGAAAAGAAATCCAGACCCCAATGTTGTTTCTTTCTCTCTCTCCTACAGTCACATGTCTTCTTTTTTTTTAGCCCAAAGTGAAAAGCTTTGCTTGAATATACAAAACAAACAAAGAAAAACCCAAATCCTAAGGCAGGCCAAGCCACACTCTTTTCTCTCTTTGTTCTCTCCTCTCTTCTTAATTTTTCTTATCCATCTCCTTCAATTCCATGACCTTAGGCCATGAATGATTGAGTGGAACTAGACAAAGGTTTCCTCTCTGTCTATTGACTCTATCCCTCTTCACCACCCAGCACACCATACTAGTCATATCTCCAACCTCCAGCTCCTTTTCTGGTGTCCTTTTCTCTCCGCATTTCCTCTCCTTGTTTGGCTAGACTCATGAGAATGATGGCCATGTGTTAACCTTTGCTCTGGTTGGTAATGCAGTGGAATGAGAGATTTTAAAGTAGCCTTTTTTACTAGGAGAATGAGGGAAAGTGAAAGAAAATAAGCAAAACTTAAGCCACTCCTCCTGCTTTCCCATTCATTTTCACTCTTTTATCTTGAATACATATTTTTTTGTGCTGGGCTGCTTCATTTGGCTAGAAAATGAGAAAGCATGGATGGCAACTTCCTTATCACCCTCTTCAGGTACTTATTTATTATTATTATTATTATTCTTATTTCTTTTTATTGTGTTATTTTTCAGTGTTCTGCATCTTTATTGGTTGAAAGTTTTGATCTTGAGTGGTCGATGTGAAGGTGGTGGCTGTTGCTGTATTTCTGGCACTGGGGTTTGCTTTTTATGTGTTCTTTGCTCCTTTTGTGGGGAAGAAGTTATTTCAATACATAGCGATGGGAATCTACACTCCTCTTGTAAGCGAATTCACACTTTTCCGTATAGTTTTTTTTTTCTCCTTGCATATTTTTTAATGTGTACTTTCATTATTTTTAGCGGGTTTAACAACCGAGATCTGTTTTCCTCTTCTTGGTTCCAAAGCTCCTAGCTTTATTTTCTCTTATTCGATTTCCTTGTGTGTTTCTGTTTTCAGGGATTCTTCTATCTATAGATCCTTTCAAACATACTGTCACTTTAATTGATAAATGTGATTGAGTTGATTGTTGTCTGGTCCCTGTGTTTGTTACCTAAAACCATAACAAATGAACTACAAATTTGATCCCCTAAAGATCAAAATTTTGGCACTAGTTGGAACAAAAACACTGTGCCATTTGTTTCTCTGTGAATGCTAGCCCTTGGCATATGCCTGTGTTAACAAATCGGGGATATTTGATACAGTACGCTATTAATTGTGGTCTTCCAGTGAAAGCAGTATAAAGCCAGTCCTTGCAATTTTCTATTTAGACTGTAATTGCTTAATCACTGCTCTCTCTCTCTCCCCCTCCCTTTTTTATTTGTGGATTTTCACAAACTGTCAAAACCCCTCCAAAGCATGCATTTTTTTAAGAAGAGAGTCAAAAGACTTTCTGGATTAACATGGAACTCAAAATAACCATTAATTAATTTCAGTATTCTACCCTTTCATGGTCTTGGGAATCCATGAAAACATATCACCATTATGTCACTTGCAGAATATGAATGGTGTCTATGTATAACAAATGTTTTATTGCTAAGTACTGAATAGACAGCTAACAAGCTTTCTATTCCGCCAACACACATAGGGGTGATGATACTGAAAGCAGTTAATTTCCAAAATACAGAATTGGGTTAGATTTTATTAGTGCATGCTATGCATTTTCAGGCTACCTAATTCCGTGTTTAACAATCAACTTCTCTTTACATGATTCGCTGTATGCCTTTGGATTGAGATATTTCCGACTGATTAAATTCTGGATGAGAAGTTAATAGGTAGTAGCTATGGCATCAATATATTTATATCTGACATGCTAGCCCATGCTAGTCAAATAGATATCCTTGGACCTGGTGATATATTCGAAACACTTTACATTTGGCTGTTAATTTGGTCTCTAAACGATAATTCATTTGCCAGAGGAAAAAAATAGTAGGCTTATATTTCGGTCATGCTATGGTTCTAAATTTCATTTGAGCAAATCATGACATGAGTCAGCCATTTTAAGCATAGAAATTGCATCTTCTAGTCTTGTTTATTAGTGACAACTAATACAGGTAAATGTAAATGCAACATACATGTACTTCACAACCACTGTTTCTTATGCTGGTTTCATTAGATGTGTGCTCTCCGCTTCTCCTCTAGTTGGCACTTTAATAACTGCTCCTCTGCTTTTCAGATTACCTGTGCCTTTGGTCTATATATTTGGTGTGCAGCTGCTGATCCTGCGGACCCTGGAGTGTTTAGATCCAAAAAGTATCTCAAGATTCCAGACAGTGAAAAGCATAACCCACAGAAGGATTCAAAACTCGGTGGAGGGTCAACTTCATCAATACATGATGCAAATGCTTCTACAGTTGTAGGAAATTCTCTGGAAAAAGAGGTGGTGGGTGCAGAATCAACTAAGAAAGAGCCCAAGACTCAAATTGATAAGGTGTCATCAGGGAATTCATCTTGTTTCCAGTGGGTTTTCTTTCCTTGTGCTTTTATATGTAATCACTGCAGTTCGAGTGATGAATCTTCTGAGCTACAGATGAGCGAAGATGGCATGTTCTATTGCAGTTTGTGTGAAGTTGAGGTTGGTAGGAGTGCTTGAAGTCAATAGATTTTTCACTTATTTTTAAATTGTCCAGTAGAGTTAATAAATATGCACTGACTTGGTTGAAATGAATAGCTTGACACTCAAGAATTATTGTTCTAATAATGTAAGCATATGCTTGCAATTTTTAAGTATTTCTGAGGATGTTTATTTTTATAGTGAAACCATTTTGATACATTCAACCTGCAAAAAGCTAACAGCCATTACACACATCTTGAGTTCAATCTAAAGTTCAACTGTACTACTTGTGTTTACAGTTCATGAAAGTTTCTGCTTATGAAATTATAATCCTGTCCAGGTTTTCAAGTACAGCAAGCACTGTAGAGTATGTGACAAATGTGTTGATCGTTTTGATCATCACTGCAGGGTATGGGAGGTCTTGTTTTTTGGAAAATTTTCTTTTTCATCTTATAATCCTTATGCTCATTTGGTCCCTGACATTTGCAGTGGCTTAACAACTGCATAGGCAAGAAGAACTACAGACAGTTTTTCACACTTATGGTTTCTGCTCTCCTCCTGGTAAGCCCAAGCCTCCACATTCTGCCTTACCTGGAATCTTCAGATGGTCAGACTGCATCAATAAACTGTAATCCCAGCTTCTGAAGTTCAATAGGATTTTCCATGTCCTAATTCTTAAAATCTTTCCATTCTTCCCTATGCAAGTGTCTTTGTTCCCAATCATGTGAAGCGAACCAAAAAAATTCATCCTGAGTCCATACGATGCTGTTGCCTTCTGTAGTTCATAATTTATCCATGCATGACACAATCCTTTGAAAGCTCTTTCAGTTGAGTCCAAGACAGATGGATATTGTTTTTTTTATTCCATTGGTTACTTTGCTTAATTGCTTGATTATCACGTTCCATTGGCCTCTGGCTTTACTGTTTGTGCTTAAATAGTTTCCCAATGATGTCTGAGATTCTTGAATCATTCCTGGTATTAAACAAGTTTTCACTTCCTGAACTTTCTACCATGATTCCCCCAAGCAGCCTCCCATTACTGAAGATTTCCCAGAGTAAGCGTTTCATTTTCAAGCCATTTTCAATTTAATTGACTATTGACAGGTATATACATGGTTTGTGTACCTTGGGCTTGAGATTGCAGCTTATTCTACAATGGTCGACTGGAATCCTTGTACTTATCTGCTGTTTTCTTGAACGGAGGCGATTCTCTGTTGATATCTCTGTTAAACTGGGAAGCAGTTTCTCTTTGGCCCCCTTTGTTATTGTGGTGGTGAGTGCTCTAATGTTGTTATATGTACCGCTTCATTTCTTTGCAATAAACTAATAGAATGTGTACATTCATGTAGTTGGCCTGCACCATCTTGGCTATGATTGCAACCCTACCTCTTGCCCAGCTTTTCTTCTTTCATATCCTCCTTATAAAAAAGGTAATGATGCCTGTCATTTTATCTTCAAATCGCGCTTTCTGATATTTTTTTATTATTAAATAAAAAAAATATAATATTGATAAAGCTTTTTTTAATTTTTTTTCCTTTTTGTATTTTCTGGGCAGATGAGCCTTGCATTTTTATTTTGGTACCTTTCACTGTTGTTTTGGTCTCATGCAGTTTTATGCCAAGTTGTTAGGTATAATAACATAATTTCTGCACACGTCACAGGGAATCAGCACTTATGATTACATAATAGCTCTAAGGGAGCAGGAACAAGAGCAACAAGGTGTTGATGGCCAGCAGAGTGCGCAAATGTCTCCAGCCAGTTCACTTACTGGATTAAGCAGTGCAAGCTCATTTTCTACTTTTCACCGGGGTGCTTGGTGCACACCACCTCGCCTTTTTCTGGAAGATCAGGTACCTCTCACTAATCAATATTTCTACTAGGTGTATTGTGTGATTGTGAATCTGTATATTATAAGAGGGGCGATAACTTCAGCATGTGTTTTATTTTTTAGATTTTTTCTGCTGTCTTTTTTGAATGCTTTGCACTTAGGCACGAGTTTACACTTTTAACGACACTGCTAAACTTCTTGATGCTACTGTAACATTCCCTGTTCTTTCAGTTTGATGTTGTTCCTCCAGAGACTGGATCTGTCAGCTCATTAGGAAAGAAGACTATTGGAGAAGAACCAGTCAAGAAAAAGAACCCGGCGGCAGTAAAGATCAGTCCTTGGACTTTGGCCAGATTAAACGCAGAAGAAGTTTCAAGAGCTGCAGCAGAGGCGAGAAAGAAGTCGAAAATCCTGCAGCCTGTGACAAGAAGGGAACCTCCTTTTGGGCTAGACATGGATAGCAGCTTTGGCAGCAGTGGCCGTCGGATGGTCCCAAGGACTGATAGTAATAGAAGGAGAGCTAGTAAGCGAATACGCATTCCAGCTGACCTACCCATGGAGTCTGCAACTAAGGCTTCAGGTATAGCTCCTGACAAGGGTTTCACTGAGACATCAACAAGCTTGGCTCCTCTCCAGCTTGAGGCCCGTAGCGCTTTCCAAACAAGCCGAGCAATGTCAAACTCAGCTGGGGTTGTTGCTTCTTCTCCTGAGAGCAGTTTAGACTCCCCAGATATCCACCCTTTCCGGGTTTCCTCATCCGGAGAGTCGAGACGTCTCATGGGTCTATCAGTGGGTGGTCCTGTTTCTCACAATTTATTTCCACTTTCAAGGTCTACCAGTGATGGCTATGAAGCTTCTGGCGGGGAAGATAGTGACAGGGTTTCTTCCAGGATTGCTCAAAGGTCTAATAACTGGAGTAACCTTCTCTTCCGTGCTGATCAGGATGAGAGTGTCTTTAGATTGAAAGCATCATCTTCATCCAGCCAGGCACAATAGAAAACTTTGACAATGACTCATTGAAGTTGGGTGTCGCTTTGGTTTCTCCGTGGGGAAAAGTTCAGCATTCTTTCATTTTTGGGCCAAGAAATAACTGGCCACTTACTTCGCCTATTGACTTTGTATTTTGTTTTGGATTCTGGATTCAAGGCCCCAGGAGAAGACATGACACTGCTGCAAAAAGGTCGTTGAACTTTCTTGTTTCTCTTAGCCACACCGAAGCTTCATGCGCTCTCATTGCAACGGTTGGTCCCTGGCTGTTGCATTGGGTACCAAAACTTTGATCTTGTATTGTTTATAATACTTGATTTGTATTCTATTGGAAGGGCTTGTTGGAAATGGACTCTCATGGATGGTTTCTATTGAAGATTTTACTTTTAACATGCACAGACTAACAGTGTATTGTTTCCGGTTCTGTCAATGGATCCAGCAAGGAGGAAAAGCTCACAGTGCCAATTAAAAAACAACTGCAAATGCACCCTAAGTCAATAAGCTTTTCAATCCTTTCCACCTCATTTTCTTGTTTACGCTGGATTGTCTGATCGTCTTGTGTTGGTTCAGGTACAACTTATAAACTACTGATTAATGGGTAAATTTAGGTGGAAGGATATGCCAATTACTAATTCATGTATTCCGGTATTAACAATGCCAAAGCTGAGAACTTGCTGCTTCCACTTGCTACTGTGTTACCTCGTCCTGCAGCTTCTTCCATGGCTTTGTTTTTGTGGTTTGGATTTATTTAATTTTTTTTGTTGAAAAATATTAATTTTTTTATGTTTTTGATATGTTGATGTTATTTTTTTTTTGAAAAAACAACATTTAAATATATTTTTCATTGAAATGACCTTCTGGTGAACCGGCTTTGTTTACTCAACAACCACAAAAATAGCTTTCCAAGGACCGTTTTGTTTGGCTTTGAAAAATTTTGAGCACTAATTATTAATATTTTACGTTTCTAAAAACAAAAAAATGAAAAATGAAAAATGAAAAATGAAAAATGAAAATGATACTAAACAATCCCTCGGCTGTCAAAAACTCTATGAACTGCAGGTCTTATGGCTAGAATTTGCAACACCAGACTTATTCCATGCATGTCACTGCCAGACTGAATAGTAGTATTAGAGTATATGATAGCACTGACATCGTGAGTCCGATAGTACCAGGTGAAGGCATAATATTATAGCTCCATGTGTCTAAAAGAAGAAACTTCATTGCAATCTCTGCGAGCTTTAACTTTCTATGGCACAGATTTGACAAAACTATTTGAATCGGAACAGAGTTAGGGCAATTCAATTTCCAATAAAAAAATCAGGGGACTCAATGAGTTTCTAGGTTTGCACGTACCCTTTTTTTTTTTCCAATTCAGATGCTTTAACGATTGGCAAATGACAGCAAGACATCTTAAGATTCAGTTTCAACATTAACTGCAGTCTGTAGTACACCAAAACTAACATACTGCACGATAGTAAATGCAATGATTTATTACGAGAACTGAAACGGCCCACCAACCTCCATGAAAAACTGTCCAAAACTGAATCAAACTGGCTATCTATGTCACTGTCAAGCCACAAGCAAAGACAAACCTAACAAACTCACCTACAATCTCTATTCCTAGCTCCTAACATAAAAAACCTTCCACGTCCAGGCACAGCAGTATTTGGGGGCATAAATCTAACAAATGCCACCACAGATGAAGCTTCAGGAATCAGAAGGTCATAGCAATCAGGAGATAAAATCTAAACTATTTCAATCACCAATCCCACCAATAACAATGCTGCCAATGGTTAACCACTTTACAATTGAAACCACTTAAAAATCCTACATATAGTGAAAAAGCTTTAAGCCACACCTTGTTCCTTAACTGCGTTTGTGATTCGACAAGGCATTGATACATCTGAGTCTCAGGGAAATGATACATACATCTTTCAAGTTTATGTAGATCCAATCTATCAATATCCCACCAGTATGGACCTGTTCATTCTCCATCATAGATTTAGCCAAACCAAATATATGTGAAAAGAAGAGCTGTACTAATATCCATTCATAAGCACCAGCAACTCAAATCTTATTTCAGATGATGGTTCACACAAGTTTCATATTCATTGCAGTATCTACATAGAAGTGAGTTCAAATACACAAGTACAGACTAGGATAAGCTAGAAAAGAACAACCAACAAAACATGTATAGCAAACAAAAGGGATTACGAGGTCGCTAACCTTAGTACTGCATGTCATATATAAGCAACAGAAACAAAATGAGGGGTCTTTCCATCATCAAAAGGCAAGCTAACATAGTCACCAGCAAACTCCTCAGCAATCTCCAAAACAAGCTCTCCGTGCACAGCCTTGCAATCCATGTAAAGAACAGCAAACGCCGCGATATTGTAAAGCTGCAACACCATTTGGAGTGCTGAAGTCACCACAATTCGAACAACAAAAGGCCAAATCTTCCATGCACTATCAATATTACCAACATGCAAACCTTCCCAAGGAAATGAACTGGCAATTACCAACAAGCCAGAGAAAAACCCAAAAAATAAAACCATAGACAAAGCCACTCCCTTCATTCGTTTCATTAAGTAGTCACTCCTTCTCAACGGCTCAAGACCCCAACTTGATTCGGCAACCACAATCACCTGAGCTAAAATCCACTTCAATTGCAAATGAAGCAATACGAAGACCAGAACAACCCCAAGAATCACAAGAAAAACAATAAAATAAGGCGAAGAGACATTAATTTCAAATCCAGGAAGCTGAATTCCATTTATAACAAAAAACAACAACAACACAAAAGGGAGAAGGACCCCCAAAAAGATAATTTCAACAAAAGAGCCAGTGATCAAAAGGGGAAAGAAAGAAGTGAAAGCAGATTTGATTGAAGACCAAAGCTTTACAGGTCTACCGTAGAATCCATGAATAACACTGTAGGTGATGGAACCTAGAGCAAAAGTTGAGAAAGTGATGGTAAAGAGTGAAACGAGAAGAGAGAGGATAATGGAATTTGTAGTGAAAAGATTTGATGGGTCATCTTGATAAGATGTACGAGAGAGGAGGGTTTTGGAGCCCCGAGTGGAGAATTGAGAGATGATGTTTTGGATGGCGGGGTAGACAGAAAGAAAGAAAGAAAGAGGGAGGATAAAGAGGACAGAGAGAGCCAAGAAATGGCGGGAGTGAGCGTTTATTATACGTTGTGATTCTGATAACACAGAGCAAAGGTTTGCTGCTGATCCCATGGTGGAGATGAAGGGGGAGGGTGGTCGTGGTGGCGGTCTCGTTTTATGGGACGAAGAGATGTATTTGTTCTGTCTTTTTTTTTTTTGTGTCTGGAGAGACCGAACAGTTAAAAGACGGGAAGTTATTTCCGGTCGTTTACTTTGTTTGTGTGCTGATTACTTGGTGGTTCAGGCTTGAGATTGGAGATTGGAGATTGGAGATTGGAGACAGCAGCACAAACCATTTGATCGCCAAGAATTTTCTTGTTCGTGATATGACGGCTAAAACCAATCAAACTAGATTGGCATCAGGGGACGGGGACGTTTAAGAGTTAATAAATACTATAGAATTTTAAGGGGTCTCCCCCGCTATATATGAAAAAAAAAAGGCAATTACTATAGTAATTTGAAGATATTGTAAGTATAATTGGAAAATTTCAAATCTATAACTTGAAGCTGGTAATAGCGATTTTTCCTTGTTCAAGATATCTCGGATTTAAATATAAAAAATATTACTCTTTTCATAATTTGTTTTGACGGATTCATTGTAAAATACATCCAGATTTTTTATTAAGATTTGACTGCATACAAGCACAGTCAACAAATTAATTTGAATAATGAGTTCATGATGCTATTTCATAATAAAATATTAAGTTATTGGATTGAAGGAATCCACCAATTTTGACATTGATTGTGTGATTGGATAACTCAGTAAAATTTATTTAAGATACACGTCAACTAGAAGGCTTGATTCGTTACAAGAAGTTAACCCATGAAAAGCTACCCTGGAAATAATCCAATTCCTATATCAATGAGGTTGAAGATCCTCTTATGGAGACGAGGCTTTTGCTCAAAATTGATGGGAATGAATGTTCTTGGTTCATCATGTAGCAGTGATGACTAGAAAATCTGCAAAAACAACTTCTGTTGTTATCATTAAAAAGTATAAAGACTCCCATAAATTACCAAACATGTGGAAAGAAATAAGCCTTAGAAACCAGAAGGTAAGAAGGTCGAAAATTAAGGTTGTTCACTTAGTCAACTTGCATGAAACCGAGAATAAACGAGTCAATTTCACCACCATCTCAGAAGGCTTGCCAGTCATAAACACAGACATAAGACTAAATCTATTTTCAGATCACTGAAGCTTAAGCTATCCGTTTAAGAACCGATGTCAAGGAGAGGGTTTATTTTAAGATGCGGAAGATAGGGAACAAACAAGTTTTCCAATTGGATCCTCGACATTAAATTAACAGGAAACGAGGATCCATGTGTCTTGTTTTGATGCCAAGTTTGTCATAAAATAATTTTACATGTTTTTTTTTTAAAAATTTTGTTTATTTTTATTTGTATATTTAAATTATTTTGATATATTAATATTAAAATAAAATTTTAAAAATAAAAAAATATTATTTTTATATATTTTTGAACGAAAAACATTCTCTATCACGGTGTTAAAAATCATCTTAATCAAGTGACGTTTAATAAGTAAGTTATTTAAATTGATTTTTTTTCTGTGGATAAACATTTTTTTTTTCTAGAAACAACAACAGTGGAAAATATTTTGTATTATATAATCGAACACAAACCTTGTTAGAATTTCCAAAAAAATTAAAAGCTCGAGACTCGAAATAACTATATCAAGGATGCGATGCTTGAAGAGTTATACCACTTGAATGAAAACTGTTCCTAGACTTGTGTTCTTGTAAACTAAAAGAGGGCGAAGAGTGAAGTCATGAATCTAGCAGTTTGGGGCTGCCTGGAATCTAACAAACAAGAATAAAGAAAAGGACTCAAACCTCCCTACACAAAAATACTCAAATTTAATGATCGAAGAGATGAAATTTGCTGAATACAAACACTTGAATGTTCATAGTTCTAAGGATAACAAAATCATGGATTGAAAAATTAAGTTATAAAGAGACTAACACAGAATTTATCGCTGTCCTTTTCTTCTTTAACTTATGTTTTTCCTTTTTGAACACCTTTGACTTGTAAATGGTAGGAGATCAATGAAGAATAAAGTTTTAAACTTTGAGGATGAAATGGATTTCTAGAGGGTAATGATTTGCCTTGCTACATAACCATTACTAATCAATGATAACATGATGGAATCAGAAGGATGTGACTGCCTTTCTCTCCTTTAGAACATCTATGTTTTTTTTTGTTGTTGTTGGAAAAACCTCAGTTTAGTTATAAATCTGTATACTCATTCTCAATTGAATCCAGATTTATAAATTTTACCAATTTGATCACAATTTTATTTTGAAAACTCTCAATTAATGTTCATCGACATTCTCATCAAATTTCCTCAAATTGATGTTGATTTAGTGCATAAATATACACATTAGACCAACATTATTAATGTTTATTAATTTTTCCTTCATTTTTTCCTGAAATTAGGTCCTTTTATTTAGTATATAAAACATGCATATGAAATTTAAACTATTATAAGAACTTGACAAAAGGATGCAATTGAGAATGTATGGGATCTAATCGATAAGATTTATAGGTTTGAAATGCAATTGGAAATGGGTATATAGTTTGGGGACTAAATTCAGATTCCCAATTTTTTTTTAACCACTTTCACGTAACGCCCATCCAAGACAAGCGCAGGCTGCAGCAAAAAAAGCTCCAATGGTGGCATCTTCAACTGCACACCTTAGAAAAAATGCCAGCATCCTGCATCTATGACACACACACGCTTTTGAATCACCATCCCATTCACGCCAAGAACCCACCGACTCTTCTCTTTCAGTATCAGAATCCCTCACTATTAATTCCCTCCAATTCCAACAATCATTTTGCAAGTTCCCGGGTTTTTTTCACCATCCGATCTGTCTTTTCCATGTTTCTCTTATTGCCCTATAAATCGAAATCTAAGTTTTGTTTCTTTAAGTTACGTTGCTCGGCAATTTTTTTAATTCAAGATCCAATATAGTGGCACTGTGTCTACATTGAGTCTTGTTTCTTTATATTGTTGAGTCTATAAAAATATCGATCAAATGGAGGTTTCTAGCGGAGCTTCTCCTAGAATGAGTTTGGATCAGCTGCAAAAGGAGGGATCTGAAGAAACCCATCTCCAAAATTTTGAGCTTGATTCATTTGATTATAATGATAGCCATAATCTTCAGTTCTATTCAACGAGTGCATTGGATATCTTGAGAGAAACAGCGAGGATTCTCCGATGTAATTCATGGTCGTTTATGACAATTGCTGCTTTGCTTATTTGTCCAGTATCTGCCATTCTTTTGTCGAATGTATTGGTTGATCAGTCTATTGTTAAGAGATTGAGTACTAGGCTTTTGTTAGTTGCAAATTCTAGTGGACTTCCATTGAGGCCTCTTATCAAACAGCTGTGTCATCGTTTTGCCGAGATGGCTGTTTCGTCTGCAACGTGTTTCCCGTTGTTTATTACCTTGTCTTTGTTATCAAGAGCTGCGGTGGTTTATTCTGTAGATTGCACATATTCGAGGAAAGATGTTGATGGTTCAAAGTTTTTGGCAATGATAAGTAAAATTTGGAGGAGGATTGTTTCGACGTATTTGTGGTCGTGTATGGTGATTGTCGGTTGTCTCACGTTATTCTTTGTTCTTCTTTTAGCTGTTTGTAGCACATTTTTGGTGCTTGGGTTTTGGCCGGAGTTAAATCTGTATGCTGCGATGATAGTGGGGCTAGTTTTCTCGGTTATTTTTGCCAATGCGATTATTGTTTGCAATATTGCTGTTGTGATCTCTGTGTTGGTGGATGTTTCAGGGCCGCAGGCACTGCTCCGGTCCAGTGTTTTAATTAGGGGACAGACTCAGGTGGGTCTTTTAATATTTCTTGGATCAACAATTGGGATGGCATTTATAGAAGGTTTGTTTGAGCATAGAGTTAAGACATTGAGTTATGG
>Ga0307514_10003538_pt1 | contig 14911 bp, 16 predicted proteins | sample 16_EM_MG_FD_203088 | JGI IMG/M metagenome (GOLD analysis project Ga0307514, IMG submission 203088) | Populus trichocarpa ectomycorrhiza microbial communities from riparian zone in the Pacific Northwest, United States - 16_EM | ecosystem: Host-associated > Plants > Roots > Unclassified | place...
GCAGGGCCCGGCAGTCCATAATACAGTCACCTGTATTTTCACAGTCCGTCCAGGTGAAGATTGTGAGACCTGCAGGCCGGTCAGGTCAATGTGAAGCCGGGCCGGACTGGCCGTCTGAGGACACTGAGCACAGAGATAGGGTTAAAAATCATTGCTAACAGACCTTGAAGTCGGGCCCGTGGGCAGTATCCACCCACTATACATCCAAGACCTTTTGCCGCGGTGAAGCACGGCTGTATGTTTAGACCAACTGCGAAAATGTATAAAATGCCCAAATTTGAGGCCGAGTAGTTCATTAAGATAGCTATAAGACTAATATGATATTTAATAATTGCTTCCATCATAATACCGTCCTTAGCCCTAGTGGAAGTATATATTAGTTGAAATCTGTTCCACCCGCGCCCAGTAGCCCAGCTAGCCAGCTGCCGGTGGTTACAGAGAATTAAAGCAGGCGAATTTGGCACGTCTTTGTAGTTACTTGTGCAGTGCAGTCACAGTATCACTAATGTTAATGTTTATCATCAACAGCCACTTGTCAAATAAACCAGCAGCTGACATAGATCTAACGATAGAGGGGATCATATCATGCTGGGGGTAGCACCATCCATCGTGTACCAGTGCTTTTGCTAGTGCAGTCGTAAGACCAGATGTCATAGCTGCCAGTGGACTAACCATAAAGGTGAACTTGAGTGCTTGACTCATGAACTTCTGCTTGAGGCCATATCCAGACCTTCTTTATCCATTCCACGTGTAATCCATTGTCAAGCTAGAGTATGGGAATAAGCTCATGAGTCTTCATCCAGATGCAGCTCTACTATTATGCTAAATGACAAGACATTGTGCACTAACCAGCTTGAAGTAAACTTAAAGCGGGGCAAGGCCACGGTTATCCAATCATAGTTGCGTAAATTACCCACTAATTTGAATATGGACACGGAATTTTCCTGCCCTACGTACTTCATAGTTTTTTTGCAATGTACACACAATTCTCGTACAGTTTCCGTTGTAGTCATGAAAATTCATGTGCGCTTCATCGCCGTAAAGTCTTGGATAGATACTGAGATGGATAGTCCCACGGGTTCCGCCTTCAAGCACTGAGGTCCACAAAATAGCTTTCTGCCGCGGAACGATTACAGATTGCTGTACTTATACTCCTCATGATTATGATTACCAAGGCAAGAGTTTCTTACACTAAACGCCCCTTGATTACTGATTAACGAAGGCCGGTACAATAGTACACATTTTCGGTTGAATCGTTCACAAACGAGGTGTTTGCTAGCCCATGGGGGCTAGGGTTTCAAATTCACACCTCATATCCGAGTGATAATTGATATGAATATATTCAAGACCTTAGCCGCTTCACTAACTTGTGTATTTAAGCAAAAGCTGATTATAATATATCTTTAGGTGAACGAAAGGCCAGTAAATCCAACAGCCATCGTACGCTGAGGCCATTAGAGGGTGCACTAGTGCAGGGGCGAACTCGGAAAAGACTCCAGAAGTGAACTATGCAAAACTAAACAGAAAGACAGTGATAGACCAAAATGTCGCTCGGTATATATGACAGCATGCAAATCTAACAACCTCGGATCCTCTATCTTTGCGTTGGAGGCTGTACCCCACTTTTTCTGACATAAAGTTCCTCCAATTCTTGCTTGCGCCTCTCCATGTTCTGCATAACCAGCCACGGGCAAACAGCCATTGAAAAGATGAATCAGATCCATACCTTTTTTGGTAGGCCAGATTTCATTCTCTGATGGCAGTCAATGAAATACCCTTGATCGCGCCTCTAAGATTCATCTATCCCATGTTAAGAAGCATTGATACGTGAAAAACAATATCAGCACATTTTTCGATTCATTTTTTCAATGGCTGCACATAAATGAATTGAAAGTGGGGATTGGATTGTTGATATACCACAGTTAAAACAAATCACTAGGAGATCGCACTATTGAACAAAGCAAGTACTCTAGTACATGCGTCAAGGCTATGCGAATTGCTATCTTTTTTTCCTATACATACGGTGAAATCTCTCTCTAGTGTGCTTCTATGCTCTCCTATTCGCCTAGATTTAACCCTACTCTGGATTTTAGAAACTCACTGCCGGCGACTACAACGTATTGCCACCAAGGATCTCTTGTAGTCATGCATTTGCTCTCGTAACATTATGCACCAGCTCCCCAAATTAGGTATAGTGAGAGCCTCACTGGTGCGCAATTGCGCAAGCTTCGTACTTCTTTTTGATTAACCGTTTCATTCAGATTTTCAATTGGCCCCATTTTCCTCCTGAAGCGGTGGCTGAGCCTTGTGGGGATCACGATGACGAAAACCAGATCGATCAGGCTGGCGCTTACGCGTAATACCCCTGGAACCGATTAGGCAACAATCGCCATTTCTGGAATCCACCAGGTTGATGTCTTGAAGTCAAGTTGTAAGCCGTGTACCTGCCAGAGGGACTGGACAAATAACATCTTCTATTTGGCAATCAGATCAGTTTTCTGGGCGTTACTCTGAGTTCGGAGTGGCAACCGAACTCCACACCGAAAATTAAAAAGGAAGTTTTCGGTCACAGGCTATGTAGATAATAACCGCTCTCGTAATCTGCCTGCATTGTTTGTGTGGTAGAAGTGTGCTCAATACTTCATTCGTTGGAGGCCGAACCTCGGATCTATCCTGCATGACAACGGGGATAAGCCGAAGTACCTCCACCATACAAGCAATTCCGGCCAAGTGCAGGCACACTATGAGAGCAGTTATTATCTACATTGACTGTATTCAAAGTCTTCTTTTTAATTTTTAGCTTTGAGTTGGACGGTTCATTGTCTCTGAATCTCAGAGTAACATTATGACTTAATCGTTCAGCCCCTTCGTCGGGTGAGTACTTAATCCATGACTTAGTCGTCAGACCCATCCTAGGCTGACTTACGAGCTTAGTCAAATCGGATGTCTACACGACCTGAAAGCTCCTGACAGCGAGCGTTTTGTCCACTTTTGAAGTGGGGAGGGGGGTGAGGCGCGATCGATTTCTACCGTATGGTGTGGCGTAACCACAGCCTACTCAATTCTCCGCTCGGAGGAACCCCACTTTAAACAAGTTCCACAAATGGGTTGCTAGCACATACTAGAAAGCACACTACGATGTAACATAAGAGTCTAAAAACACGATGATTTGAAAACATTGTTCCGAGTCCTAGCTTATAAAATCAACGAACTATTGCTACATCGTTATTTAACATAACTCATCATACATCTTACAAAGTCAGTAGAATGTCGTTAGCTTTGTGGCTCATTAATCATAGTCATGCCATCCATTGCCACACAGAGTATAACCCTATTATGACAAGAGCTGCGGCAGCGCTTAGCGATAAAGGTGTCTTCATTCCTTCCGATTTCTTAGCGTCATTATTCTTATCAACTGCAGGTTCCTGTTCGACGCCCTTTTCAATTCGCTGATTTCCAAATTGTTAGCTTCGTCCACTTTAGAGTACGGGAATAGGTGAGTCTTACTCCCCCTAGCACGTGCATAACACCATTCTCTAAGATGATGTTTGATTGGACGATTCTGACGCCGTTAACCGAATATTCGCTATTCTTCTGCGAAACATTCAGTTTTGCGCCGGATTGGCTGCTGTATGCTTTCCCAATCTTTAGGACGGGGGTGTATCCGAACTCGCCGACGATAACATGGCGCTTCAGATCCTCCAACGATAAAGGGCTGTTGTTGGCATTCTGGGGTACAAATACGATCACCTTTGCAGTGGTCGAATACTTATCGAGTAGTTTCTCACGCTTGAGGGCGTCGAGAAATCCCGTGTGGCCGAGCTCTTGCAGTGTCAAATCCAGGGTTAGGGGAGGAGTGAACCAGCTGTGACGCCCAGTTAGCTCATGCAGTAACATCAGGAAATGCCCTTACTCGGATGTGGCCTTTATGCAACCCAGGGAAAACCCAATTCCGTCACTGCAAACTGACACCTTTCGTCCCAGACCGGAGATAATGGCCACGTTTTTGTTATCTTCTGGTTCCGAAACCAGTCGTTGGGGTTCATTTTCTCCTAGGTTGACGTGCTGGCTGTCACTGTCCAGTACATTCCATACCAATGGTGCGGAATATATATCTTCTTCTCCCAAGGCCCGGTATGTAAACTGACGGGCCACTTCTGATTCGTACTTGTCGTCAGTGCGCTGCAGAATTCCTTGGTAATATTTTTCCATGGCATCGTTTGCTGGGGCAAAAATAGTGATGTTGCTTTTAGTTTTTTCGTTTACTCGTTGCACCAGTTTGTTGAAATCAGGATCTCCATCCAATCTGTCTGCGAATTGGGTCGTGTCAGGGTTTGATCTGAGGGCCACTATGATATCAGTTTGAGCCGTGCCTGTTCCAGTCTGCGATTCTCCCGGTTCGGCACTAGTGGATGTCGCTGTCGAGGAGGTGGTGATTGTTGGCGACGATGACGGTTGAATGAGTCTATCGGTAATGTTGATAGTAAGGATTGGTGGCGACGATGGCTGCTGAATGAACCTATCGGTAATGTTGATAGTAAGGGCTGCGGTTCCGGTTGTTATCGCAGAAAGCGTGGCTTCAATGAACTGACTGGGCTGGCGGATGGTGACGATGGAGCCGGAAAAAGTAGTATTAGTTGTGAAAGCACGACCCGTCCCGTCGACGACAACCATTGTTCTACCATGGGCAAAGGTGATGACCGAAATGAAGAGCGAATAGCGCAGAAATATGAAGTTAATATGCATTTTAAACGAGTGTGGGTTGGATGAAATGAATGGTATGTAGATAAATCCAAAACGTGAATACTGAACGAACGACTGCGGGTGTTTGAGTGGATAAGTGAAACAAGGACTTGTTGTTTGTGCGTCCAACGTCATCATATATAACCTCACTTGTGACACAAAAAGAAGTAAAACTAAAACGGACTCAGCCTTGTACATGTCACGAGCTTGCAATATTAAGGTTACATTTTAATTTTGGGGCTATGTTCTGGTTTAAATACATATTACGCGTCCCTTCCGGCACAGCAAACTTGGAAAGCATATCAGGCTATTTTTCTCCGGAATACGACTCATGCTTGATGAACCAAAAACATTCAGTGCAACAACGCAACAATTTTACTACCGCACGAGAGTCTGAGATCAAACCCCGTACACCCAAGATGAGTGGCTTCTCGGAGCCGCCTCCGGATGCCTACCAAACCGATGTTCTTTTCTGGATGCCTACCGAGCATGGACGTGTGTTGGCTATTGCCTTCTCGAAATCCAAAGGCGAACACATTATCGCCGCCTATTCGGTGTTGACATTATTTATTTTCCTAGCCCTCTGGAGCATTTTTACACACATAGTCATTGCATGTGTTCCGCAACGAGTTCCAAGGGATGTAGAAAACAGACAACAAATAGTGCCAGGGGATGTGGAAAACAACGAACTTTTTATTGTTGGTTTCTACAACTCCAGGGAAGCTCTTGGCGCTGTCATATTCATATTCAAGTTCCTCTGCATGGCGAAAGCTCACATGGCACAATCGATTTCACGGGAGAGTGGAGGAGTGTTTCGGCCTTCAGTTCGATATCCTGTTTTGTTATTTGTTCTATCGATTACTTTTGCCATCGGCAGTGTTATAAGCGGTGTGCTTGTTCCAGGTTCACTTGTAATCGGGACAGTTGCTCCAGCGGTATTTGAGCATATCTACTTTCCGCGCCCACCTGCAGACACCTCCGATGCCTCTGACTCGAAAGTTCAAGCACTTCGAGCACCTGCTGCTCTACGAGCTATTGGCGCTGTAGATGGAGCTATGAAGCAACTTCTGACGAAGGTTTTAATTTCGAGGCCGACAAATACAGCATCTGGCGGCAAACAGATACGCACCATCGTCTATTCGTACAACATATCGGGTTTTGATTTCGGTCTACAGAGATCCCAGGAATTGCTTTACAAGGTCCATGGATACTGTACGACAGAATACAACTGGTTAGACACCAATCACACCAACGAAAACGTAGACCGATATAAATTGTGGGAGTTGCCGAACCGTTGCGATGTAAAGCGATTGGAGTGCGATATGCCACCGAGAGCTCAGATTGTACCTTACTGGAATCCTGAGAATATTCCCAGCGGAAATTCGTTTCCTTACGCAATCGTTATACATTCGGTCGATCGGCAAAGTTTTACTCAATCTTCCGACCCTTGGTACCTGACTCAACCAGCAGCCGAAAGACCTGGTCTCCCTTGCAACGGTTTATCTCCGACAGGATCAAATCCTCCAGGATACATAGTTGTTAGCGCGCGACCTCCACTTTCGTGCGTTCAGAACGATACCTGGGAATACATGGGCAACAGCGTCAATAGCGTGAACGACCTCGACCAATTGGACGGTTTAAAAATTCCAAAAGAGTGGCACAAATATCTTCAACTGAACTTCGCCGCCCCCAAGATTGTTGACTTCGGAGCTTCTCTTGGTAATTCGATGCTTGTCTCAAGTGCCTCTCACCTCCGGAAATTTTTCGATGCGGGTTCATCCTCCATAGAAAAAGATTTGACACGGTTGATATTTGGAACTTATGTTGCATCTCGAGATATATTCAAAGATTCCCTAATGGTGCAAGAGAAGTACGGCATTGATAACGAAATCACATTTCCTCACTCGCAACAAGATAAAGGGGTCGCGGACTTTGTTGTATCTTCCGCAGCAGTGTCAACATTTTCGGTTGCGGGCCTTGTAGCAGTCCCCGCAGTACTATTGGGTGTCACCCTTATTGCGCGGTTTGGCAACATTTTCTGCAGTTTAGTTTTTAATGGGCCGAGATTCAAAACGTTCCAGCGCAGACTGATAGCTTTTGATGCTGTACAGTTGTATCGGTATCTGATGCAATCTATCCGCACTTCCAGGATTCCGGATCTCAACAGTCGCGATTGGACCATTCACTCGACGAGTCATGATCAAGATGGTGTTCAATCTTGGCATGGTTGTTTGGCACCAGTACCTTATTATTTCCCCGAGTCTCGATTGCAGTTTGAGCCCGTAGCACTATCTGGTGGTGGTATATCTATGCATCCTAAATTACCAACAGCCAGCAATCGAACGGCAGACAATATAGACCTCAATATATCATCTACCGTGGTGTCCGCGGGTGTTATCTCCACATATCCGAAATCATCAATAGCCGGTAGCCAGACGCCAGACGATATAGAACTTGCAAATTCAAGCATGCCTGCGATCAAGCATAATCCATGATCACTGCCGTTGGACTTTTCCGCTTGACGCTCATTGCATATTGTGTGTCAGGGTCGGACTTGAGGAGTTACACGAATTTGGAGCGATGGATGACGGGAGGTTCAATCCTGTAGCACGGCTTTTTGAGAGGGTAGGCGACTGCGACATGATAGGTTCTGTGAAATTTGATCTGTCGTGTTTTGCTAAAACACTCCAAATGTCCGCATCATGAATAAAGCACGTTGCCCTAGTCTTGATTCAGAGTGTACCAGCTTAGATCATTATTGCGAGCATTGTGAATTCTAGCTGGGTAGCACAACCATTTTCCAAAACCCGGCGTTTTCCCTTATAATAAACCGAGAAGTCTTAGCACTGTTGATCAGTTGTAATCGCTTGGAGTTTAATATAAATAAATTAGTTTGGCTTATTATCCACACTTTAAATTATCTATACAACCAGCGAGGTGGGCTGCGGCTCTGCGGGTCGGCTTGCTCTTGCTAGATCTACTAACTATTATAGGCAGCTTTACCCATTCGGCCGCTCCCAAGCGAGGCCAGCAAATTTGAGTCTGTCATCTTTATACTAATCGTGGGGTGAACCATGATAGGCCCGATTCATCAATTTTTGTGTACACACGTGTACTGATTTGCAACAATGGCCACGGCACAAACTTTCTCAACTTCCCACCTCACCGTAATTACTCAATTGAAATTCGCACTTGGTTATCGACAATGGCATCACGTGTCCTGAACTCTCACATCTCCATGAACTTCGTATAGCATGCTATAGGCAAAGCATTTCCACCGTTGCATCCCAGTCGCTCCAATCAAGCCTTTCCAAGATCCTCTTCAATGTTGATTCCCTTTATCAATGCTATATGACATTTACTGTTGTCAGTGATGAATTAAAAAGTAACGATCACTGGTACTTACAATTCCAAATCGCACAGCTCCCTCCTCAGGCATCTGCATTGCTTGAAATGCTGCCATTGCCTGTGTATCTAACTCTACACTTTCTAAAGTAACCCTCGCAACCATTCCTTTCGGCTTTATCAACCCCCAAATGCGCCGGAGCGTATGATGCTGTGTATTGCAACGATTACCGATTCTTTGAATGCGATGTAGTTCGGAGCAATATACGCATGGAGCAGTCGAAGCGTTACTTGGGCTATTATGAGCTACAAAAGGATCACCCGATAGGACCCATTCTTGTCCAAGATATGTCTCTTCAGAAACCGCCAACAAATCATGCACAGTACAACTCAATAAACCTTTAGTCTCAACTTGACTGTCACACGAGCTCGAGCACGATGTTGTTTGAATCAGGCTTCCCAATAGTCCGTCCCGTCCGGGCAAAAGTAAGCCCCGGACCAGACGACAATTTTCGGGGCAAGCAAACTAAGGACTGTTTAGGACTAAGGCAGCAGAGCCACGGACGAAAACACTGTAGGGCTCTGCAGTCTAGCTCTGCGCACTGCGCACGGCGATACTATAATACAAACATGATAACATACAAACAAACAAGACCCTCTGCTCACTACCAAGCCTCCTCCATTCACAACTGTAGCTCCTCCGCTTCCGTCTGCATGTGGACTCTTGCATCTTCAGGCACCCAGCCGCAGCATTCAGACGCATGCATGATTTGGAGTTCGTATAGACCCTAGCTTCGTATCCTAAAACCGTATCCTAAAACTACAGTCATCTATATCGGGCCCTAGGTATTCAGATTCCGTACTGGGACGGACCAGGCCTCCGAAATGCATGCCCCGGACGGGACCGTCATTCGGGGCCCCGAAAGACGCCAGTCGCCCCGGACCGTTGGGAAGCCTGGTTTGAATGACGCGTCCGACATCAGCCACAAATATGACTGGAATTTCTTTGGTCAACGTCGCCCAGTTTGCCGTTGCACCGTCGGCCTTAAAACCACGTAAGTGTATAGCCTTGCCTAGGATAGCTTCGCTCAAGTCGTAGCCAAAAACCCGGTTCTTCTCGTACACTAGTTGTCCCGTCGATTCATTTCGGCATATGTTCTCTCCTCGTGTCATATCGTACCAGATTGCCTTGATCAAGTCGTTGAAAGCTTCGCGTCGGTAGGATTCTAATTGTCGCATAAAGATATCCCGGTTGGATTTAAGGGCTTCAGCTGCAGATTCTTCGGCATTGTGCGACTTCGAGGCATAGGTAAAGAAAACTGCATTACCAGATTTGTCTTCAAATCGCATAAAATTTTCCTTTTCTATCAAGCACAAGCTGGAAAACAGAAGCGCAACCACTGCTGGGACCATCCAGGCTTTTTTTGTCTTGTTGTCGAAGATAATAACTCGGATTGAAGAGGCTTGAGTAACACGGCCAAAGTTTTCGGCCGCGGAGCGGATGGAAACCACGGCTGCCTGCTTACTTGTCATTTGACGTTGGTATGCAACATTTCCTAACAACGCTGAACCTCCAATTCCACCTTGAGCCCCAAACTGAAATTGAATCGCTCTGCTCGTTTCTGCTAGGTTTTTTTTTTCTGTAGCCTTCGTAATTCCAGAAGTCTTTGTATTGACACCACTATTGCTTGTTCCCATATTGAGGACAGATGTTGGACACCAACCGACTGACACTGTTCCTCGCGGACACTTATCTCCGGCTAGACGCGAAAGATCATAGGAAGCAATATCTCGTGAAGTTATCTGCTTGCCAGGTTTACATAAAAAGTGCCATCTTTTGCTATGCAGTGGATCCAATGGTATGAGCGCTGTATCAAAGCCGAGTAGAAAAACACCTTCCGTAGAAATAATCTCCCTTTCGACAGCAGCTAACGCTACTAATAAACTAAAGTCCAAGGTAAGACCAGGTTCAAGAGTGTCAGTGAGATGGTGATAGGGATATGGTGCGTTGTTAACCACACATGCGAACTCAAACATATGTGTCCAGCAACTGTTCTGCGTGGGCTTTGCAAATGGAATTAACTCCAGATACAGGGTGGTTGCACACCTAGTATCAGATACAGCTTTAACCCGGCTTCCATAAAGACCATTCCGTGCATTCCGTGGAACAATGGCGGCAGCAATCCAGCGAAGAGCTTGAAAAATCTCGGCAGAACGAACTACCGCAAGTTTACCACCTTCCACATACACTTCCAGAAAGCTATAACAAGCTTTCATACGTAAACTTATTCTGCCGCAAGCTGCGGATGTAGAAAAGAGCCGCCTCTTCTTCTCGACCACTTTATTAATCTGCGTCGGTGCGGTTTTTGTGATGCCGATACATAAGTCGTGTATTATGCCCAGAATATCCCCAGCAGTCCAGGGGAATACAATGGCCATAAATTCAGCAGCTGTTTTCGCTATAAATTGGGTCTCGCAAACCCTTGTTATTGTTATTGCGTTCCTAAGATCTTTGTCGACGGGATGAATAATACTCCGGAATTTTCCACCCCTCAATTCGACAGCGAAACTGTGGCCGTTCGAATCTCTTCGTTAGATTGCTTATGGGCTGCAGACTTAGCAGTACCGGGTCGAGATTAATCCAGTTAATCTGCAGCCCATCGATACACTCTCTCATGTGTGTGACAGCAGTCGCATACGTTATATCTGCCGGAGAAGCAAACCTCACCATATCTTCACAGTTTTGGTCTACCACGATTTGGTCTACCATGATTTCGATTTGTGTTTCAAGGTACAACCTCGAAATATAAGTTCGAGAACACAATGGTGGGGTCATCTGGATACCGGAAGTTTTGTGTGGTCCGAACAAGATAGCAGTGAGCAAATTCTCCAGTTAGACAACTAAGACAGTGTGCATGCGGTACCTTAGGGGCTGTCCACCTCTTTGCATGAAAGCTAATGAATCTTCGTTTGTATCTCCACAGTAACCAATCCCACATATCCGTTAGCTCCTGGCGTTCAGCCGGACTGCTCAAAAAAGCAAAACTGTCCCTGAGCTGGGTAAAGACAGGAACTGTTTGTCTGGAAGACTCAGGGTTTATCGCTCCCCTAAGATCATCCAGCCGAAGATTGTGCGGTACTCCAAAAAGAATAGCCCTAGTGTTGATGCCTGGATCGAAAAGTGTTGGAGATTGCAGCTTGATTCGTGCAAACATGGAAATCAATGAAGGTCCCGCCGCAGTTAACTGGGCACTGGACACATGGAGGTCTTCGACGCCGAGCTGTGGGCGATCGGACTCGCGCTTGAGGTGACGATCGAGAGGAGGGAAACATTGCAAAGGCATGGAGTGAAGACGGTGACAGTCTTTAGCAACTCACAAGCCGCAATTCGAAGAACAGCACACCTAGAGCCAGGCCCGGGACAGCGATTAGCGAGGCGGATCAATCAAAGAGCGCCGGCTCTCCTCGCACACGGCATCGCAACCGAGATTCACTGGGTCCCGGGACACTCCGGCATCCCCGGAAACAAAGAAGCAGACCATCAGGCGAACCTGGCCCAAGACGCAAGCGGAAGCACGGTGATAGAGCGGCCATACACCTTGGCCTCGAATAGAGCTAGACGAATCTCCGAGGGAAGGTCAGCAGCCAAGGCAAAGTGGGAGGCCGACAAGTGCAGCAACCACTTCAGCTACAGACTCAAGGGCAAGACGGGGACCAAGAGACCTGTTCCGATGACTAGCGTGAAGTCGCTGGCCACCTGGTTCTACCGACTAAAGTGCAGGCATGCACCCACTGGAGTCTACCTAAAACGGTTCGGCCACCGAGAGGACAACAAATGATGGTGGTGCCAAGGGACAGTGGCCCAGACGCGGGAGCGACTGTTCCGCCACTGCAGCCGGTGGAGAGACCGGCAGAAAGCAGTCTGGAAGGCGGTGGGAAAGGTGACGGGTTGGAAAGCAGGCAGATGCCGACACGCGCAGCTCTCTGAGCTGTTTTCCATGGAAGAGTGCGACCAGGCGGTGATGGACTTCCTGGCGGCTACTGAAGTCGGGAAGTTCCAGCCCAAATGACTGACGGTATGGAGCAGGGGCAGAGGCTGACTGAGGTGCGGGAGGCAGCGGTGGTGGGGTTTATATCTGTTCTTTTCTTCTTCCATTTCTGTTCAGTTCTATCTATCTTTCAAGTTTCATTTGTCAGCGGGGATGAAGGATAGCGGGGGGGGAGCTCCGCCATCTAGCCGGCTCACCCAGAGGCGGAGGGGGTATTTAGGTTCTATCATACTCTAGTCAGAGTGAACACAGTATGAATAAACAACAACAACAACTAAGGCCTGTCACCTGGCTGTGAGACACAAAAAGATAATCTGGGCTATGCAATTTACCTGCAATATCATTATGCTGCCCAGGTTGTGCCCTACAAATATTATAGGCCGATTCTTATTGTTTTAGTGTAAATTTTGGCGGCTACGAAGGGATAGACACCAATATACCTTGGCCACGGCCGAGCGCCTTGAATCTTCCAACAACTCAAAGAAGTTACTTCTGTAGTTTATTGAGGCATATGCATCATCACGGAATTGGGTGCTGTCGTATCCATAGGTTATAATCCGGATATTCTTGATATCTTTGGGCAGAAAATCTTTCAACCACATCTTGTGGGACTCGCGGCTCCTCCATGAGTCCATCACATGGCCGCCAAGGCTAGTAACAGCAACAACACTGACCAAAGTCAGCATCTAATGAATTCAAGGGCGATGAATGCAGTAACTCTGCAGCAATTTCTCCGTCGGAAGTGATTAGTGGTGTCAGGTCATAAAAGTGGCTATCGATAATGAGATGAGTTTCGTTCAAGGTCAACCTGTAATCCGAATCATTCTCCTTGATGTCCTGAAAGTATGCAATACAAGTGTCGAGGCTAAGTAATGCCGTTTGTGTGGTGTCACAACATGCCGGATAGAGTGAGAGTTGAAAAATTTGCATTGCAACGATTGTCACCAGCATATACTTTCGAACTTACCATGTTCATATCCACTACTCTTTTAAGTCTCTACTCTTTTGATGATGTCGTTGTGGTGGGAAAACGGCTCCCACCACTACAAAGCCACGCATTTGAGTGGGTACGTGACTGGGTTAGGGTTATCGCGGCTCTGCATCACGCCATCGACAAGGTTGAATAACCTTCGCTCGACGGCATCCGACACCAATCATGTACCTATCATCATCTCATCTCTTTCCTTCTTCTCTCTTTTGTTTCTTAGTTCTAGCCAATCAACTATCTTGCTGTGGCTACTCCCTCCCTACGCTCCTCGAAACGAAACCTCCATTTTCGTAGCTTCCTACGGAAGCTGCAGTGCGATCTCCTGATCCGGGATTTCCGCCACAAATGGTGCTCTGACTCGGAGGTCGTTTCGGAAAGCAGAGCACGGGAAAGTAAGCTGGCAGCGAGAGACAGATGACAGCGCGACGACACGGACGTGGATGGAATAGACGCGACGGGACTGGAACGACGCGTCACGGAAAACTGGGCTGCGAGCAGAGACTACACCACAGTGACAATTGAACACGAATTAAGCACGGAGGACCACTAGGCAGCGACAGATCGACGAATACAAAGCGGAAGAATCGAAGACGAGGATACTGGCATCGCAAGCAGAGACGCGTTGATTTGACTCCTATCGGAGCCACCATCAGCATCGCGAGAACCACCCCTATGTGCAACATCACCACAACCCTACGCCAACGTACACGACAAGCGGGCTTGGAAGCATGGAGATCTCACGGCTACACATTGAGGCCATCTCGGCTGCGACCAAACACCGGAATCGGATGCCACTTCCGCTTAGTCCAGGCGCGCCGATCTTTCTTGGCTCTGACGTGACGACATTTCTCCACAAGTATGAGAGCATTGCCGCCTTCACTGCTACTGACCCTTCCAGCCGAAACGTCGTCGTCATGCTTCCCTACTACTGCACGGAAGCGATCAGAGAGACGGTGATGATGATGCGCGGTTATGAGCGCCGAGACTGGGTCGCACTCAAATCAGAGCTTTTGGACGTGTTTCGGCATACCGACAGTCAGGCTGATTCGTTCGTCTATACGCGTCAGTATCTGGAGCAACTCTGTGCGACTTTGAGAGACAGCCATAGAGGTCGTGACCATGCAGAATTCGGAGGTCTTGATCAGACAGAATCCCTCAACTCGTTTCTCCGCAGGTTCAACCATATCAGTGGAGTAGTTACCGAACGCAGGATGATGTATGAATACGAACGGACGGAGATGCTGCTACATGCACTGCCCAAGAAGCTCTCCAGGAAGGCTATCATTAAGCTCGGCTTGAATCCACTTGAGCCGAGCACGTTCGACTATGGCAAGCTTCATAGTTGGATCTCGGCAAGGATCTCTGCAGCCGAGGCCGTTGCCATGTTTGAATTTCTCGCTCCGGCTGCCGCTATTCCGACGACTTTGACTTCACCAACCGCGCCACCAACTTCTCCAGCTTCCATATATTCGATTAATTCCACGGCTCTCGCAACATCTCCGGCTTCCACTGCATCTCCGACTTCGATAGCTTCTCCTGCGCCCCTGGCTCCAACGGCTTCGACCTCTCCCATGGCTCCCACAAGTACTTCGGCTTCCCCTGTGTCTTCGGCTTCCCCTGTTTCTTCGGCTCCCTCTGTTTCTTCGACTCCAGCAACTCCCAAGACTCACACGACTTCTCCGGCTTCCACGACTTCCCCTGCTTCTGCCCTGGCTTCTCCGGCTCCCTTCGCTCCCGCAGCTGCCGAGACTACCACGACAATTCCCATGGCAGCTAAGGTTCCCTC
>Ga0307514_10003539_pt1 | contig 14899 bp, 16 predicted proteins | sample 16_EM_MG_FD_203088 | JGI IMG/M metagenome (GOLD analysis project Ga0307514, IMG submission 203088) | Populus trichocarpa ectomycorrhiza microbial communities from riparian zone in the Pacific Northwest, United States - 16_EM | ecosystem: Host-associated > Plants > Roots > Unclassified | place...
ACATCTTTACTGGGGCTCGGCGATAACACGCAGCCGAAACAGTATAGGTCCGTTTCGGCCTTTGCACCTGCTTCTAACCCCAGCGTAACCCCGTGGGGCGTCAAAGCGTTCAATGGGTACCTTCAGGGTGGCGTGACGGAGGGGAAAGTGAGGTACGACGCCACGGAACTAGTTGCGAAGTGTAAGAGCAAGGAGAACCCGATCCATGTGCTGGTTGATTATGGCAGTGAAGATCAGTTTTTAAAGGACGGTCAGTTGTTGCCGGAGAACTTTTTGAAGAAAGCAAGGGAGGTTGGATACGACGAAGTCCAAGTCAGAGTGAGGAAACAAGAAGGATACGACCACAGCTATTATTTCGTACGTCTTCCTCCGCGACAACTCGGCCCATTTTGTCACCAATATGCTCCCCAACTGATACTGACCTAATACCAGATTTCGACGTTTGCAGCGGATCATGTTCATTGTATGTGTTTTCTGACCTCCACGCTTCACAGCGCTGACCTTGCGGGGCTGATTTCTAGTTCATGCCAATTTCCTGAAGGCCTGACAGTTGTATGATAGCTGGTAGGCATTTGACATTGCGGGCGAGGAATAAATCGCATTAGGCCCACTGCAACCTGGAGGCGCGAATGCAAACGAACTGACCGGGAAACTTACGCTGCTGGACTTTTTGACCTTCTTTCCACTGACTTGGGTACTTGGTGCTTTCGCGGGGAAATGCTCTAGTAGAGACCCCGAACGGGTGGGTCGGGGAGGGGGCTGATAGAACCACCTGCTCGCTTCAGTTCCGATTTACATGCATGGGGATCGCCGCTAGCAAGGTGTGTACGGCAAGCTGAGTGTGTCATTACGGCATCTCAGATATCATCTTCTACTGCAATAACCACACATCCTGAACCAGGCAAGGGTCAGCCCCTGTCCGCTCTTCGGACTTTCCCATTTCGGCTTGGTGCGTTTCCTCCCTTCACGTTCTGGCGCAGTAGGCTGGGGTCTACCTCGAGCCTGGTTCTTGGATCTGACCAGGCTTCCAGCCACGGCGTCACAAGCACAGACATGGACCCTCTGAACATTAAAACCAACCATTGAAAGTTTCAATCAGGATGGCCGACCTCCAAACTGTATCGATCCAATACATTCCCGTGCTGCGCTTTGTGAGGGGTAAAACGTAATTTTATGACGCTGGAAATGCAACGGCACTGGATACAAAATCAGACTTCCCGAGGTCATTGGGCGTGTTGCAATACATTCATTTTGAGAATTTCCATCCAAACGGTCTTTGGAGATTAGGCAGTGCAGACGAGTGACGAGTGACCTTCCTATGCATATATAATTGTTTGCAAGGCAGCTGTCAGCTCATCGGCCCCCCACTGACCACAGATCGCCTCATGAAACCTGGTAGTAATGGAAACATCGGAGCACAGCGAGGTCACTCCAGAACACCTTCTTCCTCACTTTACGGCCACCCAGAGTCTCAAGGGAGCCATGAGCCAAGCGCACGCATTACCCGCTCAATGTCAAGGCTCGCACGGTCGGATGGCTTGATAATTCCGGGCCCGTTCACAGAGTTGACCTTACCACTCTTGCCACCCGCCAACAACCCCCAGGTCTGCTGTCAGTTTCTCAAAGATTACACCGTGCTAAACTCTCCCATGCCCAGGCGAACGGGACAATTCGCATACCTCCCTCCTGGAACCGAATCCAACAAGTACAGTTTGTCCCTAGCAGGACTCAAGGGGATGGCATCCCCGCAAATTTCGTAGTGTTCTCTGTAAATGGCGCACCCGGAATCTCGATCTCTCGGGTCGTAGCAGGGGACTATGCGGGGCTAGACGGGAAAGATGACAACGTTTCCTCTATCGCGGTGAACAGGGTCATCTGCAGGATACAGGTGGGCACTGTGGCAATTTCGCACAAACACTTCACCGACGTCGTTCCTAGTTCGCCGATCATGGTCGGTACAGATCCAATGTAAGGGTTCTCATCACAACTTGCATCTGTTCTGCTGAAACACTTGTTAGGTCAACACGAGGAATGCGAACTGGACGTCGATAAAGCGATGCAAACTAGCGAAAGAGGTTGGAAGGAAGGTGAAGCAGTACATCGAGGCGAGTTTGTTCTCTGGATGACCTAGTGCGATCGTTAACCGGGTGTCACCTTGTCTAGAGGGAGGGGTTGCAAGGCACCTACTCTCTCGAGAAGGTACACTTAACCCGCTTGACCCGAGTTTCGAAAGGATCTTGGCAGCCCGAATTGTACCACGATCCCAGTACCCCAAACCTTGATGTATAGACCTATTTTGTCAACCGAGAGCCTGTTTCTGTACATTCATTACGCGAGGTTATTGAAATACGCGGCGTTTGCAGATCATTATTAGTCACCAGAAATCGCTGGCCGAGACCTCGAAGCGAAGAACAACGCGGTGGGGAGCCCTATTATTCCCACGGTCCCACGCTCCACCCTTTATCATTTTCCTCAGGCTGACCAACTTTGACCCGGGTCGAGGCTTCGCCGTTTCATGCTTTTTCGAATGGACCCCGCGTTAATAAATTTTGAGGGTCGATATCAGCATAATCTATTCGATTGAATGGCCTCTTCGGTTGTACACCCTCGGCAGTGTGGCAAGAGCGTGTATACGGCACGACTGATGGGCACGTTTTCCACGGGGTTGGTCCCCGGCCTACTGAGGATCTCGCTAGCGTCAACACGAGGAGTCACCATGTAACATACGACAATCATCGTCTAGGGTGGGCCGCCACGGGGGAAGGGTCGACTCACGGCGCCACGATGAGGCACCGCACAACTTCATTTCGAGGTTGCAATCACCCCCGGATAACACGGTGGGTTGTTGCATACCAGAAGGCGAGTTTACGTCTACGACTCCCTCGCCCTTCAAACAAACTCAGGCTTCGGAAAGATCTGGCGGCCCGAGACCCTTGATCCCCATGGCTTGGCACGGTTTGTTACTTGCGACTCGGACGTTCTGAAACCACCAAGGTCTTGACCCACTCCCCCTATCCATTTACTTTCCCTTCTGCGTTGGGCTGTTACCACTGGTTTCTGGATCTGGATCCGATCACCTATCGGTCCAACCTGTCCACCCCGAGCAATTTTTTCACTTGATAAGCCCCGGTGCGGCCTTTGATCGTTAATGAACACGAAACGACTTCTACGGCGATAACCAGTAGTAGCCAGAGTGAGGCACTGCGGGTGTGTTGCGTCGTAAGAACGCATTGAAATCCGGGAAGAACCACAGTTCGCCAGCTGTCATCGTTATCAGAAGCGCGAACGATCGAAATCCGTCTGTAGCGGCAACGATGGTGCAACCCCCAACATAAACCCTACTCAGCTAGGGTGTTTTGCACCACCATAAAGGGTCTCCCGTTGTCAGCAGTTCAAACACGTTGTTGTGGCCCATGAGCCCAAGGTGACAAGTCCATGATCGCGGACATGATTACTTAACCAATATTAGATCCAAGAACAGTAAAATGCTATAACGGCACACGATGGAGACTCAACGTCGCGGGGGAGAGGAAATGTTGAAGTTCATTCCGTCACCATCGATTGAACGACGTCGTCGTTCATACCCTCATCATCAGCAGAACTAAACCTGGTTTATCTTCGGACCTTTCAACGATAACTTTACTTCAAGTTTTCGCAACCGAATTCACCCCGCAAGACCTCGTCCTGGTCACTGGTCATTGCCATTTGTTTCGCGCTCATGAGTCAGGACGATCGGAGATCGTGCCGGCGGCACCTCGCATGGACATGTGACATATAGTCAGCTGATAAGGCTTATCATTCAAGTGAAAGGCGCTCAACACCGAACGCCATCTCGGAACACTCCGTTTCCTTCTACCCCCATTACATGCACCAATATCTGCAGCCGTCGGAAGTTCAAACTCCTTTCTATGCTGTGTGGTTGGCAGTGGTGAACTAACATCATACGGCTCCACAGATGTCGCTTCATGAAAGGATGATCCTCAGAACAAATCAGTATCAGGCTAACCCCTCAGTTTTCCAGGAAAAATCAGCGCCCACTTACTGTGAGGCGATGTTATTCACCGGGAGTATTCGGTCTCTTCCGATCCACAGCCTCCCTTTACTTCGTGCCGCTGCGGAAGGTGTTTTGTGACATACTAATCTCCGCTCCCAATGCGAATCTCGTGCAAGTGCCAAATGTCCTTGCCTGGACGCCAATGGGTAATCCTGTCTATCTGATAGCCCCAGCTACAAATCTCACTTTAAGCACAGCTATTACTGCGATTCCTAAGCACATACGCACACAATGTCGGATTCTCCCCCTCTCTGGAAAACTCTCAAACGGTGCGCGTAATTGGCATCGCGGCGCTCGCTTGAGGCTTCTGCACAGCTAATCCACGTAACTGCCCTTTGGATGTACGTTGCGGCATTACATGTATTTTAAGCCTATTCTAAACCCGGAAACAGGAAACCTGCCCCGATAAACTTATCGGATTTGGCGATGTGGATTGCACTCGCGGAGGTCGTTTGTAATTTCTATTCTTCGCGGGCACCGAGCCTCGATCTTCCCCACGCCTTGAAACTCTCGGATATCGGTCCCGTGGTCCGCGGCGAAATCTTTCATGGACTTGGACGTAAGAGGCCCGTGGGGAATGGGGCTGGACTTGGGTTTGAACTGAATTGGCGAGAGGGTGCGGCGTTGGCAATAAGTAAAATACGCCACCTGAGAAAAGGACATCGGAAGGCGGTCTGCTTTCGGGAGTCGCATAAACTGCGCAGTCAGGGCGGTAACTATTCATTCTTGTGATAAGGATGGATCTCGCCCGAGTCGGAGGCTTTGCCACAATTGCTTACTCCGACAGTTTTGTTCGCCTCGAGAGTGGATTCTCAGAGGCAGACGCTTCAATTGCCCCTATACCATTCACACGCACCGAAGGGTTAGCCCACACAAATCATGGGCCCCAACCCCGGCATCGGATCAATACTCTCAGAAACCTCTATCGTCGGAACAAATACACTCTGTGTTCCCAAAAGCCATTAGCCTATCCCGTAAGCGAGGGTTCGTTCCAATATTCGTCAAAGCTACTAGCTGCATCACATCGAAAGGGACTTCGGGTATGATCCAGAAAGCAACCCCTCGGCCTCAAGTCTCAGGTTCTAGGCTCCTCCAAAGCTCATCGGATGAGATATGATATGATGACAGTGGAGTCCCCGGAACCAGTCCCTACAGCTCCTGGGACACCTGACCCTTGTGTGGTGGTTTACGTCCTACCTCCGGTCCACCTAGCACCCTCGACCTTGTTCCCCTCGAACTTGGAAATGATACGAGGCTATGTCGGTGAATTCGACACCATCGCAGAATTCATACTTCATATCCGTTCCATTCACCCGTGGTTCCGGCGCCTAAACCTCCCACCGCTGATGCAGGGTTCCGAATCCAATGCAAGATGTCTACCGCTGCACCAGCTGACGAGGACGAAGGTAGGTTCTGTTGTCCGCCTTGCTTGCCCCGCTGACCCAGCCCCTGGGGGTTTGCTGTAGGCGCGCTTTAAAGGTTGGGAGATCTACCGTGTTATGGCAAGAAACGTTGTGATCGCATTTACACCTCTCGGTCGTGCTGCCGTACTGAACGGACCCCTTACGCTAAACGAATGCTGGAGCAGGCGTGGAAACTACCCTGTCTGCCTTGCCCTCCGATTTGGGTACTGATGTAAGGAGGGTGTCGCCATCGAGGCGGAGAGCATTTTTCATACAGCAGGCACCGCAACGGATGTCGAAAGAGGAGTGGCAGCCCCTCAAGGGCCTTGTATTTATGACTGCGAAGGGCGGTTCTTGTGTTCCCCCCTTCTGTATAGACAGGAAGGATTGCACCCCTTCCGCGATGGAATCTGGTCCAGACATGATACAGCACCCGTGTGACACTCACAGAATGCGACCGACGGCTACTATAGACTCGAATTTTCACTCATCCGAGAACTTGAAGGTCCACTGATCGAGTTGGAACTCGCGACTTGAGTGACAAAGAGGGCAGAAATCTTCCTCAAGGTATGTACATTGAATTAATCTTCTAGGAGTGGCGGTACTGAAGGAAGGAATGTGAGGGACACAAGATAGGTCGGTAGACCCTACACAGAGGAACTACCGGATAATCCCCGAAGTCGTGAGTCGTCGACAACCTCGAAACGGCGACTCTCGAGCAAGGGCTCAAACTATCATGGATGCCACACTTCGGATTGGTGTAGAAGGCAGAAGGCCCACGGAAACCCCAAGGACGGCGGCATCGTCACCCATTACACTACTCTTCCCGGCGGCACCTCCATCACAAATTTTTGTCGTACACTGACACATGAGGTCGGTCACTGGGTTGGACTATACCATACTTTCGAAGGTGGATACGATGGCAAGGGTGGCTACGTTCCCGAAACACCCCCTGAAGGGGAACCTGCCAGTGGTTGACCCGTCAGGCGTGACACTTGCAAGAACGGAGGGGGGTTTTGATCGTAAGTTTGATTTCGCCTTGGCCTGAAAGTATTCACGATGCTGATTCTCTGCCTAGCTATCCGCAACTTCAAGCTTCATGGACCACTCCGATGACTCTTGCATGTGCAACCTCACCGTCAGCCGGGTCACTCATCTTAAGCGCCGGGTTCATACTTACCGTAGCATACCCCTCTAAACGCCCATATAAAAATATTTATTTCCAACAAATATCTCCAGTTAACTTGTCACAGGAGTTGTGAAACTGGACGGATGGTGATCACCTCACAACCAACATTTCGCTCAAGCAGACGGCTGTTCCTCTCTTCGATATCATCCCGGCGTACTCAGGCATTCAGCTATTCACAGCTTACGTCGATCATCCTGACCTCCCATGATGCCCCGGAAACTCATCGACAGGATCAAGGAGCTCCACTACTTCAATCACCTCCGTCAAATTGGCTCCTCACTTCAGCGATTCTCGAAGCGCACCAGCAAATGTGAGAATTTGATTGATACTGGAGACATTTACAGGGTGATGCTTTGCAACAGAAAGTGAGGACCAATTAATACCGCGAGAAACAGACCAGTAAGACAGACAAAGAGAGGAGTTTCCAGAGCCGGCAGTCATCGAGGATCGTTAGAGGAGCACTGCGGATATTCTTTTGCGATAGGCGTCCCTCAGAGCATCTTCGTCCCGAACAATCCACATGGACCTCAGAGCGGCATATACCGTCGCACGTTCCAGGTAGTCATATACCAAAAGTACAGTCACCAGCTCCCGTGCCTCCTTACTCACCTCTTCTGTCCAGATCCTGTCGCGAAAGTCCACATGCCCATCTATGATGCGCTTCTTGACCACACCTTCGCCTCTCTCAGAGGGTGATGCAGATTCCCACTGGGATTGAGATCCTTTTTGTGAAATGGGGTGTGCCTGGGACTCTGCATCCTTCTGAGATGGTGTGACGTTGGCGGAGGGCCACCAGGATTTGCAGGAGGATCCTCTCGAAAAATCAAAGGGGTGATACCCCCTGTACACAGTGGGCTCAGATTCGGAGGGGGCGTCAGCCAGAAAGGGGCGACGTACGCGAGCATGATATATAGAATCACACCGGCACTCCAACAGTCAGATGGCATTCCAATCTGGAACAAACGGTCAGCGAATTGATCACTTTGGCATGCTCGTACTCACATAACCGAGTTTGTGATTATCCATTGCCAGGATCCCTTCAGGTGGCAAGTAACTCACGGTCCCACAGACGTCTAAATAGTCAGGTTTAACGAACCCTGTAAACGCGCGAGTACCTACTGAGAGTTTTCTGGTATGCCTTGGGTCTTGCGAGCCCGAAATCCGCGATCTGCACAGTACAAATAAGACAAACGAGACAGGGCAACAAACGGGGGACCGGTACTTGTATTTGAGGATATGGACCTGACAATGTCTCAGCGCGGAATAGAGCAATCGATGCAAAAATAACTACCTGGGTTGCACAACAGGATATTTTCGGGCTGGTTCCTTCTATGAGCGGGAGATGATGGGGCCTGATCTCTAGAACTGTACCTTCAAATCTGCACCAAGCGCATTAGCCATCGGAGTCTCATCGCTGGAATGGAATTGGTTGTCACCCCGATGCGATATCTTCTTGTCATGTAGATATTTGACTCCGATGAGTATTTGAAACATGATGTACTTCGCTTCGCTTTCGCAGAGCCGATATGATGTCTTGACGTGACTGATAATGTAGCTGAACAGGTCCCCACCCGTACAGAGCTGCAGGAATATGTGCCTAGGAATCACTTGAGCCAATGTGGGCCTCAGTTGTGGGGCGCGACTTACAAGAATGTGCCGTCTTGTTCGAGGTCGAATACTCGATTGATGTTTGGCTAAATGCGTAGGATGACGGTTAACGAAGATCGGCGGGTCATTTTAAGGTAGGTGGCCTACGTGATCTAAGCCAGTGAGGATCCCGACTTCTTTATATACCTTGTTGACCTCACGTTCCTTCGTTGTCTTGATGGTCTTGCAAGCCACCTGGCGATAATTAACCCGATCAAATGCGAGATGAACGGTAGCAAAGCTTCCGCTCCCAAGGCAATGTGACGTGACTGTATACTTTCCGATTATCTTAATCCTGTATTAGAAAGATGTTGGCCGGTGAACTCTGACACAATACCTTTTGTGCGGTTTCAACCGGCGGTGTCGGCTCAAATATATGCGTCTTCTCCCTGGCGGGCTTGAAGGAAAACACACATTGAAACTCTACGAGGGGCATCAAAACGAGCCGTAGCGAGGGTACATGAAATTCGTACTTTGCGAGGATGGTATCTCGATGGCATCGCCATCCATCAGGATAACGGACGTCTTACGGATGCGGTTGCCGTTGAGGAGAGTGCCATTTGTTGATAGGTCCTGTTGGTGCATCAGTGATGCAGAAGGCGACAGTAGTCAAGGCGTACTTGACAGGATATGACAAATCCTTCTGGATGTGTCTGGACACTGCGAGAAGGTGAATATATGCACTTTAATATATATGCACTTTAATTGTCGCGTTTTTCGGTGTACATACGCGTAGAGTTTGCAGTGGATGCTGGACACTACGAGATCCGGTATCACGTATCCACTGGTGCATGAACAAATCAGTTACCCCAAGCCGACGGTATTCAGGACTACACGCACCACTGCGCAGGGTTGCGTCCGATAATCACCGGCTTATCAAGTGTCAAAAGTAGAGCTACGGAGGCGTTCATTAATTCAATCCCCAGTGCGTTGATCAGTTACACACCTTCCTTCTCGCCGTCCTTGTTGATCGTAACAAACTTCGCACACAACTTCGATGGAGAAGGCGAAATTTCTGTCGGAGATGGCTGCTTCCACGTGGTTGTCGCGCCTCTGTTCGCGCTTCCAAAAACCGCGGAGACCATTTCAACGTTCGGGTGAAGTCCGAGTCAGCGTGACAGTGGAGGTCAAGGGCAAGAGAGACCGGTGATCACGTGTTGTGATCCATCTTACCTCTTCGACCTCTATCTCATCTCCGCCATGGTGAGTGCCTCCAGAATAAATTTCTTTGGGGCCTTCTCAGCAGTGAACCATTGTCCCGGTATTAGGCACCGAAACGAAATATTAATGCGAGCGGTCTGGGACGTGCGATCATCAACAAACAGGTCAAAGATTCGCGAGAGCGGTACGAATCTGGTCTTGTGAGTCGGTATGGTCCCAAGCCACAGAACCTGGACACTTACGCCCTCGACATCCGACAGTATACGACAGACATGGATAATTCAAACCGATTAAAATCCGTAACCCAAGAACGTGACTTGGATGAATTTTTGAGCACCGCTACATTGGCCGGTCTCGAATTTACCGCAGGTCAGCATACATCTCAAACTTTCAAACTATGTTTTCCGACATGAATGTTAGAACGAAGGAACGTCAAGATCGTCAACACTCCGTCCGTCGCAAGCCATAACCTACACTTACTAAGCGAGGAGGATGAGCGCTCCACACTGAAAAAGCAAGCTGAAAACCGACAACGACTTCAAGTTCCACGGCGGCCGGCTTGGAAACGAGGCTTGACTCCCGTGCAGTTAGATCGACAAGAGAAAGATGCCTTTCTTGATTGGAGAAGAGGTTTGGCCGAGTTCGTACCATGCACTCCTGGAATCTGTTCCGTTTTCTGACTTGTTCAGGCTCCAAGATCGGGATAAATTTCTCCTCACTCCATTCGAAAGGAATATAGAGGTGTGGCGTCAGCTATGGAGAGTCCTGGAGCGTTCACACCTCGTCGTACAAATCGTCGATGCCCGGAACCCTCTCAACTTCCGATGCGAGGATCTAGAATCCTATGTCTTGGATGTCGAAGGCCCTGAAGGCGAACAAGGGACCGGGAACGGCCTTAGGCGCAATCTCCTTCTTATCAACAAATCCGATCTCCTGACGGCGAAGCAACGGTAGGCAACCGATCCTTGAAACTTTGGTCACACTGAGCAGTGCACAGGCGACTTTGGGCAGATTATTTCGACCAACAAAATGTTACGTATGCGTTTTTCTCCGCTGCTAACGCAGCTGCCCTCCAAGAGTTGCGCCGTGAAATAGAACTAGCTAAGGCACAAGAAACCGAGAAAGAAGCTGGTGGGAACGAAGAGTCCAGTGGAAGTGATGACGAGGATGATCCACAAACCCCAGAGGACGAGACATCTGACCCTCAAGAACGTGCCCAATCGTTCCCATTGCCTGTGGAAGAGGACTCAGAAGACGCTCGCGATCCCCGGACGCGGGTGCTGTCCGTACTGGGATTGGAAGACTTATTTTTCCGGGTGGCACCAGATCTGACGAGTATGGACTTCAACCTACCAGCCGATAAAGCTAACATTATTTTCGTCTCCAGCCTTCAAGGATGCCGCTGGTAACCATCCTACTAAACTAGTTGTCGGTCTGGTTGGTTATCCCAACGTCGGGAAATCCAGTACTATCAACGCTTTAATTGGCGAAAAGAAAGTCAGTGTTTCCGCGACACCGGGAAAGACAAAGCACTTCCAAACAATCAACCTCTCATCTAACATAACACTCTGCGACTGCCCCGGCTTGGTCTTCCCGCAATTTGCGACGACCAAAGCCTCCATGATCTGTGATGGCGTGCTCCCGATCGACCAGATGCGGGAGTACACGGGTCCAATCACTTTAGTCATCAAACGGATCATGAAAGAGGTCCTCGAGGCTACGTACGGTTTAGATGTCCAGGTAAAGAGTGTCGAAGACGGAGGCGACGGTGTGGTCCGTGCAGGAGATCTTCTGTCTACTTATGCAGGTAACCTGCATTTTTGGAATTGGTGCGATCTACCGCTGACTTCCCGTCGGTCGCAGTTGCCCGGGGGTTCTCCCGAGCCGGACAAGGTACACCAGACGAGGCCCGCGCAGCTCGATACATCCTCAAAGACTACGTCAACGCAAAACTGTTGTACTGCCACCCTCCACCCAACGTAGGCTCCGTAGAATTCAACGAGGAGGCGCGGACAATCTCACTAGAGCGCGTGGCTGGGAAGAAACGCGCACCGACAACGCGGGTCGGGAAAGATTCTGTCACTTTCATCCCTTCAAATACCCCCCTTGCGACCACCAAGGATGGGTCCACTCCCTCAAATCAGTTAATTACTTCCAACTCGAAGAACTCGAGGAGAGTGAACGCCCTGGACCACGAATTCTTCGAATCGAACGCGTTCGGTGGAGACTCGAGGCCGTTCATCCAGAGTGGGGGAGATCAAAACGGTTCGACGTTCTCGAGAGTAAAGATGTTCCCGCATCAGTTTGGGATCGGTGACGACGGGCGGCCCCTGAGTGTGGCTGAGGTTACAGCGCGGACGCAGGCGATGCAGATGCCGGGGAGGAAACAGCACAAGAAGGCAAAGAGGACGAAACAGCGGAGCGGGAAGGGTTTCGACTGATTAGTTGTGGCCGTGGTATTACCTATGACTAGGTATGTACAGTATGTTTTCCTGTGAATCATGGGGTGACGCGCGGGCGGGCGCATAACCTTGTACAAGAAACCCTTCGGCAAGCGGCTTCGGGATTGGGATGCTGAGTTACTTCTGCGTAAATGTTTGTTACAAACTCTCGCACAGTGAAAAATGGATCTCAATGTATTCAGCACTATATTCGCAGACAATGTGAGGGTCAACGGACGGGGATTCAAAACTATTATACAATGTGACGACTAAAGGTGAGAGGCAAGAGCTCTCGAATTGCAGGCGAAATCACGGGGGAGGGATGAGTTTCACGACATGTGTGATGATACAAGAACAAGATCGAAGGAGCCAAGAGCCAATTCTAATGAAGCGGTCCCGCTGTCATAGAAGCCGATGCGTAGCATAAATACAGCCAAAACACTTGAAGAAGTTTCAATCACGACTGGGGGCATTTCTGTCGTGAGATTCAATCATCGTCGGTCTCGTACACGACCACGAAATCGTTGTTAGCAAGGACCGCACCCCCATTGTTACCCTGGGAAGGAGGGGCAGGAAGAGGCTCCTCATGAGGGTCTTCAAAGGCATCGGAATGTGCTGAGCTCAAGGATGGGCTGGAGGGGACGTCGACGATAGACAAGTCTGAATCCTCACTTCCGACATCCGAAAGAGTGTCAGTACTTGCTGTGACGACGGTAGTGGCGCGAGTCGCAGTTGCGGCGCGAGTAGCGGGGCCGACTGAAGGGACAGAAGTCCTTTCAGGAGCGGCTTGGGGCATGACGATCAAAGAGGAAGAAGAGATGGTTCCTTCATCATCGGAAGAGTTGTGAGGTTCGCTGACGGTAATACTGGTCAAATAGTTAGATGAGGATTCGAGAGAGACAAAGGTATGACCTACTCGGCCCAAAGTGAGTGTCCAAAGTGATTACCATTTCCGTCGTTCAACCTCCAATAGCTGACGTATTTTCCGGGAACCTCAGGAGCCTACAGGGGTTTAGCAAAGCGGAACATACCACCGAAAGAGTACACACCTTCATATCTCCGGTCCAGATATCGATTTCTTCGCCAGCAGCAACCCTTCCAACTTTGACCACTGTGTTTTCCTCACTCACTAATTTGTCGCCCGCCACGAAAATCAGGTGAGTAGTCTCAGGCCAATCACGAACACCGTCATTAAGCATCTTCCAGGACTTGACAAATTCGGCACCAGGTGGAAGCAGGTGTCCATCGGAAATGTTGTTGTCAGAGATGAACGTGGCTCGGAGAGGGGGCTCCGGGATGAGGGAGGATACGGGCTGGACGGCTTTCTCAGACATGACAGGAGAAAGGGGGGCAGTCTGAGGCTCTGCAACCGTCTTGATTTCCGCAGCGACGCTAACTTCCTCAGGGGAAGACTGTGGAGCGACCACGGTGTTAGACTTCGCGTCAGGTACAGAATTGAACCACTGTGCGAAGTCTCGTTCAAAGTTCAAGTCTCCAAGTCCACGTTCAAGGTCCAAGTTTCTGAAGAAGGGCTCTTCGTCAGGCACAAAAGTTCCGGGGATACTGGATTCCCTATCCAGGAAGTTTAGTCCTGGAAAATTCGCGGGAGGGGGGTCGATGGGCTTTACGGTGGGGGTTGGGAAGGACGCAGGTTCTTCAACCAACACATTCAGGTCTGGGATAAGGGTACCGTCTGGAACATGAACGATCGTTGGCGGTGGCGGTGGAGTGGCAGGCGAAGGGATGTTCACGGGAGCGGTCGTCTCTGCCTGAGCCGGAGATGGTGGAGGAACAGAGAAAATGCTAGATGGTCCAAGACGGCCAAGGGGAGACACACCGGAAGTCCTCATTTTCAACAAGTGGTGTACGGGTGGGTGGGATGGAATCGGGTGAGCTTCGCATTTCTCGCACAGATCGTAATCGGGGCAGATCATGCACTGGACTCAAAGTTAAAACAATGTGCTGCAAAAGGCTCGTGGGATGAGGTACCTTATACCGAATACCGACAATCTTCTTCTGGCAGCCATCACAACGGGCCGGGTGTTGCTCGCGACGGTGGTGCCTGATGATAAGAGCCTGAGGGTCTGTGATCTTGACAAAGCTGTGCGGGTGTTGCTCAGGTGTAATTCTTTGGTATAGGTGAGTGTCGTCAAGAGGATGAAACCAACAGTCACTTACGCGAAGCACTGCCTGCACGTATCGTAGTCAGGGCAGTCCAAGCATTTCTAGGGCAGTGTTAATAACAGGATGGATCCATCAAGGATCTCACGTACGTATCTGTCACCATATATCTGAGAGTCACACAAGTCGCAGACAGCGTTGTGCAGGACCGGCTGGGGTTGGGGCTCTGGGGCCGAAGGTTGGGAAGGCTGACTCGTTTCTCTCTCGCCTTCGCCACTGAAAATGGTGTGAACGATGACACGACCAGGCTCCTCAATCTCAAAGAATTCGTGGGTCATTGCATGGCGACCTCTCCTGTTTGTAATGCAAGGAGTACACATATCGTAGTCTGAAAAGAGGTAAGCATTGAGATACGAAGAGCACTCAGGTGTCTCGTACCAGGGCAGTCTAGGCACTTATGTCTGACGCCACGAATAGTCGACTCGCAGACATCGCAAACGACTCCTGCGTGAAGAGGCAGCTCGGAAACCCTCGGAACATGCATCTCATGATCAATGACGACTCGGGGCGTTGGAGGACCTGAAGAAGTCGACGCAGCGCCCTGTTGCTTGTAGTTAGGACCGAATGCCCTGACCATGGTCTCCTCGAAGTTATTCATGAAGTCAACCGCGGCGCGTTGTACATCAGCCTTTGCCTTGGCGGTATCACAGCAGTGGGTAGATGATGACCTCTGAGTAGATTGAGCTGATTGGTTCGGATCAACGTCCATGGGAACCTGGGGGAAGAGGATAGGAGGGGGTGGGACCGGGATGGAGAACTGTGGTGGGGTTGGGAGTGAGCGCTGAGACAAGGTCGCCCACGGAGAAGGGACAGGAGTTCGATG
>Ga0307514_10003542_pt1 | contig 14896 bp, 16 predicted proteins | sample 16_EM_MG_FD_203088 | JGI IMG/M metagenome (GOLD analysis project Ga0307514, IMG submission 203088) | Populus trichocarpa ectomycorrhiza microbial communities from riparian zone in the Pacific Northwest, United States - 16_EM | ecosystem: Host-associated > Plants > Roots > Unclassified | place...
GCTAAGTTGATATCTCCCGGTTGTTTCTCGGGGTTAACGAGTACGCCTCCAGTGAAGAAACCCGTGTGGAGGTATGAATCAGGAGGAAGCATCTCGTCGAGTTTCTCTGCGGCAGAACGAACGCTCGTTTCGTCCTCGAGGTCGAGGTGAATCAGGTTCAACCTGGAGGGGTCAATGCAGCCCAGAGGGCGGAGGAGCTCGTCCTTGACACTCTCGGGATTTCCTTGGCGGTAGGTAGCGTAGACAGGTAGCTCAGACTTGACTAGAAGACGTCTGGTCAGGGCAGCAGAGAGACCTCGAGTGGAAGGGGTGACAAGAGCGAACGGCTTGAGAGACATGATCACGGTTTGTGAACAAGCGTGTTGGATATTTGGGAGTGCGGGAGAGCAGGTTGATGATTATTATGGTAAGGTGAACAAGATTATGACGTGCATGTGTGTTGGAATCAATACCAAGGACAAAGGTTAGCAAAAAGACCCTCGGTGCTCCCCACAGCTTCAAGCGGGAGTTGAGGGTGGTTTTGGTTTGACTATCCCTGATGTAGAGGTCCCCGTCGACCAGGCATATTTCAACCCCCCACCAATCATGGTTTCCTTCTCGCCAACCCGTTTGCCTAGCACCGACACTCAACGACCAGATTTCGCGTGGCCGCAACATATGCACACGTACCTCTCCAAACGAGATGGCCCCAAGCCTTCCCATGTTTCCCCTCGAGTTTCAGCTTCGTCCGGGTGACTTCCCAATAACACCCCGGGAATCCCTTCGCTCCCCATCGCGTCTGGTACACCTTCTGTCCGATGCCATCCTGCGGAAACCGCGACAACACTTGGTACAGGGAAGAAGGAGAGTTTGAGAGGGTAGGAGGTAATTTGGATGGTAAAAAGTGTTGAATGGCCTTGGCCACTGTTTGCGGTTTTGGTGCCATTGACGGGGAAAGGACGTCGGGAATTCCCGATGATGTTCAGGACGAGCCTTGGATGTCGACGCGTCCTGTTCCCAACGCGCCTGGCGAGACTAAACTCTTCTCTCTCGTCTAACCCTACGCTACGTACAGGCGTCGAGACCGACGAGTATGGAATTCCAATTCGCCCGACGTGGTCCGTAAACGAACTCTTATCCTCGTATCCAAAACCGACAATTTCCCCTGCGACCTTGAAGCACCTGCATACGCTCAGTGCTTTAATCCCACCGGAGGAAGGTTCGCCCGAGCACGCCAAGCTTACGGATGAGATGCAGGACCTCGTCAAGCTCGTCGAAGCTGTCAAGCTTGTGAACACGGATTCCGTTGATGATGGGAATGGTATTCCCGATGGGAGGATTTGGGCCGAAGGAGCTGGGATAGATCTCGACGCCGAACCAGTTCTTGCGGACGAGAACGAGGTCCAGGGTCGTGGCCTTCTCAAGTATGCAAAGAATGTCACCCCAGAGGGGTTGTACCTCATCGATTCCGACCGGTCAAAATGAATAGTATTACGGGTGTGTGGTTTGTTGGCTCCTGCCCAACTCCTTTCTCATTTACTTGAAAGGCGACATATACAAAAGACCATTATCAAGGCGTTCGTGTGCTAGATGAAATCGATAACAGATGGCCACATGCTAAGGGAGAAAAATCAGTAAGTCACCCGTAGACAGTGTTGTGATTCCTTACCTAAGAAATCCAACGCATACATGAAGGAATGCCCATATGAGTGGAATCCACCTATTTTCCCGCAATCACAATCAACCCCAGCCGAGGAATTGACGAAGGAGGGACGAACGTGCTGATGTAAAAGTCCCCGGCCCTGTACAAACCAACCAATATATACGCCATAATCACCGAACTCAGCACCGCACCAGCCAGTCCAAACACGATAAAGGCGAAGAAAATGAGAAGGGATGATATGAGTCTCGACCGTTTCTCGTTCATCTTCTTCAGCCGGTTCGACCGTGGTGGTGCTATCGGAATTTCGTGAGTTCTATTCCCGTCAGATTCACCAGACGTGGTTTGCGGGTGATGCCTGTCTGGGTTTGAGGTTGAAACGAGAATGTAGCTGCTTGGATTGCCGGCGGATGACTTCGTGCGGGTTCGTGAGTATATTGGCCGAGTCGTGACGTTTGTGTTGAAAGGTGTGGGAGAAGGAGGGATGGAGATATTGAAGAAAGCATAAAACCCAGCGAGGACGAACGGAGGGACGTAGAATATGAAAGTCCAATAAAGCGTGAATTTGAACACCTCTATCAATCGAGTCAGTTCAGCAAATCACGACCCCGCCGCACAACACACGGCGCGGTCTGAAACTCTGGGCAACGAGCGAGTGAGCGGCGTACCATCTGGATCGGTGAGGTAGTAGCCTCCAGGCTGGATAGGCGAAGTTTGCTCAACTGGCGTCAGCTCCCCGCGAAGGTCGTAGAGAGACGGCCACGAAGGTGCTGGAATCTCCACCAGATCTACGCTCATAGCATAGCGGTGATTATCCTCTCTGAGTCGAGGGTTCGGGACGTCGCAGTAAGAGTCAAGTGATGGAACAATTGGGCACCTGCCGTTTCGATCGGGAATCCATGTTGGGTCAAACGGAACAATCGCCACCCCTTCGCCTCGATGCTTACTAGCGTTCTGCTCTTCATTTGTGCAAGTCCAGGGTCTCTCTCGAGAACAACTCACTCAGTTTTGACTCAAAATGTTGTATCCGAGGAAGAACTACCCGTTTTCGCGATCCATGAAACACCAACTGGCCTCGAGAGCTCGTCATAGAATCGGTTGTCCCTTCCGCCCTGCGGGTGCCTTTCGATGATCACCCATGGCCCCATTCTCAGCTTCGTACGCAGTGCATACACAGAATTGGTATGAGCCACCTCGAGGAAATGATCTCTCCCAATGCTGCCTGTCCTCACACATTGCTGGACGCTTACCTCCTATTGTATCATCATTTTCTCGTCACAAATGCGCTTTGGCCTGGTCAATAACCCCACCATTGGCCGCGAGGCGTAGGCTATCTGTCCACGGACCCTTTTGCCCATTTTGAGCTACTAGGTTGTCCCCTCCTGATTCCGTTTGTCAATTGTGATGAACTAGACTACCTGGGTCTCTGGCATTTGTATAAATACCCAAGCCGTTTCATGGTTTTCCAATCGTATTCCCTCGAGGCTGCTTGCGATGTCTTCCGCCTCGCAGACCCCCCAGGCTAGCGACGATGTGTAAGCTGCGAGATGACCTCCCTTGATGACCACATCAACTCACTCACTTCGCTCATTATCAGTATGATAGACAGAGTACGTGTCGGTCGCCTAACATGGGATTTTTCTGACCACTTCTCCAGTTCTATTCTTTCGCAATGGCGGCGATGTTCGTGTACGACCACTTTCTCACCCTATCGGACGAGGTATAGCGTTTCGCTGTTTTCGATATCCATACTTCGCTCAGGTTTTCGACACAACAGGTGAAATATATGTGGATGGGTGGGAAGACGTGGAGTGAGTACCCCAGCCTGCTGATGCGATGTTACAGGGACTTGATGGCAGCTACTCTCAGTGTTTTATATCTTTCTCATTGTCAGTGATCAACTTCGCTCGAACATCCTTGACTCATTCCTGGCATCCATCAGAATAGATACGTTCCTTTCATTTCCCAAACTTGGGGTATGGTGGGCAAGTGATCTACTCTTCGCCCGTCACTTCATTTCGCTTACAACCTTTACTCAAGTTGAGACCATGGTCTCTGCCGAATTCTTTTTCGCGCGTTCCCTGTGAGGCCCAAGCCCAATGCGCGAGCCCGGGTCGTGTGACTAACATCCTTCAGCTGTCGGAAGTCTACAATCATTAAATCCCTGTCCTTGGTGATCTCTACATTCATTTCCCAAGTGGTTATCGGTACTCGGTGTGTCGTCTTCCTTGGAAACCTTTCTCTGGAACTTTCATCGAGCCTCCAAACCAATAGGGCGTACGCTCTGAGTGGATTCGATCGAAAACTTCTCATGGTACTCCTGCCCACAGGGGTGATATACTTCGTATTGGCCGTCGCGCATATCGTTATCGTCGGTTGGTCACATTCCGTCTCGTGGCTAGCGAGAGAATCTTTTTCACGAGACAACAGTCGGACCACATCCAAGGGAACCCTCTGAGGCGCTCAGGCTGTGTTTAGAATACCCCGGACATGTCCTCGGGTTCACGTGCTCAGCAGCTGTGCTTGCCTTTGGTAAGCCTTTTGTCCCGATGAAACATACCTAAATCCATCACGCGTTTCAAAGATATCATCGCAATTGCCTCCATCGTTGTCAATGTCATCAAGCTCAGGCGTGAGACTCACGGTCTGAGTAAGATCCCAAGCATCATGTTTCGCGATGTTACGATCTACTTTTTGGTGATATTCGTTTCTCATCTTGGTCTCGTAATATCAGTCAACATCGCAAGGGTATGTTCTCTGCCTTCAAGTAACCCAACGCAACTCAATTCGCTCATCCAGCCTGAGCTAAAGATCCTACCCGCGATGTAAGATTCCTGCCGTTCCTTGACCGTGCGCTTTTGACGTTTCGATGTTATCCAGGAGTCTTGAGGTGTACGTGCCGTGTGGACGTTCACACCCCGTGTCACTCACCCCCTTTCCACACGATAGGATGATACCGATTATGATCACGCGCTTCACTCTGACTTTGAAGAAAGAGGTAGGAAGAGAATCGGATGAGGATATCTTGACCACCGGGCCGTTCAACGCCCGCCCCCCGTCCCTCACATCAATCGTGGCGATCCGATCCGATATTTTTCAGACCTGGAGGTCGCATGAGCACGAATGAGTTTATCATTTGCACCAATAGACGGGAGATCTGCACAGCTAAGGACAATGTACTAGTAGGAATATCTCCCCCGATGTTACCGGAGGTATAGTAATATTGTGTTTTACCCTCGCGACATTCCCTGTAGGAACACACTTGAAATTCCACCACACCGCAGGGTTCTTATTTACTAACGGCGCGACTGTCCCGGTGCGATTTCAATTTCGTAATATTCCCCTCACGAGCTCGAGGCTCTCGTCTCCGTCACGGGATCCAGGTAAAGCTAAACTGCGGAGCTGGAACAGCGGTAGTCGCTACAGATTTCCACAGAAACACCGAGCGAGAAGTTGACCAAGCCCCTCGCTGTCTCGATCAGCTAGCGAACCAACCTCCATCGAGGTGTAAGTTTGTGGCGTGTAACAGCCTTCACTAACGTTGCAACTTTTACTAACACGGAATCTTGTGATTCTTCTTGAAACATAGACGTAAAACACAGAAAGAAAGAAATATGGAACTATATCATCGGTCGCCATGCATCTAGTATCGGTCTCGTCCAACTCCTTCAGCGAATCAACAGGTTGGATCGGGGATATCCCACCTCGCGAATACCTTCCCAATCCACTGAAAAGCCGGTAGTTCAGTCACCGAATACACAGAAGAGGGTTGGGACGACACTCACGGTTGGCACGCAGTGGGTGGGGCTGTGGTACGTGGTATGATTCCACGTCATAGGTGTGGTCTCGCACAGCAGACGCCAGTCTTGTCCACCCTTACTGTTGATGCCTACAACCCAGGCCTCGATAAGACGGGTGCCAGATCCCGGGTTCGTGCAACCCTTGAAATTGGTATTGGTGAGCCAAGGATGAATGCGGGGGTCCCAAGCTTACCTTATCGGTAAAGTCTTGATGCCACGGTTTACAGTCGGGCTGATCCCAATCGACCGTCCAAAAGCCATGGATATGAGAAGAATTTGTAACATATCCGCATCGATCGGGCCGCCTGACGGACACGTTCCTGATCTCGACGGGCAGGTTCATGCATGCATCCAGGTCGGTCCAGTCTTTAGGAATGTTCTGTAGTGCTCCCGAGTACTCGCGCTTCCCATAGGCGAGGCAGTCCGGTGCAGGCTGAGGGGGGGTCCCCCAGAAAGCGCCCTGGGGAACACGATCCTCGCGAGCCTTCTCCCACTTTTGCCTTTCCTTTCTTAGCTCTTCTTTCTCGAGTTCCAACATGTGTTGTTTCCCCTCCAACATGCGTTGTTTCCCCTCCAACAGCTGTTTCTCCCATTCAAACCTTAGATCGTGGAAGAAGACGAAAGCCACACATTGGGCCACGATCATGAGGAAGACGAAAATGCCACACTTTGTGGCGGAGCGTAGAGGCGATGGATCTCGTTTGGATTGGTTAACGTGGATTGGATCGCACCCATCGCCGGGGTGAGTAGGAGTTGGCGTATACGGAGGAGGGTTTTGGAGGTCGGATGTTTGACCAAATGTATCATATGAAGTCGAGGAGTGCTGTGGTCCCAGCGGGGATCTTTCGTGTGCCCCGCCTGCCAGCTATTATTGGTTACTTTAGTGAACCCCAAATTAGCACTTCGAAAGACGCATTCATGACGACAGACCGACCTCCTATTCATCGCAAGTGTGGTTGGAGTGTAAGTAGATGAATTCAAAAGCGTCTATTACTGCTCGTTTTAAAGCCACGATGGCGTTCGGGCCGGTCGGTGCCCAACCCCGGTGGAGGGTCCAACCCAACGCCACCACCGACGACCGAATTGTCGAAATGTGGTTGAGCCCAGTCACCACGAGCCATACCGAATTTTATCCAATGTCGTCCGGAGTGGTAGCACTGAGCGTTTGAACGCTCAGGGTCATTAACCGTGGATTGAGTAGCGCGAGCCCAGTTTCTTCAATGGCATCGGCGGAAGCCTCCAACAGCTGTTTGTTTCAGCTAGGAGTGTACGTTCACTTTTGGTGGGTAATCTTCGTATGACGGAGGGGTGGGACTTCTGTGGCGCGCGAAGACGATCTCAAGTCGTTTTCCTCATCAACACGAAAAAGCTACCTTACAACACGATGATAACCTTTTTACTCCTTTAGTGGAGGTCGGAAATTTTATGTATCGAGAACCAGTTTATTCACTTCACCACGTCCGACCCAAGAGAAGCGTCCCTGACGGTCACAACTCCAAATCGACACAATCACTGACAGTTGGCAACGTTGGTCGTTGCGGAGACTGATGACAGACCTTCAACAACGCTCGTCTGGGATCTCCCACATTGCGACCTTTCTCCCATGTTCCTGGAAAGCGGGCGGGTATGAGCTCCAAATAAACCAGAGCATAAAATAGCCGCAGCTCACCCGTTCGTCACAGTGAGCTGGAGAGCTGTACGTTACATGATTCCACGTCATGGGTGTGCTTTCGCATAGGAGTCGCCAGTCCTGGTCCCCCTTGGTAGGTATACCGACGATCTGTGCTTCGATGCGCCGTACACGAGATCCTCGGTTCGTGCAACCCTGCCAAGTGATATGAGTACGGTACAAGGAGCAACTGTCGTAGTTCTGTCTCCCACCTGGTCATGGAAATCTTGGTACCATGGCTTGCAATCGGGTTGATCCCAGTCCACCATCCAATATGCGTGGATGTGGGGGGACCCATCGACATATCCGCATCGATAAGGTCGCCTGACCGAGACGCCCTTGATCTCAACGGGCATGTTCATGCATGCATCCAGGACATCCCAGTCTTCAGGAATGTTTCGCAGCATTCCCCAATACTCGCGTTTCCCATAGGCGCGGCAATCCCACGCCGGCCAAACGACTTCCCAGAATGCGCCTTGGGGAAAACGGTCTTCACGAGCCTTCTCCAACCTTTCTCTCTCTTCCTTCAATGCTTCCTTCTCGGACTTTAATAAGTGTCGTTCTTCCTCCAGCAACTGTCTCTCCCGTTCGAACCTCGATCTCTCCTGTTCTGAACGACGGATTGCAGACTCGAGCGCATCCCTCTTGCCCTCCATCTCCAGAGTTGCAGATTCGTATGCCAGTCTCTCTTTCTCTAGCCGGTTGGACTCGCCGCGGAGCGCAATACGTTCACTCTCTAGGTGCTTCGCCTCTCTCTTCATCGCCTCTTGCTGCTCATGCATCCGAGCCGTGGCTTTGTTGTAGCTGTCAAGTTTTGTGGGTAGATCGTAGAAGAAGATGAAAGCCACGAATTGGGCCACGATGATGAGGAAGATGAGGGGGACGCAAAGGCACCCCTTGGTAATTGTGTCGTGGCGGAGAGGTGATGAATCTCGTCGGTATCGACGGACAAGGGTTTCCTGGTACCCGTTAGGAGATGGCCCATACGGAGGAGGGGGTTGAATGCCGGGAGGACGAGGAGCTGGGGCACAACCACCATAGGAAGTTGAGGAATAGTGTGACCTCAGTGGCGATGTTGACCTGCCCCGCTTGTATCGATTACTTCTGGTTACCGTAGACACCAATCAACATATCGAAACACATTTCCATAACGGCAGACCGACCTGGGGCTCATTGTGAGTGTGGCTGCAGTATACGCAGATGAGGGTCCGTAGTCGATCCAGGGGCGTCTGTTGCGCCGGTTTCGGTCTCTTGTGATCTCCGGGCCGGCCGGTCCATCCTTCTTTCATAGCTATCCGGTCGTGGCCACAACCTGCGTTTCTTCGACCTTACAGACAAATCGATGCCCCGACTGATTAGTACTTGAAATCCTGAGAACTGATTATCTATTTCACTTCATCACATCCAACTCAAGACAAGCGTCCCTGATGATCATAACACCCAACTTCGACACAATCGCTGACAGTCTACGACATTGGTCGTTGCGGAGACTGGTGTCATACACTCAACAACTCTCGTCCGGGATGTCCCACATTGCGACCTTTCTCCCAAAGCGCTGGAAAGCGGACGGATGTGAGCACTTCACAATGAAACAGAACCTATACCAGACGTAGCTCACCCTTTCCTCACAATGAGTCGGAGTTTCGTATGTGACGTGATTCCACGTCATGGGTGTGGTTTCGCATAGGAGGAGCCAATCTTGTTCTTCACTGTTGGGCATACCGACCATTTGTGCTTCGATGCGCCGTACCCCGGATCCTTCGTGCGTGCAACCCTACCCAGTCATATGAACACGATGAAAGGGGTGGCATTCATCATTCTGTCTCTCACCATGTAGTAGAAATCTTGATGCCATGGTTTGCAATCAAGTTGATCCCAATCCACCACCCAATATCCGTGGATGTGGGGAGAACTCCGGTCATACGCACACCGATATGGTCGCCTGAACGAGACACCCTTGATCTCGACGGGCATGTTCATGCATGCATCCAGGTCGGTCCAACCTTTAGGAATGTCCCGCAGTACCCCCGAGTACTCGCGCTTCCCATAGGCAAGACAATCCGGCGCTGGTCGTGGGAGGGTCTCCCAGAATGCACCTTGAGGAACACGATCGTCAGCCGCCTCTCTCCGCATGAAGATGATGGCCACAGTTTGGACCATGATGATGAGGAGCATGAAAGTAATGCAACATCCTACGGCGGCCACATCGGGAGGCGATGAATCTCGTTGGGATTGGTGGGCGTTGGTTGTATGGCACCCGCCGCTGGAATTATTAGGAGCCGGCCCATACGCAGGAGGGGGCTGGATGTTGGTTGAGCCGGAAGTTTGACCAAAAACACCATAGGAGGTAGAAGAGTGTTGTGGTCTCAGTGGCGATGTTTCGTGTGCCCTGCCTCGCCCGTATTGGTTACTTTTGGTCACCATGAACCCCAATTAGCATCTCGAAAACCGCTTTCACGATGGCAGACCGACCTGTTGTTCATTGCGAGTGTGGCTGTAGTATACGCAGATGAGGGTCCGTAGTTGATCCAGGGGCGTCTACGATTGCCAATTTTGGCCGATGCAGATCCATTGGGTGAAGTTCGGGCCGGCCGGTGCGCAACTCCCAGTCCCTCTTCCTTACCTACCCAATGAATCGTGTATTATCCAGTCTGATACTGATTACAGCCTGCGTTCATCCGACCTCACAGACACCGAGTGATTAATACTGGTTGTTTTCCTCAGATCATACTGATTTTAGTGGCCGAAGCGGTACCATATAACCAGCCACCTTGGACGGAGCAGCATCAGTGAAATGAACGAGATATTGAATCCGGACAACCGGGTCGCAGGTGAGAGGGATGATAAAATCACCCTGGAACCTGATCCTCCAATGTATGCACTGCGGGGAGTTGAATGAACACAAGTGAGTAACATCATTCGCTGAGGAAATTATAGGCCAGATCTTTCCGGTATTTTATGGGTCACCCGAGGCACCATCGGTGGCAGCTCCATTCGCCGCCCTATGTTCTTGGGCGCCGAGCAGCACTCACCGAATGCTTCATGGAAAGATGGCGCGGCTCTGGTCACGTAACAAACGCGAATAAGCTTACCACCCGCATAGATTTTCATTAGGAGCTCCTGGCCGAACTCTCGGGCGACCACTTCAGTTTCAAGCCTCAAGCCATCCCACGCTAAAAAGACCCCATCTTTTTCGCTACGCCGACAGCATGCGAGGCAGTTTATATTTGTGCAGGCAATATCATCCTTCCTTCACCTTATCTTATCACTGATATTATCAGGTATCACTCCAACGAATCACACCACAAAGTGTGTCACAGCCGCCCGGCACTCCTGGGCCACGAACATTGGGCTCCCTACCACGGGAACCTACGAATTCATCTCGTACCATCAGAAGGTAACTGAAGGGCTCTCATGCCAACCGCACTGTTACTCACGAGCAGAAAGATATCGCTGTCGAGAAAGGGAGAAGATCTAGGGATCCCGGGGTAAAGGACCTATCAAATTACATAAATGGTATAGCGTGAACAAACGAATCCATTCCAAACGCCACATGGAACGCAACCCCGCGGCCACGCAGCCCCATCAACAAGAATAGTCGCCAGCTTTTCTCCCACCAACCAGAAACGTTCGGATTCCGTGTCGCATCCGCAGCCGTAGTGATTGATCCGACATCTCCTTCAAGAGTCGAAACGCAAGTGGTTCGTTGATGAGAAAGGAGAAAATCATGTACAGCTTCACAGCTCGATTGAAGCGGCGAGGGCCACGCTCTTCTCGGACCGTGGTTTGATGGTGCACTTGAATGGGGGAGGGTGGCTGCGCGAGGTGTCAGTCAGCAACATAGTGAGAATCCAGCATGAAATAGGGCCAAGTTGAATAGAAAAGGTAGCAGCGATGAATAGGAAATTACGAAGAACCTACCTGATCGTCCCATCGGTGTAATGCATGTTGGGTTCGACCACATTCCCGAACCCGTCAACATATTTCTCGATGTCGAGCGCCGTCAACGACATGGCGCAAGCGAGCCATACAGACGATAGTGCAAGGTTTAGTCCAGGACCTAGCCAAACGAAACAAAGTGAATCAGTTATTTGGTTTGGAGAAGCAGAAAGGTTCGTTCGATGAGAATTCCCATCCGACCTATCACCCTTCCAAAACAGAAAAACTCACAGATCCTCCTACCAAACCCGAAGACCGTCGCAAGAGGATCTGGCTCAGGATGATCACCCAAGAACCGCCCAGGATTGAATTCCAGCGGGTTGACGTAAGTATCCGGGTCGTGCAAAATTTGCCTGTGTTTATCACGTTAAATCATCGGGGAACGTGGACAAGCCTCTCCGTCTGTTCTTTCACTCACCAGATGTTTGAGATCACCGTGGCTCCCTTGGGAATGAGATACCCCTCGTATACGTCGTCCGCCGCAGCGACGTGTGGGACTCCTGGTGGGTCCACCCCAGTCAGCCTCTCTTGTGGCACCCCGGAAGCTCGGAGAACGGTGAACTTACCCAATGGTGCCACTGGATTCCATCGAAACACCTCCTTTACCAACGCCTCAACGTAGGGAAGACTAGGCTGATCAGCCAACGTAGGGAACCTATCACCCCCGATGACCCTATCGATTTCCGCCTGGGCTTTACGTTGAACCTCCGGATGGATCATCATTGCCAAGTAGAACGAATATACCGCAGACACGGTCTAGATAGGTGTACGAGCGGGCAGGGAGGTACCATGGTTTGTTTCAGTGGCCATAACGGGAGAAGCAAGATGAGGTAAACTCACAGTGTCTGCCCCGCCTACAAGCAGAAAAATAGGATAAGCAAACAAATAAGGTACTCCGTAAGCAAAAGGCATACCTGAATACAACGAAGCAGCCGACCACTTGATATTATACTCGGCCTCTGGAGTGATCTCCTTGCTGTTAAGCAATTCTGAGGTGAACGACGGAATAGCCGTTCCAGCAGCCTGCAATAACAAATGTCAACACGTTTCGTCATGAAAACCCTACGGTGTGAGCCGAGTGGGGCCATTGACTCACCACCTGATCCTTTGTGAATTGGTGGGGTATTTCTGCCATGTCTTCCAACAGGTTTGCGAAACGTTTAGCTTTCGATTTCCATCCCGCTCCGGGGAACCAATCAGGCACATATCGCACTGAGGAGGAATGGTTGGCATTCCCGACGATACACCGGAGAAGGAGATGTGGCTTACGAAGAGGGATCACGTCGACAAGGTAGGCTCCAGGCTCCAAACACTCAGAAAACCCGCTCACGGCAGCCTCGACGACGTCCACAATGGGGTCGTCCTGCTCCTTGACCAGGTACCCATGAGAGATCATCAGAATGATGGTCCCCGCATTCCTAATCCCACATATATGTCAGAAAGAAATGTCAGACCGACGAACTGGTTCAAAAATTAAAAGGTCCGGCTGCGACGGGTGACGTGGGTACAGCTTGTCGCCATTGGCAACCAACGGCCGCCGATCAAAGACAAGACGGCTGTCACTGGGATCACAGGAACGAAATCGAAGAGAAGGTCTTTTTGCGGTGCCTGCTCCGGCCGTCGGATGAGGGGAAAAATAGATGACGAGTGGTAAAACCACCGTCGATCGGTTCGCAAGACTCACTTGCGAATTTGTTGTAACAGCGAACCTGGATCGGCCATGACTCTCGCTACGAATTTTGCCGTCTCCCTCTCCTGCAACGGCGCAAACTTCTCCATGCTTGCCCGGGTCCCAACCACCCTGTTCATGTACTTCCTGAACTCTCGGAATCGTGAACCATACTGGGTAAGAGCCAGGGATCGATTCCACCCGACGATCTCGCCGCACATCATTACAACAGGTCTGTCGGAGTAGTTGGCTGACCGTTTATCGAGGAGGTCGATGGCGGCTTTAGATGAGTTGAGTATGACCATTTCCTGACCCAGAACGTTGAGATATGTGACGCCTCCTGCGTGGATGGAAAAAAACACAGCGATTATGCGTTCGCGTCGAGGGGTGTGAGTTGTGTGGAGCACGAAACGCACCATACTGTTTATTCCAGGCACCAAACTTCTCCCAGGCATGAGTGGGAGGTAAGTCAAGGAGATTACCCACGATGGGGTAGCCCCTAGGACCGGGCGGCAAGTGAGAGCGCGAATGCCATCGAGCCAAGCGGACTAGGGCGGCACACCCAAGGATGACAGAAGTTAAAGAGAGGTAAGGGTGGTTGTTTACCACTTGAACAACCGGGGCGAGTGTTTCCATAGACAGCCAAGTAACGGGAAAGCAAAGGACAGGAAGGGGAGATAGGAGAAGGCTGGTCAGGAACTCTTCAAGGTTTCCGACGCCCCCTTTATACCTCCTCGGAGATCATGTAAAACGAGAAAACAACCGGCCGTGCACTGGTCACGACCCAAAGGAATCAACAAGCCGCCGAAGGGAAGGACCGGTAGTATTGGGAGCCCGGCCACACTTACGGACACGAACGCGCCAGACTACAATTCACGTCGGCATCTGTATTCAGATTCCCAAAGATCACAGGGAAACAACTGAAACAATCAGACGCGCTGGGGAGGGAGTTGAAAGAGATAAGCGAGCGTTCTTCGAACGAAGGACAGGACTTGCACGAAGGGAGAATCGCGAGAGACGTACTACTGGAAGAGGTACATCCGATCTTGACCGAGAAGAGGAAGAGGAATTCTTTGTGGGGGGGTAGGAAATCTACTCGCAGATTTGGGGAATGTCGAACACTCACGGACCGGTTGTGAGGTTGATGGGTAGATTCGATGGCCAGTTGGTGAGGACTATTATGCGCTGGCCAGTGACCTAATACGGATCACGTCGCCCTCAAACGTTGCTGTGATCCGACCTGGTCCATGTGTGTATGATCATCAGACGCGAATGGAGAAAACTTTATTTGTGTGTGTTTTCATGTGTGAGCGTCGGGAATTCCCAAGTCCACGTGGACTGCGAACCTGCTCGTTGAAGAAACCTGAATTTTGCATGAGATAAGAATCGGCGGAAACCAGGCCTTGAAACCCGACTCATTCTTTAGCGAACAGGCATCTCACTACTTGGGCCATTTGAAACGGTAGCCACGGTGCGGAACACCCCCAAACCGCATAAGAGTCTACGACTCGTATGGTCTACGTCGGCATCTATTGCGCATAAACGTTTATAAACTTGCATTCGCATTCAATCGATCGCGCTACATATGAACTGATGGACCGAAAGACGTTTCTCTGATGCGATGTCGACGAGATGGCTGGCGAAAACGCCACCGTGGACGGGTAAAGCTTAGATGTCCAGATGGCCACCATTGGAAATTTCAAAATTTCACAAAAAAGGTACCGAGCGGGGGAAAGAGTTGGACGTTGGGGATATCAAATACCCATATGTAGGTCCGCTCAAGCGAAGCAATGAAAACATTCGGATCGGCCTGGAAAAGAAAGAAACGAAACTTATAAGCCCTGTGGTGTCACGATGCACACGATTGTCTAGATGATGAGAATCCGGTGGGTTTTTTCCCGGAACTTTCGTTGACTCTTCGGGAGAACTGTTGAAAAATGCAATTGCCACATATTCAGTGCGAGCGCGGCACGTGTGAAACAGAGAGGTAGAGTGTCGCTCGCGAAACGTTTTCGGTTAGATAACCGGCCAGACGACGGGGGCGCGTGCTGCCATAGCAAATCACAAGCGATCCTGAACCTGTCTAGCGAAACGCTAAAGGAGTTGACCATCCACACGCACGTGGCGGATCTTCCCCAGTCCTTCCTTTTCGCGAACAAAGGCGATAAGTAGAATTCTAC
>Ga0307514_10003543_pt1 | contig 14885 bp, 25 predicted proteins | sample 16_EM_MG_FD_203088 | JGI IMG/M metagenome (GOLD analysis project Ga0307514, IMG submission 203088) | Populus trichocarpa ectomycorrhiza microbial communities from riparian zone in the Pacific Northwest, United States - 16_EM | ecosystem: Host-associated > Plants > Roots > Unclassified | place...
TCCGTGGCCAGGAAACGGTTACCGGTAAAGACGACAGGGACAGCACGACCAGGAAAGTTGACAGTGGGAAAAGGATGATCACAAATACAAGGGGGAGGTGTGCCTTGGCGCGAGAAACAGTGAAGGGTTAGCCACGCGATCGACTACTCTCGCTGGGAACTTGATACATACAGATGGATTACGAGTGGAACACGAGGAATCCTTCTCCTTGAACGAATCCGTGAAGGACGAGAGGGTCGGGGAGAGGGCCATAGTCGGCAGCAGGGATTCATCGGCGGAGGGGGTAGGAGAAGGGTGTACAAACTTGATGGAATCCAGCATCTGCAAGGAACGCGAGAACAAACTTGGGAGCGTCATGGACTGCTGCTTGTTTTCCGAGGGTGGAGTTCTGTCGGTGGGGGTGTCGGGTAAGGGTGGGTCAACTGCGCTGGAGACGGAAGAACCGCGTTTCCTGGATGAACAGGTGTGAAGTGTGAGCGCAGGCCTGCGGGACGTAGACGAAGCCCGCGCGCGGTTGTGAGGAGGGGTGAGGGAGGAGGGGGAGGGCTCGGACATGGTGTCAGGCAGAGGGTTATTTTTCAAGAAGGTGGATGAATTCGAAAGACGGATCAGATGCGGCATGGGAAATCAATTGGATTTGTAAAAACTGCTTACAGCTAAGATTACTCCCTCGGCCGCAATTTACAAAGCAAATGACCGGTGACCACCAATGACCACCCACCCCATTTCACCCTAGGCCCTACTGGATACACCAAACCAAATGCAGATGCCCCACATCGCCCCTATATCCTCTCATTTCGCCGGCGTAGTCGTCACTCACGATCCAGTTGTCTGTATCGCAAGAGGTAAATCAGCGCGCCGAACGCGGCACTCCTCGGATATCATAAACCGAGGAAACGAAGGACACTGACGAGGCCTCGGATTCCCGGCGCGACGGGTTGTATGTGGAGAAGCCGTAAGAATTTCCAACGAATGTCCCCGGGTTGAATACGTGACATCCTTCGTATGTCATCTGGTATTGCTCATACTTGTCCGCCAGCACAACCTCGTCCGTCCAAATAAATCAGTCAAGCCAAGCAACGACCCAAGATGACATACTGCGGTCGGCAACGGGTATAAACGCAGTGCATGATCAAATTCCGAGTGGACTGGCTGAACCGACTTGGTCAATGGCGAGAGGTGGCTTTGATCCAAAACCGTCTGCACAAGCTGGAAATCCTAGCGTCAGTCACACGACCCACTGCCTATACCGCTAGCTGCCGGGATCCCGAGGAAACGGCCACACCCACATAGCGCTTCAAATCATCATTACGAACGTCAGGTTTGACGCCCACTAGGTTCCGTAGCATCCTCGCCATGATGTTTTCCCGAAAGATAACGATCTCCTGATTGAAGAACCTTATCCTACATGGGTTAGATGCCAAGTGTAGCCTCGGGACTTTGGTCTTCAATCGCCCCGTGAATGTGGAAGGGATAGACCGCCGGGGAAGTACTGTGCTGATTGTGGGGTCCAGTGGTCCAGGCACCAGCACAAAATACGTGGTTCTGCTGATCAGGGGATACGAAGCGATCAAGTCACCCAGAGCAGTGAAATTATCTGTGGCACAGCCAGGTCAGCCACGAATACACCAAACGCTGCAGTCACGGATCACCTTGATACTTTTGGGCGTCCCGAACACTCGCTGGGGAGATGTCACGCGTCGTGAAATTCCCACAGAACACAATCACTTTTGGGATGAAGTTGACTTCTATACAGTTGTCAAACATTTTTCGGATCCCCTCCAGCGTGGCGGGGTGATCCAACCACACGTCAGAGAGAACAAAGAAGTTGAGGTCGGAAAGCTCTTGTTCGATTCTAACCGCGTATCTCGCCTAGACGATCATCGCCTCAACGCGGTCGTAATACACCAAGTGAAGAACTGCGTACGTCTTCCTGTGGTGTTGTTGGCCCCTTTCCGAGGAAATCTATATGACCGTATATGGATCTGGATGTAATCAGCGCGGTTCACGGACCTGACGAGGAACAATCTACCTGGCAGTTTCACGGTTTTCACAAGGGGGGTGCCCAATGGCGATGACCACAAATGTGGCCTCGTCGGTATAATCTCCCTCGACCAACGCAAATGCTCCCTCCGTGAACAGACCTTCGCTGGGTTGGTCCTGGGTTGAAACTCGATTAGCTTCAAGTCGGTTCTTTGGCGCTTCGGAACCAACCAATTGGGAAAAATCAAGCTGTACGCTCCCTTCGTGATCCTCAAGGCAGAGTTTTCCTTCCTTAGAATGTGTGAGCATCCCGAATAAGAGAAATCTCTCTCCAGCTCGCCCAAGCAGCTGCTTCGTCGATCTCAGCTACGAAACCCAGTTAGAACAAACACTTCTCTCTTTCTTTCGGTGATTCGCTCACAGTCAACAGGTGTTCACGATCTCGAGAAGGTATTGTTGATGGAGAGAAGTGGTCGTTCCGCAATATGACCTGCTTGATAATGTTATACCGGTTACGCATCGCGTTCACCCGTGATTCTGCGGAGCCAGTAAGAGTTAGGGGGCCTTTATTCCTATGGTGTGCCTTTCAATGAACATATAGGTGAAGTCCAACGTATGGGCCTGCGCTCACTGTTCGAAAGTGCTCCGCTCAGAAGACCAATTCCATTGTGGGATCTCGAATGCGTCGACGATGAATATATGCGCGTCCACGTCGAGGATATCTTGTTCGATCGATCTTGCAGCGGTGGATGACCCCTGTAACAATTGGTAGACCCTTTGTAGGACCGCGACCGACACTTTCATGACCGCATCTGATAGTAACAGGGTCGGATCGAAATACAGAGGTATCAATAGACCTGAACTCACCATCTTGCTTGTTATACTCCTTCGCGATGAGATCAATGGAATACTCGACGTCTTCATCTCGGATCTCATGCTTCTCCAAGACGTCCTCTAAGAAATCGAGCGCGTCAGGACCCAAAGCGTGGCTGTATTTACGGAAGACCTGGAGGTTCGGGCCTGAGTACAGTGATAAATGCGTCAAGGATGGATAGAAACCTTGATGATAGTCCTTTGCCGTGGATCACTCATGGTCGCGCTCGGCCAAGAGATCCGCAACCCTCATTCCGCTTCCGGCGGTCTCACACAGTGCTACGCGCTCGCGATCACACCTGCTTATTCCGTTCACCATGTTCTCCGTACTGGACGTCGATATCAGACCGAGCTCAGGTCTCGGTATTTTCGAACTCGGTTCGCTTCTTCTACGCTTTTCGTCGAAAAAAATACTTAGAACCGTGGCACAGGCTCGTCGCTGTGGTCGATCATGGAACTTCTGCGGGGGAAGCAGAACGAGTTCCCCCAGGTTGACGTGAAATTTGATTTAGATTCTCCTACGACCCCAATCATACTCCACGTCCGACCGCACCTGGATCTCCTCTTTTCTGAATACCAGCAGCGCCTCCATACGATCGTTTTGAAGCGTTTCCGTGACGTGCCGCCAGTAACGATTCGCTTCAAGAACAAGGTACTACTCGGTCCGGATCAGACCCTTCGGCGTGTGGATGTCAGCAGAGCGGTCGGGCCAACTTACGAGGGCGAGGAACTCCGCTACCCCGGTGTCTGGTTCTCCTTCGACGAGCACACGATCCCGTCGCAAGATAAGAATCAAGAAATCAAGTCCATCACCGTTACACAACACAATGGACAAGACCGAGATGCCCTAGAAGAAGTCCTCGAATGTCCTGTCATGTGTGGCGACATCGCTAGAGCCGTGGCTAAAGTTCACAAGGGCCTTATGCTGCATTTCTATCCGACGGGGACCTCAGAGCCTGTCTTTGTTGAGATTGGAGTTACGACGGCCCAAGATTTGTCCGTAGAACTTGGCGCCCCTCCGAGGACATACTACCGAGAGGATGACCGGATGAATATCCACTCCAAGCAGAGGACCAATGACGAGGAAGATGATGATTCATCTTGTAAGAGTCCCCGTCTCCCCTCGAACGCTTTACTGATTGTGCCTGCCCTCCAGATTTCTACAACTATTTCCAACACGGAATCGATTTTCTGATATCTGGCTCTACGCATACCGTTCGCAAGATCATCCTCCATACGAACATCGTGGGTCCCATCACCACCGGTATTTTTCATGGGCTGAGTTTTGCAGCCTGGCTCACCTCTGTTTCATCGATACAAACGGTGCCCATGGGAGATCGAAGGAGTACCAGAGGATGATGAAGATGGTAGGGTTCCCTCCATCTGATTGCCCTTCTCCTCACCAAGTTTTCTAGACTCGCCCCCGAGTGTGAAATTCACAGAAAGGGTGCGTTCCCATCTCTCCTCGTATCATGATGTTACCTCAGCTTCGGTGCGTGTAGGCGGAGAGGATCCGCCGGTTTCTTCAGCCGAAAGAGAGCCCGCCCCATATGCCTCTCAACCGGACGGATGACGAAGAGGGACTCAATCTCCCCAGCCCAGTAACACGTAAGCCTCCCAGTTCTCCGATACACCCATCTGCTCTCAGCTGACGCGACCGCTAGGACTGTGGGGTTTCGATGGCGCCATCCTGGAGGTGGCCGAGCCTGGGCAACAGGTTGTGTCACTGACCCTTTTCTGAGATTGTGAGAGTATGCGACGACGAGTAGTACAAGAGACTAGATTTACAGCAGACACCTAACATACAATGTACTTATTTATGCAAGGAATAATTCCGACCAGACCTTCCGAAGATCATTCAGAGAGGCGACAGCGTCATCCCTCAAGTCTTCATCATGTCCGATGGTTTTCTCGATGCCGCCTTCCGTCGCAGTCAAACCTCGTTCGCAGAAGTGAATGCAGTGACCCCACCCAAAGGACTTGGCAGCGTCCACATTGGTGCGACTGTCGTCAATGAAGTAACATTTCGAAGGATCCGTGACTCCCGCCTTTTTCAAAGCCTAGGTGATCGTCAGGACCTACGACCAACCGACAGCGCAAGTACTCAATACCTGGTCGTAATAATCTCGTTCAGGTTTGCATGAGAAGCCCAGGTCTTCGTAGTTGCAGTACACTAGACCGTCGATTAGGTCATCGACGTTGAGGATCTTGAGGACGCGCGTGGCATGCTGGACAAGGTCTAAGAGATGCGGAGCCAAAATCCAATCACCCGATACTCACGGTCTTGTAAGCGTTCGTCAATGCCCATACACGGGCCTTGCTGCGATCTATATCCTGGAACAATTTGCGGACAGAAGGGTCGGGGTCAATCATATCTTCCAAGGGTAAAGATCCATCGCATTTTGCGTCGAAATCTATGGGATCTAGGTGTTGCGAGTGTGTCAATGACGGGGAGTGCGCAGTGTCAGAATATGGGTTCACCTACGTCGTGATGCTTTACGAGCCCACGCAATGCCAATCCGTAGGTTTTATAGTAATGATGATGAAGCTCACTGGCCTCCTCATGAGGCAAACCAATCCGGACAAAGTACGCTAAGGCGAAGTCAGCACCTGTTGTAACGCTCACGGTCATACAACACAGTAGATTACCGTGAATGCGCTTGCCCATCGCTTGTGAAATCCTTGTACTTGCAGAATAGAGGGTATTGTCTATATCGAACCATACTATCGCTCTATCATCTATACACCAGTCAGCGTAGGACTGACGGTGGTCAGGAAAGAACTTGCCCTTGCCTGGGTTATCAGCCATGCTGGCACTGGCAGAGGGGTATTGGTATTATCGGGATCGGGATCAAGCTGTAACCTTCGGCAAATCCCGTGCTGTGGCTGACATTATCGAAACCCCTCGTCCACCACCGTACACGACATCAAGATCACCGACGCCGACGCAGTAAGTCCAATTTATATGCCAGAATACACCTCCTACGACGTTCCAGACGTCCTACACATCCTCTTGGGAGTGTTCCGGGCGTGGATTCTTTGAGCTTCATGATGGATGTGTTTGCACCGTATCGGATGGGCCTGAGACTGATCATCGATTCCTCCTTCGCAGATGGCCCGCAGCAAACCACTCGCACCCCATGTCGGGCGTCTCTCACGCTCGCAAGTCTTCGTCAAGCGAGGACTTCACAAGGGACAGAGGAAGTCGGAAAAACCTGCCGTCCAGGAAACCCCTCTGACCAAGGAGGTCCCCGTTGGCGGTGAAAAGAACGGTTCAACTCGTCTCGTCCCCACCTCAAAAGCTCCCCGGTATTACCCAGCGGAAGATGTACGGAAGCCAAAGAAGAGCAGAAAGACCGCCGCCCCTACCAAACTTCGTTCTTCGATCACACCTGGAACGGTCTTGATTTTACTGGCTGGAAGATTCAGAGGGAAGAGGGTCGTTTTCTTGAAGCAGCTGGAGAGTGGATTGTTGTTGGTTACCGGTCCTTTCAGGGTCAATGGCGTTCCCCTGCGACGGGTAAACCAGGCCTATGTTATTGCCACCTCCACCAGGATTGACTTTGAGGGTATCACCGTGCGTACAAACTTTCTGAGACCCAGTTTTATTTTGGACCTGACGCTTTTTTCATGTGTTCAGATCGACGAAAAGATCAACGATGGCTACTTCGCCAAGGCTACCGTCAAGGGTCGCACATCAGCAGAGGAAGAGTTCTTCGCTGATGGTAAACCCAAGGAGAAGGAGCCACTCGCAGAATCAAAAGCTGCAGACCAGAAGGCTGTCGACAAGGCTATCATTTCTGCCATCAAGGAGGAGGAGTACTTGGCCAAGTACCTCAAGGCCACTTTCGGTCTGACGAAGGGCCAATACCCCCACCAGTTAAAGTTCTAGGAGTGTACGTTGTTGTAGTACCAGGCTTTGTGATGTGATATACTGCACTTCATGATCATTCCGCTTCCTTTTGCCCTACCGGACATGGGCGTGATCGGAAAGCATGTTGTCCGCTGGATTGAGACATCCACCACTATTTCCACGGCACGCAGCGCGACATGCAACCCTACGGCCCAGACAGCGGAAAACGTTCTCCACCTCGACAATACAGGCGGTGTCAGACCAATTTCTAGACCTTGCCGTCGCTATACCATATCCCGCATCACTTCCCGCCTACTCCGCAACCATAATCCTCGTCACGGTCGCGTCGCGACTAATTCTCACCGTACCATTCTCTGCCTGGGTGCGCCGTTAGTTTTTGTTTTTGTTTTCCGTTCAAACCGGCTAAATTTGAGGGTCAGGCGAAGAAGGCGCAATGGAAGATCGAGGACCAGGTGACACCCCAGTTGCATACAATGTTACCGCAAATTGCGCAAGGAGTGCGAAAGAAGATGGCTGGGGACGGCGTGAAGGGTACCAAGGAGGAGATGGACACTCATTTCTCGAAGGGGTTCAATGAGGCTGTAAGTGCATGATGCTTATATACACTGGGTGGGCTCGTGTCGTTGACGCGACCTTAGGTGAAAGCGGAACGGAAGAAACTGCTATCAGAGCATGGGATATCGCCAGCGTTGATTATGGCCGTACCCGCGTTGGCACAACTACCTGTCTTTGTGTTTTCTTCGTTGGTGTTCTCGCAGTTGACCCAACCGCCTTCCGTGCTTGACTCCGAGACGTTCCTGACCTTGACTTCGCTGGTGAACCCCGACCCTACCGCGGTCATTCCGGTCCTCATCGGGATGATCACCTTTGCGAACGTCGAGTCTTCGAAGTGGTTCATCTCTGACGGGCAGAAGAGCCGAGAAGCGAAGGCGGAGAAGTTGAATGCGGAGAGGAGGGCTCAGGGTCATGTAGTCGTTGAGCCTAAAAAGATTGTGCAGAACGCGTTAAGGTTTATGTCTGTTGGGAGGATTTTGATTGCGGCCATGGTGCCTGGGGTATGTGTTCGACCTCGCCTTTCGCTTCTGGGCTTCTGTGAGGGGATTCGACTGACGAGGTGTTCGTGCTAGGCGGTGGAGATCTACTGGCTCGCGTCTGCCTCCTTCGGTCTGGTGCAAACGTGGATATTTGACTGGATGTCGTACAGACGGGATAAGAAACGGCGACCGCCACCTCCAGTCTCGCCTGGAGGCAAACCCCTGAGGATGATTTAATGTTATGATAGTAATAGGTAAGCTGTTCCCTTCTGGTTGCGTGGGTCATGATAAGACTTCGTGGTCCGAGGCGAGCCCCAGTGAAGTAATCGCTGGCGGTTCTCCATGACATTTTTCTTGATCTAATTTGAACCCTCCCTCTATCTTAAACCGTATTCGTGCCGTACATGATCGTTGACGATATCCATTTTAGACAGATAAACGCATACTTGATTCCACAACCAAAGATGCATTACGAGGCAACGAAAGCCGTGCACGCGTTCCTCGGAAACCGTCCATTGACGATCCCTCAGTTCTCGCCATCCAACCTGCTGTCACGAGTCGCCACATATCTACCGATACCCAGCAGCCAGCAAACCCTGTAACGAGATCGGTTGTCTTCCGCGTGGGCTTGACATTGTTCCCACGTACCTCGGGATGAAAAGTGCGATCCCGACGGGGGCGCTCGGGTAGAAGGCTTGCGGCCACTCTTCCATCTTCCACCTTACGTCACCCATTCCATGAAACGTCGCGAACAGGTGTAAAACATCCCCGATAGCCAGGGAAATTATAAGCGATCCGGCTATCTTTTCTTGTAGGGCTGGCGAATGGAGCCTTCTGATCGCTCTTAGGAGGGAGACGTTGAGAAAACCGGCGACCACGCGTACAACCACCATCTGATAGATGGTTGTGTGGTGCACCGTAGATGGCAGGACCCCCGCCTCGGGGAGACCGCTCTGCCAGGGTCCATGACGACAGATCACCTAAGGGGAACCGCTTCGGTTCAGCGTCTGGAATCCAGAGTGATGTGCAGACCTTCCCTGAACAGAAGGTTCCTTTGAGTAGGCTTGCGAATGTAATAAGGGGTTCGATTATCCCGAACACGACGTAGTAGAACGTTGGAATCGCGGATTTTTGCGAGCGTGTCGATGTGGAAGGCATTGAGCTTCAGTGTGGGAGTGGGCCTCTGATCCAATGCAACATCTATATACTGGGCGGGGATCTACCCCAGTGTGTTTGCAATTGAGAAGTTAAAGCCCATCACCGGTGTGTGATCAACGTAATGCGTAGCGGTCTCCTCCGTGGCTCGAACAGGGAAGATGAGAAGATTTGACTCCCGGATTGATATCGCAGTGACCACTCAGGGTATGTTCTGGGCTCACCGCTCTGCCAAGAGACGTTTCATCACCTGAGTGAATGGAAGGATATATGAAAGACGCGCGATAATCAACGCAGATAGGAATTAGGTGGGTATCACTTAGGGCATAACCCCTTCTACGCTGACCCTTCCGAAGCGCCGCCTTTCCTATAAAGCTAGGGTCGGAGGGGGTAGCCCGTCACTGGGTCAGCCCCAGACGCCGTCCTGACCCTGTAGAACCTTATTTTCACAACGTTCCGCCGCCAAAATGAAGTGAAGGGTGGGGGGGGTTTCAATTCTTTTCGTTAAGCCACGCGTCGCGGGAGTCGACGTATCTTCCGATTCCCAAATGCCAACAAATCCTAATTGGGTTGAGTCGAAGTTGTAATGAGGTGGTCGTTTTGGACGAACCTTGGGATCAGAAGGGTGAGTCCCGTGATGATCGTTATCCAAAGTATGGATGGCCATTCATTGACGTTCCACCTCGTGTCTCCGATACCGTAGAGCGTCACTAAGATGTGCGAGACGTCGGTCACGACTAAGGGGGTAAGCAGGGCCGTGGCGATCTTCTCTTGCAATGCGGGAGACCGTAGATCCCTGACCGCAGTGAGAACAAAGAAATTGATGATGCCGAGCAGAGCACATGTGTGGGCCAACTGGAGTATGCTGACAATCGTGGCTGCGGGCAAAGTTTCTGGCAGCACGGCACCTACCGGCCAAGGACCATTCATGTTGTGAGTCTGGGGTACAATTCAATGCGTCAATGGAAATATGATCGGTGGGGCCTCTAAGAGGGGAACGGTGGAGAATGCAGACCTTGACCGGGTCAACGAGCGTACCAATCATTCCTGCAATGCACAGGAACGGTTCGTAAAACGCGAATATGGCGTAGTAGACCGTGGGGACCGCCGACTTGCAGGAGTTGGCGTAGATGAGACTGAAGAATGACGGGAATGGTTTGCGCGCGGGGGATGGAGGAGACATTGTGGAGGCGAGTAAGGACTATCCAGAGGGCAGCGTGAGGGGGAACAAGATGGAATGTCCGTCGTGGGTCGGGAGGCTATTTGTACTGTATGCATATGGACTGGCATCTCCGAGATCTTTTCATCCATTCCTGGCTATAGCTACAACGAGTCCTGCCCTAAACTCCGCTGTGCCAACACATCAGCCTTTTTCTTTCTTCCTTTCTTCCTTTACTTACATATTTTTACTAGGATTTTTTATAACCCAGGGAGACAACTGGATCCTATCGTGGTGATTCTCCTAAATGGCAAAATCCTAGAAGGAAATAGAGGATTTATAATGCTCATCCTTTCCAGTTCCAGGGATGTTGGGCTTCGCTTTCCCCTCACATTCGTTTCTTGTCGTACAGAGTCGATATGCGCGGTAGTACGACCCAATCTACTTGTTGTCTTGCGAACAGCTCAGGAGCACATCCGTGAGAACTTATTATTCTTAGCCTTCGACCTTAACTTCATGCCGGTCGTTCCCGAAGAGAATCCCGAGGATCTCAGACCAGAGCTCAAGGAAGTGCAAGAGAATGCGACGCCAGAAGAGGTTGTGGAACCCCCACCGCAGCTGTTTCACCCCCTCAACTGGGAGATCCTCGCTCTCCTCATGCCGGCGTCAGTCTTTGGAGTTCTTGCAAGGCTGGGCTTGGCCGCTTTAACCTCCTATGATGGGGAGAGCATATTTCCCCTCGCCTACGTACAAGGTTTCGGATGTCTCATCATGGGTTTTTGCCTGACGTTAAAGGTCCCCATATCAGAATGGTGCGTTTGACCCAGCTCCGGGACCTTGGCGGCTTCCGACTGCTGAACATTCTTCGCAATCAGCTACACCCCAATTTACATTGCGCTAACGACTGGTGATCCCGTTCCCTTCCTCGCGATGTCATTTCCTGCTAACAACTCTCAGGCTTTTGCGGGTCTCTGACCACATTTTCCAGTTGGCAATACGATGTGTTTGGTTCCTGGACCAACTCCTCCAGTGCTAGTCGCGATTGGCTGAGAGATGTGATTCTGAACTCCCTTTTCCGCCCATCTCGACTTACGTCCTTCCGTCGTAGGTCATTGATGGCATTACGAAACTGGTCTTTACCCTCATCATATCGATGTCCTCTGTCTCGTTCGGTTCGTATCTCGCCCAGATCACGCGTCCACATTTTCCGCGTTTTCCAACGCCTCGACTCGCGATACGGTACACGCTGTCCGTCATAGGAATCTTCATCTATGTCGCGACGTTTCCAGCCTATGTCTGGCTCCCGCCGACCTATCGGTCTCAAGCAGTCGCTTCCCTACTGTTCTCATTTCCCGGAACACTTTCACGTTACCTCCTTGCCCTCTCCATGAACACGGTGATGAGGAAGATCCCTCTCGGCACGATGGCAGCCAACATTCTTGGAACTGGTTTGTTGGGCGTGTTCCACGTCCTGCAAAACAAACGTCCACACGTGTCTCCCCACGCCTGTTCCACCCTTCAAGGGCTCATCGATGGTTACTGTGGCACACTCACCACAGTCAGCACGTTCGCGGTCGAGCTCAACGTCATGAACGGCAGTCGATACGCGTGGATATACGGTGGGATCAGCGTCGTTATAAGCCAACTGCTGCTCGTCATCATAATTTTGCCTGCTCACACCTTGTCTGATGTACCTTTCGCTCGGACTTGCATTTTTGAGGAGTAGCCAACGAGTACAACATATGGGTGTACCAGTATTACGTAATATAATCGAAAACAAGACCGACAATTATCACGATCACCCCCATCTCTTATAATCGGGTCCTTAACCATCTGCTCCTCCTCTCCGTTTAATCCGCATGTCTCAAAGGTTTAAGCGACAGGAAGATGCTGGCAACCAATTCAATCCCGAGCAGCCGGAGGACGGGAGTACAAACGCTACAGCCGACAACGGTGAAGGCATGGAGGAAGTTGAGGAGCAGGAGGGCTACAGTCCGTGTCACCTTCTTCCTTTGTTTGTAGCCCAGAGCGAACAGCTAACTAGATCTCTCGTTCTCCAACCTGTTATCGCGTCTCGGATTTGCCTACGATACGCCATCTATGTCTACTTCAACCCTCTCTTCTCGCCCACTTTCAGCCTCGTCAACACCAACGTCAACCCTAACGTGGATATCCTGGTTTTGCTCCTTACCCGGACATGAGTATTTTTGCGAAGTCGCGGAAGACTTCATCGAAGATGACTTTAATCTGACCGGATTAAATTCTATGGTTCCGTTCTGGAAGGAGGCTATGGACATGGTTTTAGACGTGGAGCCTGGTAAGCTTGTGGTAGTGTTCTGCGTCCCATATGGTTCGTTAACCAGTTTGATGTTTTGAGAAGACGAAGAGAGTGCAAAGATCCCAGATGTCTCAATTGTAGAGGCATCGGCTGAACTTTTGTACGGTCTCGTGCACCAACGGTATATCCTGACGAGGCAAGGGTTACAAGCTATGGTGGGGTCGCTCCAACATTCTCCCTTGACACGACAGCTCAGATGACGACCCACAGGTTGACAAGTATGAGGCGGGGATTTTTGGACTTTGCCCAAGAGTTTACTGCCAGGGAACCAACGTCGTTCCATGCGGGAGATCCGATCTACCTGGCTTGGACACCGTGAAACTGTATTGCCCAAACTGCCACGACATCTACGCTCCTCCCAGCAGCAGATACCAAGGGGTCGATGGTATACTTTCAAACGTTCCCCCAAAGTCGTCAAGTGTTGACTCTAAGCTTAGGGGCATTTTTTGGCACAACCTTCCCACACCTATTCTTCCAAAGCTATCGAGAACTCGCCCCGGCACCCTTCTACAAACCTCAAACTGGAGCGAATGCCGCCACTTCACCAACGGAGAGCAATTCTTCCCATCAATCCACATTTGCGAATCCCAATCCACACGGGGGACAAAAACGGGCCGCGGGTAAAGTTTACACACCGAAGATCTATGGGTTCAGGGTGAGCGATCGTGCGAAAAACGGTCCGAGAATGCAGTGGATGCGGATGCGGCCCATAACACCGGAAGAGCTTGACATGGTAGACTGGAAAGGCAGGTGGATTGATGATGATGAAGAGTACGACGAGGAGGAAGAGGAGGAGGATAGGCTGATGGAGGACTTTGATCCTGTAAGCACGCTACATGATGACCATTTTAGATGGTTCCTTATACATTCACTCCAGGACGCCGGTGACGGAGAAGACGACGATGATGAAGAGGAAGAGGAAGAGGAAGAAGTCGGCAGTGCCGCCCCTCGGCTTCCGGTGGACAAAAGCAAGATGAGGATCCGAGGGTCGCAAGAGGGTTCGTCTCCCCATCCGCCACCGCCGTCTTCTCCAGCGTCGAGTGTTCCACCTCGGACGCCGATCTCAGTGACCATGTCTAACGTTGTAGGTGTTGCAAAGTCTCCAGTATCGACTGGATCGTCGAGAGTGAAGGTTGTTCGTCAGTGGGCAACCACTACAGCATAGACCCACTTCATGTGCGTACACGCTTAGATGTAACCTCTTTGATGTAAATACCATGTTTCTGTCCATCTTTCCCCTTCGCTCTCTCTCTCTCGATCGCACTCAGTCGCCTTTACCCCAGTCACCGGCCCAGAGACCCGGAACGGCGTCTAATCAGGGTGTTTGCACGTGACTGTACAGCTGAAGCCACATTTTCTCCCACGCTTGATCATCAACCCGCCTGACCCACATCTTCACCTGCACTGAGCCCGAAGTAACCACCTCAAGACTCAACGAAGATGGCTCGATCAGGTTCGCCCTTTGAGCATATCTTTCTACGATTCGGTGCTGATTGTATGGACATGCTCAGGAATCCGTATTGGCCTCAACAAGGGCTACGAAACTACTCCCATCCCCAAAAAGGTCAAGCCGAGCCAGCTCAAGGGCCGGTTATCGAAGAAGACTCAATTCGTGAGGTCAGTTGTGAGGGAGGTCGTCGGATTTGCTCCATATGAGAGGCGAGTCCTTGAGTTGTTGAGGAACTCAAAGGTCAGCACCCTACGATTTTATCCCACCACTCGCTCGCCTCGATCTACGTTAATTCCATCTTGAACAGGATAAGAAGGCCAGGAAACTGACGAAGAAGAGGGTACTCCATCTCCACCTTTCGACATTCTGTATTACACGGGCGCTGATTGAATGTCTTTTCCGCGTTATATCTAGCTCGGCACCCTTCTCCGTTCAAAACGCAAGTTGGAGGAACTCTCGGGTATTATCCAGGAGAGTAGGAGGGCCGGTCATTAAACAAATCCACCTCCCGGATTCCCCTTGGCTTTCCCCGTATGCATATTGTGTATCACGAGATAATTGCAAGACTTTGTATGCATTCACGCCTCACTGTCACCGTTCTCGAAACTTTACCACAACCTTGGATCGGTTAAATCGAGAGCAACCAAAGCAATTCCGATTAGCAGCTAACGAAACTAAGAAACCTATGGATACATAATACAGTCAGGAATATGCCCGAATTATAACTTTAAGGTATGTGTCCGTGAGGGGGGGGAGGGGGTCTCGCTTTTATGCGGTGGTATCACTAGAATGAGAATGGACCGTGCGAGTGGTGTTCGCGATAACATGTGCCGAGGATATCAGTGATGCGATGCTCTGCGTCAAGCGTGATCGCGTGAATATCTGCCGATGAACAGTACGAGAAACGTACTCACATTGTCGCCACTACCCATCCTCCTCGAATGCGATGCTGTGCTTCGTCTAAACATGCTGGTGACCCTTACACGATCTCTATCAATAGAACTGCTGCCGCTTCCATT
>Ga0307514_10003544_pt1 | contig 14877 bp, 10 predicted proteins | sample 16_EM_MG_FD_203088 | JGI IMG/M metagenome (GOLD analysis project Ga0307514, IMG submission 203088) | Populus trichocarpa ectomycorrhiza microbial communities from riparian zone in the Pacific Northwest, United States - 16_EM | ecosystem: Host-associated > Plants > Roots > Unclassified | place...
TTCTTCTGAATATATTTTTATTAATTCCTTGAAAGTAAAATATGTATTATAATTACCAAAATATGAGTCATAATTATTTTTTACATAATTTATTTCTAATAATTGAATATCTGATTCTTGTAATTTAAATATGTTTATGTTTATAGGTAAATTATCTATATATTCAAACTGAAATAAAGATGATATTGGTGTGTCATAAAACATTTCATTGGGTATATTATGATAATACAAATCTATTAAAACATTTCTAAATCTATTTCAGTTATAATTTATTCCTGAACTTAAATTTATGTTATATTTCCCTTTATATCATAGTAAATCTGATACTCTAATGTATTTGTAAATATCAAAATATGATAAATTATATATTTTATTTTTTAGTATTGTAATTTCTTTATTTGTTAATGAAATACTTTTTAAGTTATGATTATTTTCTTCTAATTCTTTAATGTATTCTAAATATGTTTTTATTATTATTTTATTTTTATTTAACATTCTTGTTTTTAATTTATTAATTTTTACAAATAAGTATAATTATACTTAATTTCTAATCTTATCTTAAAGTTTTAAATTTTGATATATATTTAGGATATATCAATTAAACTTAAAATAAAATTATAATTATATTTCTTCTTAAATTTTTTATTTAAATTTTAAGTAATAATGTAACTAGAATTTTAAATTTCCTTAAAGTTTTATAAATAATTTTTTTCTATTTATTAAATTTACTTTCTCTTTTGGATTTGATCCAAAATTTATAGTTTCGCAATACTATTGTTTTAACCAAATTAAACTAAAAGAATTTTAAAGAGTAAATTAAACATTTTTTATTTTTAGTTTATATTAGAGAGAAATATAAACCTTTTTTCTTATTTAATATTTGTTTCTCTAGGAATATTAACTAAAATAATTTATAAAATTAAAAAAATATTCAAATAAATACTATAGAGTTAAAAGTATTTTAAAAGTTAAACTACTCTACTAGATATAAATAATTTTAATAAAACAATTAACAATAAAAATGAAAACAATTTTAACAAATAACTCAATCTTATCAAAACATTACGTTAACTATTTAAAAATGTTAGCAGATAATAATAATAAATTAATATCAACTAATTTAAGTGACTTAGAAATATCACAACTGTATGACAGTAAATATCAATTAACAGAATTTGATATTTATAAATATATTACTGCTTACGATTACATTACTGAATCATTAGGCTGCAACAAATACACATTAACTGAAGGTATTACTGAAAATAAATTTATTTATAATAATATCTTAATAGATTTATTTTATAAGAATATACCTTTAGATACTCTACTTTTAAAATCAATATCTTCATTATTTGAAAATATAGAAATAGAATGAGATGAAAGTGTAGAAATTTGGGACGATGATGATAATATTAATTACATTTTAAATAATACTTCTCAAAATTACACTGGAAATACCTTTACCTTTTACGTTTTTAAACAATTAGTTAAATTATTTTTAACTGAAGTTTATCTTTATAAATATAATAATAAAATATTAACACATAAAGAATTAGAATCTGAATATAGTTCATCTCTTTATGATGGTGGATATTTAAAATATAAGAATAAAGATCCTGATTCTATTCCTGAAACAATTCCTATGTCTCAATGAATGATAGAAAATAAAATAACAAAAGTAAAATATGGTTGCATTAAAGTAATGGATCCCCATAATTTAAATAGTGCTACAATATTAGACTTAAAATTATATTTAGTAGATATAAGTAAATTTAGAGATTTTAGTGATACTTATGAAACATTAATAAAAAAAAAGATTTAGATTCTTTTTGAGATCTTGAACAATCAAATAAAAACCATGAATTCTTAAGAAACTTAAGTAATTAAAATAATTTAAAACTTTATTTACAGGTGTTACTAAGATAAGAGTTAAACTTAGTAAAAAAACACTTCAAATCCCTCTTGCTAAATTTAAAATTATAATAATAAAAATATATGAAAAATATCATAAAATGAATTCCAATAAATAATAAAATTATATTAAAACCTTTCGTAAATAATAAATCATTTACTTTACAATATTATTTAAGTTGAATAAGAAAATTAGATAAAAATAATTTAGATATTTATTCAGGTAAATTAGACTCTCAAATAAAGTACAGAAAGTCCTATGGGAAATAATTAGTAAAATTAGATTCTTCTTTTTATAAAGATAGGAATGTTTGGAATGATTTTATTTTTAACATTAAAAAACAAGATTTAATTCTTTTTAACCCTTTAAGTTTAGAAACACTTTTCTTTTTGAGTGTACTATTAAAATTATTTTGGAGGGATGTAGCCTATAAGTTAGACTCTAAAACTAAAATAAAAATACAATTTAGAATACAATTAAAACAAAATGATAACTCTAATAAAACTATAATAAGATCTTTAAGTAAAATCCAAATAGTATGTAAAGGTGATTATACTGATTTATATGAAACATTTAAAACTAATTTATATTTATTAAGTGAAGAATATGAAAATTTATATGTTTTCAACTTTATTTTATTTTATAGTATTTGTCATGAAGAAAGTATTTTAAAGGAAAGTATCTTTTCTGTAAATAAAAATAATTCTCATTGGAATAAAATAAAAAATAAAAACAATGCTATATCATTAAAAGTAAATTATAAAAATCTTCCCAATACAACTAATTTGACTGACTGAGGAGAAATAAAAATAATCAAAGGTAATTACCCTTATAGTGAAAATATTTTAAATAAAATATTAGTAAAAGTTAAAACTTTCAATAAAAAGGAAAATTATTTAGAAATATTAAAATTTTTCTCAGTTTTAATTAAAAAAGCTAGTGTTGTTGATAATACCTATAATAAAATTTATTTCAGTTTTATAGATATAATTTATGATCAAACTAAACCTAATTGTTTTGTAAGACTTTATGATAATAGTTTATTTGTATTTGAAAAAGGAGAAATAGTTTATTCTCAAAAGCGAAAAAAAGCTACTTACTTTAAAACTTTAAAAAAAGATAACTCATTATCAAGTAATTTTATTACAATGGATCTAGAAACAAAATCAATCAATGGTGTTTTAGAACCTTATTGTGTTTCAATATTTGATGGAAAAAAAGCATATTCATTTTATATTACTGATTATAATGGTTCTTCTGATTTAATGATGAAAGCTTCAATTAAATTTATTTTAAAGAGAAAATATAATAATTATAAAATTTATTTACATAATTTTTCACATTTTGATGGAGTTTTCCTTATGAAAGTTATAAGTGAAGTTGTAGATATATCTAATATAAAGCCTATTATCAGAGATAATAAAATAATTAATTTAAAGATAAGCTTTTTACCTGAAAATATTAAAAATAATAATAAAAAAAAATTAAATATTATGTAGAATTTAGAGATTCTTACTTATTATTGACTTCATCTTTGGAAAACTTAGGTAAAACTTTTGCATTAAATAAAGGAAAATTTGAAAATAAGTTATCTTTTCCTTATAAGTTTGTTAATGAACCATATATAAATTACGATTATATAGGTGAGAGTCCAGGTTTAAATTACTTTGATGGTATAAATTCATATAAAACTTTTTTAAATAATTTAAACAGTGAAAATATGAGTAAATGGAATCTTAAGAGAGAAACAATTAAATATTGTGAACAAGACTGTAGAACTTTATATTTTGCTATATTAGAGTTTAGTAAAGAAATTTATAAAGAATTTAGAGTAGATATATCTCACACTCCTACAATTTCTAGTTTAGCTTTTAGGGTATTTAGAACTAATTTTTTAAAAGAACAAAACTACATAGCTAAATTAAGCGGATCTGTTTATTATTTTATTTATCAAGGTTATTACGGAGGAGCTGTAGACGCTTATGTTCCTTACGGTGAAAATATTAAAGGTTATGATGTAAATAGTTTATACCCTAACTCAATGTTTAATAATCCGATGCCAACAGGTAATCCTTATTATTTTTAAGGTAATGTTTTAGAATATTTTTCTAAGGTAAATTTTAATTATCCTAGCGATGAATATTTAAATGGTAATTTGAAATTAAAATCAAAAAGTATATTTGATTATATAAATAATATTTTTGAAATAAAAAATGAATTTGAATTTAATTCAAAGATGCTTGAGTTTTTAAATATAGATTAACAAAATGGTGTTTTAATCAATAAAAATAAATTACCTTATGGTTTCTTTGAAACTGAAATTGAAACACCTTCAAAAGGAGAAGTAAATCAACCTATTTTACTTAAGAAACATAAAATAGAAAATGGTGGAGTTAGAACAATAGCACCAGTAGGTAAATGAACAGGAATTTATTTTAGTGATGAACTGTATAATGCACTAGAAAAAAACTCTAATTATAAATTTAAAGTAAAAAGAGGTTTTTTATTTAGACCTGAAAATTTATTTAATTCTTATGTAGAAATATTGTATCATATGAAAGAAAATAATTCTAAAACTTCTTCTAGATATTCTATAGCAAAATTATTATTAAATTCATTATATGGAAGATTCGGTATGAATCCTGATAAACCTAATCATTTAATTTTAAATGATAAAATGAGTATAAATAAAAAAGATTATTTTTATCTAAATAATGATGTTTTAAATGTTGTTCCTTTTGGGAATGGAAGTGAACTTTTATCTTTTACTTCTAAGAATAAACTAGAAAATAATAATATAATTTCTTCAGAATACGATGAAGGTAAGGATAATTTGTTTATAAATGTAGGAATAGCTGCTGCTATTACAGGATACTCTAGAATTTATATGTCTTTATTTAAAGATAATCCTTTATTTAAATTATATTATTCTGATAGTGCTTTTGTAAATATTAATTTAGATGAAATATATCCTGAATTAGTAGGAAAAGGTTTAGGTAAATTAAAATTAGAGTATGAATTTATTAAAGCTGTATTCTTAGCTCCTAAAGTATATGGTGGTATAAGTAATGAAGGTGATTCCATAATCAAAATAAAAGGTGTTAATAGTAAATTATCTTTAAATGAAATAGTTAAACTACTAAAAAAAGATAATAATATTTTAATTCCTAATGAAAAGTGATATAAAAATATAAAGGATGGAAACATCCTGGTAAAATTTGAACTTTATAATTTAACTGCTAAATCAACCAAAAGAGTGTTAGTTTATGATGAAAACGGAATCTTAGTAAACACTCAACCTATAGAAATTAATGAATAAGGTTAAAATAAATTAAAAAAAAAATAAAAAAAAAATAAACTAATTTATAAAAACAAACAAATAAAGTAATAAATTAACGCGAATGAAATTATTACTCTTTTAATAGTAAATTAACTATTTAACTGTTTTGTAATTATAGAACAAGTTTTTTCTGTATATTAAAAAATATAAAATTAAAACCAAATTTAAAATTAAATTATTGAGATAAAATCAATAAATTTTAAATTAATATGATTTTAAAATTATAAACTTTAGTATACAGTTTTTTTTTATTAACTTCTTAAATTGAATATAAAATATTTTATATATTTTTGTATTCAATTTTTTTTAGTTTGTAATTCTAAAAAAAAACCTTAACTACATACAATAATATAATTTATTATTATATATAATTAAGGATAAAAATTAAACTTAATTAAATTTTTAATTAATAGACTAAGAAAAGTTAATTTTAAATTAGAGCAGTTTAAGTAATTAGGTAATCGGAATAGTTAATTTTATTTAAATCTAATTTTCCTGTCTTAGGAGGCAATCAAAAACAAATTTCTTCAAATTTGTTTTTTTTAAGTTGTGATGTTATAAAGGGTAAGTTAGAGTTAATACTTTTTTCTATTATTATTTTAACTTTATTTTCTTTATAGTCTATTTCATGAAAAACTTTATACTTTTCTAAAATACTTAGTAAATCTAAATGAAATTTTTCTAAAAATTCTGAGTTAGAATATAAATTAATAAATTATTTTTTTTTACTAATTTTTCTAGGTCAATCATATTATTAGGTAAAGTTCCAAAACAATCGTGAATAGAAATTACAGGACTAATAGGATTTAAAGGTTGTGATATTTTATTAAAATTTAAAATTAAATGTGCAGCATCCATACTGTGAACTATATTTGGTAAAATTGCTTGGATTTGATTCATTGGACTAGTTTCATTAATTTTTTTTTTAGTATTACTTTTTTCTGTTTACTTTTACCTACAGATAAAGCTATTTTAGAAGTTATTTTTTTTTAATATCTTTGAGTAATAGTTAAACCACTAGGTGGATATCATAAAATAGGAATATCTAATTTAGTGAAAGCTAAACAAATAGAAACAAAACATTCAAATAATTGTTTAAGAGCAGGATACTTTATTAAAAAAAAAGACTCATGGATTACTTGGGCAAGTTTAAATACTTCTTTATAATTTAGTAACAACATTTCATTTTCATTAAATGACGGAACTTTAAATAAAACTTCATTTAATAATTTATTTAATTCATTATTTTCTATTGAAATTTCTTAAGTTAGATCTTCATTAAAGAATTTAGTTTGTTCTTGTAAGTCTGAATCTAAATCTTTTATTACAGGTTCACCTTGGCTTAGTTTTTTAAGTAAATTTAAAGAATTATCATTATTTAATAAATTTAACAATTTAGGATCTTTTAATTTTAAATTCCCTTCTCTAGTATATTTTTCAAGGGAAGCTGTTAATTGGTTAGCCACTCCTTTTACAGTTACATTATATGTTCTAGTCATGATAGAAGGTTTAATTAATTTTCTATCTAATTTTACCAATCCTAGTTTATAATATTTAGGATCTTGGTTATAGATTTCTCTTAACCTTTTATGAGTTGGTTCTATCATTTCTGAATAAATATCTTGTACTTTATCTTTATTTTCAGGGTTAGAAATAAAATTAACACTAATAGCTAATTCTTCATCCTTTAACATAGTAGCGAAATGTTGTATTCCAGAACAAGTAGCATCTAGTCAAACAGGTAAATAAACTTTCATATTTGATTTATATCTTTTATAGGCTAAACAAAAAGCAATGAAAGCGAAACGTGAGTCAGCTTAAAAAATAAAATCAAGATCTAAACTTAATATTTTATTTTCATTATCATCAACTCATTTTATTCTATCCCCATAAGAAGCTCTACTAATTTTATTTTCATTGTGAACATTTGCTCCATATATTTTAATCTTAAGATGAAAATATATACCTTTCTCAGTAATTAGTTGACCTTCATCAAATTGTATAAGTGCTAAACTTAAATCGCTCCCTTGATAGCTGATAAAATATGAGGATGTATAAATTCTACCTCTTCAATCAGCAAAAGTACTAAGATCAAAAGGTAAGTTAGAATAGGTTTTAGCTATTTCTAAAGTAACCAAATCCCTTAATACATTATCCTTTAATTTTTCACTGTTTAAATTTTTGTAGTAACTATCAAATAAAATTTCTTTATTATTTAATATGAAATTTAATAATTCAGTATTAACTCTAAATTTAATAGAATTTAAATAATTTATTGATTTATATAAAGATTCAAGAGATTTAACTTTATGTGCGTTATCAAAGCCTAAACCTGATATAAGATTATTTTTTTCAAAACTGTTATTTAAATAACCACCAAAAGAAGTATCGCTTCACTTATTAGGTAGAGACAACATAGGTAAATTAGTAGGTAAAATATTTGTAAGATTATCAATATTTTCTTGTATGATTTTGTCGTTAAAATCCAAAGTTTTTAAATTCTGTGATGTTTCAGCATCCATATCTTGTAATAATATGTATCTACTTCCATCTCTTCAGGTTTCATTAATTAAACCAAAATCTTCAAAGTAAGAAATAAATCTTTCACCTAACTTTACTTTAAAACTAGTTATTATTGAATCTAGCTCTAATTTTTTACTAAACTCAGGTTTATCTTGGTAAGATAAAATTAAACTATCTTCAATATTTATACTTTTTTCTATAAAAATTAGAGATTCTTTATTTTTATTATTTAATTCGCTATTAATACAAATTTCTCTAATAAAATCATTAAAATCTATTCCAGAATCACTTATCAAATTTGTGTTAGCTAATTCTATTGATTTAGATTTTATATTTTTTTTTATTTTTATCTAGATATTCTTTAAATTTTTAGTTTTCTATTTTTTTTCTGTTAGTAATTTTTAAAGTTATTTCTAATATTTTAGATAAAATTAAATCTTTTTTTAATTTAATATCTTTTTTATTTTCTTGATCCCTAATTAAGTTATCTTTAGTTATTAAAGGTATTTCAATAAATTTTTCTAAATTTTCTCTTTTTGTTTTACTTAAAGAAAGGTAAATGTTTTCTTTAGAAAAATCTTTTTTTGTTAATTTTAATAAAGAACTTTTTAAATCTTTTGAAGAAGAAGTAATTATAGGGTTAAAATAATTTTTATAAATAAAAAATAATATTTGATTTGCTACAAATACACTTATATTAGTTCTACTAATACGTCTAAAATAAGTAGTTATTACAGAATAAGCCATGAAAAATATTCTAATATCATCTAAAAATAAAGACAAATCTGGAAATACTTTTTCTAATACTTTAACGTTACTAAAAAGAAAAACATCATAAATCTTAGGTTGTAAATCTTGAATAGGTTTATAATTATTTTCTAAATATTTTTCTTTAATAATATCGATTCAAAAATTTTCTATTTTTAATTGAACTTCATTAGGGTTATAATTATTATTTTCTGTAAGTTCTTTAATTTTTTCTAAGATTAAGAAAACACTTTTACTATAATTTAAGTTTGGTTTTTCTAAATTAGAACCAAAATTGTTATCTAAATTTAAAGATTTTTTATTTATTCATAAAGAAGAACTTGAACTAAATTTTCTTATTTGATTGGATACTACATTCCTTTCATTGCGAGAAATTAAAGTAGAATATTTTCTATTATTAATTTTTTTATTTTTTTGGTTCAGAGTTTTTTTATCTTCAGAAGAAGGGTTTTCTTTTATTTCATATTTTATGGTTATACCAGAGATTAACAAATTAAAAGAAAAAGATTGATAATTTATATTTTTAACAGATTCAATTCAATCAGAAGAAATATCTAAATAAATATTTTCTAAATTAAAATCTAAATAATTATCTTTATAAAATGTAGCTGCATCTAAATAATTACTAATAGCTGTAAATAGAATATTTTGTAAGTAATCTGATTTATTTTTTTCTAATAAATTAGAAACTATTTTAATTATAAATTCTAAAGATAAAATATAAATTAAAATTACATTAAATTGATAATTTGAAGTAAACTTTAATTTAGAATTATTTAAATTTATTTCATCACTTTGAGTTAATTTTATATTTTTATTAATTTTTAAATTATTTATTAAACCTCATTCATCAAAAGGATAATCTAATTTTTCTTGATAATCTTCAAATACAATAGTTTTTAATTCTGATATTATATTTTCAGTTAAGTTAAATTGATCTCTTACATTTTCTAATAAATTTTCAAGTGATTTAGTTACTTTAATTTCATCTAGGGATTCTACTAATTTTAATAGTTCTGCTTCAAATTTTATTAAATTATCAAAATTACTGCTGTTAACAACATAATGATTTGAATTAAATTTATCTAGTTTTTCAAACATGTTTAATTTTGATAGTCCACCTAATAGTTGTAATATAGTAACTTTTAATCTAAAATTATTTGATGTACTTTCAGTTTTATTAAGTGATTTTCATATTTTAATATCATAAATTTTTAATAATATTAATATTACACTTCATCAGATATTATGTATAAATAAAGGTATATCTTTAAAATCAAATCTCCAATAAATATCTTGATTTGAATCATATGAAAATTTTAAAGGATCATTATTATTTTTATCAAATAAATAATAATCTGAATCTCAGATTAATTCACCATTTAAATCTTTTTTATATAAAGTTATTATTTGTGATTTTATTAAATTTTCAATTACTAAAGAAAGATTAGAATTTGGAATATAGTATTCTCCATCAATATTTGATTTTCTTTTTTTAATTCTTAAATTTTCACTAGTCAGTATTTTAAAGAAAGTTAATAACCCTATATTAACATGTAAAGTTTTATCACCATAAAATTGATAAAAATGGATATTAGATTCTTTATCAAATAAGCCTATATTAGTAGGATTAAATTTATTGTTAATATGTATTACTATTTTATATACTTCAACATTAAATTGTTCTGTAAAATTTTCACTTAGTTCTTTAAGTTTTGTAAATTTAGTTGTTAGATTTTTAGTTTCTATAGGTTTAATTATTAAATTTTTATTTAATATTATCGAATTAGTTATTTTATTAATCTTTAAATTATTTGAAGTATAATTTCTTAACATTGAAATTACAGTAAATTCATTTAAAAAGTTAAATTTAAAATAGTTTGCACTTATAAAGTTTTTTAAAAATTTAGGTATTAAGTAGTTTGTATTTCAATTCAAATTATTTTTCATTTTATTTATTTTTTTTATTAAATTTAATCTTTATATTTTGAAAGAGAAATTTTACTTTACAAATTAGATTTTACTCTTATTCTAGTTATAACCTATCTTAATTTAATTTTAAGGAAAACAAGAAAGGAAGTAATGTTTTATTTAATTAAAATTTATTTTTATTTAAATTATTTTTTAATTGGAAAAAGGGTTATTCTTGATTAAAAGTTTTACTATGATTTTTTATTTATTTTTTATATTATTTTTATTAGTTAATCTTTTCATTCATCTCTAAAATTATCTAAAAATCTGGCTGACATTAATATTGACCCTCTTTCTATTTCTACTGAAGGATTAGGTTCTGCAACAGGTGGTTCTGGTATGGGTTGAGGTTTAGATGTATCTAATTTTTCTATAACTCCTCTAGCAAAAGAAGTACCTGATAAACTTGAAAATGGTGGTGTAAGAAGTGCTCTTCTTCTAGGTTTAATGCTGCTTGGTCTAGGAGGATAGGTATGTCTTTCTTCTATATTTTGATCGTTTTCCCTTAAGTAATCATCTGAAGCTTTTATTCTTCTAGATCTAGGTCTCCATGTTTCCTGTGTTATTGTATCTGTTGAGTCATTTCTTTGATGCATTGAAATATTTTCTTCAGGTTTAGATGAACTACCTGAAGCGTAAGGAAACAATCTATCTAAATCACTTGCTGATTCTGGGTCGGGATGAACAGGACTTGATTTTTTATTTTCTACATATTCTCTTCTTACATCTTCTCTATCTAATTCACCTAAAGATCCTTTCTTTTCTAATTGACCTGTTTTTATTTCTTTATCTAATTCTTCTTTTTGTCAAAACTTTAATCTTTCTTTTCAAGTTTTTTCTGCTTCAACCTGTTTTTGTTGTCAAAACTCTAACTCTTCTTGATTTGTTTCTGTTTCTCTTCTAAATCAATTAAATGGTTTTTTTAATTTTTCTATTATATTTGTAGTTAAGTTTGTAAAACTATTTTGCCTAGTATTAGTGTTATCTTCTAAAGGAATATCCTTACTTCATGGGTTAGTCTCTTGTGTTCTAAAATCTCCTCCATTATTATTATTAGAGTCATCATCATGTCTATTATCTGAGTTTCATTCTAATGTTTTACTGAAAGGTATTCCTCCAGTGTACCCAAAGTAAGCTCCTAATATAAACACTATTGAAATTGTAACTATTAATCACTCTTTTTTAGTTAAAAATAAAAAAGTATCAGATTCAGTCTCCAGATTGGTCTGAGATCTTTTAAATTTAGGTAAATTACTTACTTCTTCATTTTCAGTTGTAATAGAATTTACTTGTAAAGTAGTTTTAATCCAATTTAACCAACTTATATGTAATTCTATTAATTTACTGTACGTTCATCCAGGTAAGTTAAATTTAAAGACATCAAAGAAAGAAAGTAATCAATCTAGTTTAATACCAAATAAATAAAAAATAAAACCATATACACCTAACTTGAAAGGTAAGATAATTAAATTTCTTATTATTTTAATAATTCTTTTTATTATATTACTTAATATTATAACAATAAAGAATAAATTTGTTTTATCTGCTATTACTATTCTATTATCTGAAGGTATAGTATGATTTATTACTTCTTTAATAACACTAAAATTAGATAAATCTGACGGTTTTGATTTAAGAATATTTATTAATAGTTTTATAATATTAATAAATGTCTCATTTGGTATTAATTCTAAAGTGTAAGAAAATAAATTATTAAAATCTTTATTATCTATGTTATTAAAAAATAATTTTCTTATTGTAAGTTTTAATACAAAACTTATTATAAAATTTAAAGGACTTAAAATTGTTTTAATGTATTGCATGGTCTAATTTATAAAAATCATATTTAATTATAATATTTTCTAATAAATCTATAAGTGTTCTATAATATAAGTCTAATACACCTAAAGATAAATTATTTAATTTATGGTAAAGATAACTAATATCATAATCCAAATAATCTAAAATATAGAACAGAATTGCTATTTTTAAAGGTAATCAAAATAAATTAACAATAAAATTTATTACCCTTCAAATTAAATTAAATATTAAAGATCATTTTAAAAAAGATTGTAAATTAACATTATTTGTTTCTTCATTTAATGCTTTAAACATTTTTAAATGTGATTCTGTATCTTTTTCTTCTAATATTTCAGATCTTTTAATTATTAAAGCTATAGTTGAAAAGGTTAACAAAGAACTTAAACTATAGTTATCTATTATTACAGATTTAAATATTCTAATAAATTCTAATAAATTTATTCTTCTAAATGTTCTATTTGATATTTCCCATAAATTGTTGTATTTTACACGAGAAAGCTTAGGAAAAGTTATTTTATGTAACCTTCATCTTAATATTTTGTTTGTTATTGAAATCATTTTATTTTTTTTTAAATATTTTATTTTTATATCTAGAAGATTTTAAATCTATTTATTTTATTTCCCTCTAACCCACCCTGTTTTTCATAATTTAATATATCGTTATTTACAGTTTTTTAATTATAAATAATATTCTCCTTTTCCCCTTACCCACCCTATAGATAATATTAATATTTAATGTTAATTTTTAATTTATTTAATTTTTTATCTAACCTTGATCTTTATCGGATTTGAACCAATATTTTCTGTTTAGTTGTATTACCGTTATACTAAAAGATCCTTATAAATACGTTATTTTCTTTTGGAATCGAACCAAAATCTATAGATTCGCAATTCTATCATTTTTCCTTTAAACTAAGATAATTCTAAAGAGAGTAAATTAAACTAAAAGAATTTTTTATTAATTTATTTTAAAATTTATCTCTCTCTCTCTAAAAAATAATAGGATGTGTGTAGATTTTTCATGATTTTATGTTCAGAATGAAAGATATGTTTTTTGTGTTTTTTGATGAATTTTATCTTATTTTTTATATAGTTAAAATGTGATAAGTTTAAATCTGAGTGTAATTTGATAATTTTATGTGTTTTTTTCGATCTTTTTTTAAAATTTAAAAAATAAATTAGTTTTCTTGAATATAGAATCTTAATTTTTATTTTTTGTATGATTTTAAAAATTTTAACAAATTTTAAATAATGTTAAATCTGAATGGATTATACAGCTATAAATTTATATTAATATTTATGGTATTTTGTTTCCCTATGTTACACTGTTTTAAAGGTTTTTTTTTAAAAGTGAAAAAAGTTTACTTTTTAAGTTTTATCGTATATTATCCTTTTTCTTATGGATTTATAAATTATTTTTTTTTTATTTTTAAGTGAAAATCCGTGTGTATTACAAAAAATTGTAATTTCATTTTCGATAAAAGAAAGTAGAGATCTCTATTAAAAAAAAGGAATAACATATGGTAGTAACTTAATTTATTAAATATTTTTTAAGTTGTATTAAGTTAACTCGATAATTTAAATTTATGTATTTCGTTTTGTTCTTTTTGTTCTCCAAAGAAAAACGATAATAATAAAAATAATTAAAATATTGAGATTGAGATGAAAGATTGAAACGAATAAAATACAAAAGAAAAATGTGTTTGATTTGCGATAAATCATATAATATAATTATAAGCAATAAATATTTGAATTAAAAAAATATTTATAAATTAAAAAAATAGTCTTAGTCCTATGATTAAATATAAAAAATAAACAATAATTTAAAATACTAAAAATTATTTTAATTAAAATACCCAACTAACCCTATTTATTAATTTCTAATGAATTATAATAAAACATTTTTTTTATCCTAATAATTTTGTTGTTGTTCAATAAAATTTAACATTAGTTATCTCACTTTTCCCTATATTAAACTACTACTGATAATAATTTATAAATTATAAATTTTTAAATTTGTTTAAATGAATAATCAATGTTATCTTCGGTAATAGTAGTATATTCTTCCTATTAAATAAGAATAAATTAATTTTTATAATTAAAACAATTGTTTTTATAAAAGAAGAGTTATATTTTTATAATTTTATAAATATTAGGAGTATACTTTTTATAAAGTTTAAATTAGATATTCTATTTATTTAAGGGATTTAGTTTTAAAAGTATAATTTTTATTCTTAAAGATAAATTATTTTAATTTAAATTTTATTTTACAATCTTTTTTATTTAAATTTTGTTTTCATTTCTATTACATTTTTTTATTTTATAATTTTATCAATCTTTTTTCTTCTATTTGGGTTATAATAGAAGAGAACGAAAGCCTTTCATAATTATAAATATCGATTCTTTTAAATTTATTTTTAATGGATAATTAATTACGGAGACTTTATTTTTAAGAATGATCTTAGTAAAATTAATAATCTTAAATATATATTAAATAAATTTAAAAATAAAGCAATTGTTTATGGAATAGTTAATGATA
>Ga0307514_10003545_pt1 | contig 14877 bp, 17 predicted proteins | sample 16_EM_MG_FD_203088 | JGI IMG/M metagenome (GOLD analysis project Ga0307514, IMG submission 203088) | Populus trichocarpa ectomycorrhiza microbial communities from riparian zone in the Pacific Northwest, United States - 16_EM | ecosystem: Host-associated > Plants > Roots > Unclassified | place...
GAGCTCCTACATGGTGATGATGCCTTCCGTGGTCAATGCCAAACCCTTCTTGATGGTGGTAAAATTATCATAAGTACTAATGAAGCAGTCCTATCATTCACTGCGTGAGTCATGATACTTCCCACTTTTCAAAGCATGTCTGACAGTGTTCAGAATGACGAAAGAACAACTTTGGACGTTGATGTATTTTGCGGGATATTTGACAATTACGGTAATATTTCCTGTGCCATAATTTCTTGTATCATGCTGATAGAAGCACAGTCCCAAAATTCTCTGGATTCGGCCTTCGTTTGCATCCCAAATGCAGAAATCAAATCTCAGTTCCGTCGATGGATCAAGCAGGATTTCGGCAGTCGTATGACCGAAGACCTCTCTGGCCTCAGTGTCAACTTGTTTCGTGTTATGACTGATGGCAATTTCAAAGAATTTGCGACCCATTTCGGACGCTTTCTCCTAGAATCGGTTCCTCGGCGTATTTTCGGCAGTGTTGAGATGGTATACCAAGATTATCTCTTTGCATATTTCTCTAGTGCTGCTGAGGCCCGACCTGAGCCGCAGTGGAATATGGTGATGGAGACACTTGCTGGGACTGGTCGAACGGACATGGCCTATTGGAATGAGAAAAGGGGAACAATTATTGGAGTGCAGCGTATCGAGTATACAGGAAAAAAGGGGTATCGCAATGCTCACGAGCTCACTAAGGCAACAAAAGATGCTTTGGATCAGTGCGATACGCGGCACTATCGTGCCATTCTGCCTGCCACGGCGACGACTGTTTGTGAGTATGCTTTCGCTTTTTTGGGGCCTTATTGTGGAATAGAAGCGCGTCTTGTGGAAAGGGTTGGCACGAAGTGGGTCATAAAGGAAATGTACACAGCTGAAGAGGATGAAGTGCGACGCAAAGATGCATACTGTCTTCAACCCGCAGAAGAGAATCCTTATTGATGGGGCTTGTGAATTTGTTGTAATTGTAATAGAACATTCGAGTGCGAAACATATGCACATAACAACATTTGAGTAGACATAGGTACGCTCTTGATGGACAACGAGACGATAGTCCCCTTGAACATATCTTGTTGGCCATATTGTTGAGAAGACAGAAGACTTTACTGTCGCGAATTCGTACACAGCATCACGCTTTCAAACGTCCAAATCTCACTTGCCCAGTGTTTCAAAAGCTCGAACACCCTCCTTCCCAAGAAGCGTTGCACAAGCCACTACATCGGCGCCTGCATTTCTCATCCTCTCCGCGCTGCTCTTGGATGTTACACCCCCAACTCCAATGATCTTGAGTTCGCCCAAACCTTTATCAATCCACGTCCTTGAGTTGATCAATTGCTTGAAAGTGAAGACATTTCCCAATGCTATGGCATGTATACTTTCGCCGGCTAAGCCCCCCAGTGGGGTTGGCACAGCAAATTTTGGGTTCTCCAAGGTAGTACATTCCTGGGAAGGCGCTGTTGTGTTAGTTTGTGAGGAGAAGAGGAGGGAATTCCCAAGCGTATTCGTGCATGTCAGGAAAGATATGGGACAACGTTTCTCACCGCCGATCTCCGTGACCAACGAAGAGAGCAAGTCTAGGAAATTGATGAATTGGCCCTGGTAGACGTACGGCGGCATCTTGCATCCAATGGTCAACGTATGATCGTTCGTGAATGCTTCTGCCAGAGTGAGAACGAGAGGAAGAAGCGTTTTTTTGGGGAGATATCCTAAAGGAGCGGAGTTCGCAATGTTGGGACATGAAGTGTTGAATTCGACGGCTATCCGTGCTTTACCGGGAGATACTTGGTTGTCTAGGAGCTTTCTTCTGAGGGCTTGAATTTCCTCAAGCATCTTTTTCAACTCTGAGGGCTCAGAAGCTGCGATGCTGATGATGATAGGTTTAGATGATCTGTCGGCTTTGAGCAGCTTTTCCACCCATTCAAAATATTGAGCCAAACGGTGGGGTGAATAACCATAAGAATTGATCGTAGTGAGTGTGTCGTTGCAGAAAGCAACCTAACCTCCCAGATGAAACGAATCAGCTTGTCAAGACATTTCAAGCGGACGCGCACAGTATGGCTATCATCTTCTTTGAAGCCTTCCAAAGTCGCGCTGCGTGTTGTGATGCCGCCAGTATATGGCGACTCGTATAGTGCCGCAAGTTGATCAAGGTCTGAGGACCAAGCACATGAAGAATTGAGAAGTGGAGGTTTGATCTCAATGGTGTTTATGAGAACCATGGTGGTTATAAGTAAATGTTATCACGATCAACAAACAACGTTCACGTATTGCCTACACATACGTGCCAAAGATTTATTTCAGGAGTTCCTCGCGTTCTAAAACTGATTTTTCTAATTTAATCAAAATGGTGGTTCGATTGGGAAACTGAGGATTGGCAGTGTTATGTGCTGTCACTCGTGCAGGCTGGAAGAAACTTGAACGTGTACTGGCCACATAAAAGAGTATAACTTACGAAGCACAGACCGTCTAGAACGGCTTCCACAATTCCCGCTGTGAAAGACGAACAACTGAGCGAACTGAAATCTCTAGGAACTGAGATATGCCTCTCAATGGGTGGGTCGTTGTCTATGATCATATCTACAATAATTAAAAATGAGACTTCCGATAGAAATTCATGCGTCAATGAAGATAATTTACACTCATCTGGGTTCTCCACACTTCTCTCAATGGCGTCTGCACTTTTGCCAAACACTGCTTTCCACACCTGCGTGTGCACCATCATCAGAACAGGTAGAAGTCTGATTTCTCGTTTGGGTGCCTTTGAAGAGCCTTCGGCTCGCCAGACCATGAGTTCTAATACACGAGTTCCAACACGATAGCCTAATGTATTCAACCTGCCAATACAACCGTCAGAGGACATCGACAGACCTGACTGCACGAACTCACTGACGTTCCAGATCGTTGATACCGCTCACTCGCTTTTGCGTGTATTGGACTATCTCTGAGAAAAGAAAGGCAAAAGCTGCTCCTGAAACCTCCGTGGTGCGGGACTTGTTTAGATTGCGCTCATAGATATTCGGACGGTTGACGGCTGCTTTGGTTGAGGCAGGATGGGCATGTATTGATGGTAACGAGGGCAACGAAAAACGTGTCGATGAAGTCGCAGAAGAGGGGTAGTCCGTCGACGCATGAGAGAGACGGGGATGTGGTTGAGTGTACGCCATGATGGGTTTCCATTTTTGTATGTCAAAGAATTTACAGCCAGTGACTCTTGATGTTACGCTTCCATGAATCATTCTGGTCCCACAGCGACGGATATCCAATCCCATCTATACAACTCCTTCATAAACGGGAGCACTTATGATGTTGTAATTCGTATCTCGGGCACCTGGAGAGCGGTATATAAGCTACATCGCGTAGTCTTGATCCAATCGGTGCTGTAGTCTCAGCTTTTTCAAGGTGTTTCTCTTTTCTGATCCACTGTTCCAGGGTTTCTTTCGTGCTTTATTTACCGCAGGATTTTCTGAATCAAAATCTTGTAGATTAAGGAGAGAGACGGATGAAATCACTGTCTCCTTTGATGATTTCAATATCACAAGACCAGGTGTGTTGTCCCACATCTCCATCGTGAACGAGAATAATTTCTAATGCGATACAGCATTTGAGTAAGTTCATCATGATCTGCTTTCCACTGGATCTCGTCATTACTCATCTTTCAGAACCTGTATTTCGCGTCTTTATGGCGGCGGCCCTCCATTACATATATCCCCAAGTCTTCTTCCAACAACGGATTATCCATTGACGCCACCATTCTCGGGTGTTTTTGAATCGGAAGAAGTGCCGCTTGGGCATCAACCTGCTAGCCATCGCTTCCTGCTTTCTTTGCTTGCTACTTCAATATACCTCTCGATACCCTCTGTTGCTTCTCAAGCAGTCACATTGATCCTGAAGACGGTCGGTCCAACTACTGTTCTAGATTACCTCAATTTCGCGTGTGGAAAGTGTCTCGTTTACGTAGATCCGCTTCCAGCGGATTCACAGCCAGCTGTTGGCTTGGAGAATGTCGCAAATATATTAGACGACGAAGAGGAGTCCTGCACGTACAAACAATTCACAAAGTCGTTTGAAGGATTGAAGTCTCCCTCTACTGAATCCAATTCAGAACCGCTTTCGCCGGTGAATCCTGAAGAAGCTTCTCCTAACTCCGAAGACGGTGGATTTGATGATGCCATACCCAAAGAGCCGTCATATCACTATGGCGCAGTGTCAGACAAGATCGGAGAGGCTTGTGCTTGTTGGTTGGCTCGTTGGGCAACTGATATGTTACAACTGGAGAGCAAAGACTTCGAAACCGTCGATCACGGAATGTATTCTCAGGCTGTCCCCAGCAATTCCGGAATCCCAGCCGTTCACGCTCTATCAATCAAGCGCCCTAAGCCACCTATCATATGGGGCCATGGAGGTCTAACTGCGAAATGGGTTGCTGCTATCGTATCTGCTGATACTTTGTTTGTCGACAGTGAGAGAGAGCGATACAATTTTGCACGGGCGGTTGTTGAACTTAGACGGAAGGGTGGTATCCTTGCAGAAGAAGAGTTAGTATGGAATGATATGTTTGAAAACGGGATCTATTATATCAACATGGTACGTCTTCCAGTTTTATAGACACGCCCATTCTCATAAATTGTAGCTTTTCGAAGATCTGCTCTTTATTTCTCAAGACACATCTCCCACTACAAAGAGAACCTATGCCCCAATGTCTGTGCTACAAGCAGCACGCTGGAGACAATCGGTCTTACGCCACCATATCACTTCGCGTCCACTTGGCTCTCCAAATGGGTCTCCGTCCAGGGACAAGGAACTCGGCATAACTTTCACAACGGCTGACATTCTAACCAAACTTACCGAGACCGACAGAGGTGATGTTGAATGGAAAGAACGGTACCATTCGGTCTTTACGGACCAGTCACTCAGGATTGGAGACGGTGGAAACAACACGCCAACCCCACCCTCCGGGACGATAGTCTCCATGGAGGATCTATTTAGTCCTTCTCACCGTCCCTCTCCTAGACATGGTCGAGCAATTACGGGTCCAGAACAGGTACCTGCTGGTAGCATTAACACATCTGAGGAGAAGTTTTTCGGCATTTCCACTCCTCGAATGCTGGTGCAAGACTGTGTCAGTGCTGACAACGAGGGAAAAACACGTTGGTCCTCTTTCCCTCCTTATAGGTTCTCCGTCGAGTTTTGGGATGTAGACCTCCTTAAGGAGAAATCGCGTTTGCACTCGCAGACTATCTGGTACGCTGGCAGCTTGTTCAATGTGTACGTCCAACTTGTGCGTAAGAAAGGGCAGGCACAACTTGGCATATATCTACATCGTCAATCACACGTAGACCCGATCCCTGCGTCCAGTGTCCCTCCTCTAATTTCCAGTAAGGACAACGCGTTAGAACGTCATCAATTCCGTCGTTCGTTGCCCGCGTCTCTTCCAATCTCTCAGAGTTCGTATTCGTCAAACCATCATTCCCCATCTATCTACCCAATCCGCAGTGGAACTCCCGTAAACCATAGGAATGAGAGCCCCTCATCACCTCCTTCACCGTCTTCCTCACCACCAGGTGTAAGTGCATACAGTTTTGGCCCTGCACGATCCGCCAACGTCACCCCGCAACTTCACCAGCCTTATCGCGATCCGCGGTCCTCGATTTCTGCTTACTTCGCTATCAGCTGTGCTAGTGCTACGGGTTCTTCTCAAACGCGCTTCAGTAGCTCGCCTGACACGTTTTCAGTGAGTCAGAGTTGGGGATGGAAGTCGTCTTCGCTAAGGACGGAGGAATTTTTAGAGGTAGAAACTCAGCCGCTGGCTAACAAAGTTGTGCGTGGCAAGGAAGTCAGTCTTCGTGCAACTGTTGTGCTTGGACTTGTTTGATTGAGGTGTATATTTGTTGCTCATCATGTGTATCTTGGGGATCATCAGGTTGACTTGCTGCATAATTGGTGTATCATAGTTTCAATTTTTAGCTGCGAACTTTCGTGCTTTTCTAATTTGATCAATATGCTTAGTAAGCTGTGCCCAAAATCTAGCGGCATAACAAAGTGCCACTTGTTCAATCTAATTTTGACTTCTCAGGTGAAAGATGGCTAGTGTTCAAAGAAAACAAGCCCCACGTCTGGCTCGACCAGCTGCACGATACTGGAAAGGAAAGGCACCCAAGGGTATTGCAGAAGTACAATCGGACTCTGATGTTGAAGAAGAAGGATTGCAAGAAGGAGTTGACGAAGGAATGGAAGAGCTGGAAGGTGCAGATGAAGAGACTGAAGATTTTGGACTCAGGAGAGAGGGAGACTTGTTGAAGCCCAAGGGGATGAATATCACCTTGAAGGATGTGAGTGTTTCCAAGGAGGGAAAAGTTATCATCGCTGGACGGGAGGAGTTTGGAGGTAAGTTGGAATCTCCTAATTACTATTCGGATGTTTTCTGACTAGTACATCTTAGATTCTGAAGAGTCAGAAGAACAATCATCAGAAGACGAGAAACCCAAGGTAGGGATTGCAGAGGAAGAAGTGGACGATGTGGGTAATTCATATCATACACCTCAGGCATTCTTTAACTGAACTCAGTCTGGCGAAGACGAATCTGAGTCAGAATCTGAAGAAGAGAGAGTTGAATTTCGACCGGTTTTTGTACCCAAGTAAGTCTATGAATTCGAGGAATTTTGATTTTAGTCAATGCTTCTTCTTATAGACGAGTACGGGCGACTATCGCGGAACGAGATGCTTTGGCGCAGGATTCGGAAGAAGCTTTGAGAAAGAAAGAAAACCAGGCTGAAGAAAGACGCAAGGAAAGTCACGACCTTGTTGCCCAGACGATTCGTCGTGAGCTGGCTGAAAGTACGTTCCATGAGTTATTTGACGAATTTCCACACACTTTTAATTGCTTTATCAGAGGAGAAAGAGGCAGATGTTAACGATGTCGATGATACCGATGATCTTGATCCCGCCGCTGAGTTCGAAGCTTGGAGGCTGCGTGAGCTTGAAAGGATCAAGGAAGAGAAGGAGGCTGAATTGGCGCGAGAGAAGGACAGAGAAGAGGTCGAGCGACGCCGAGCCATGCCTGAAGAACAAAGAATGAAGGAGGATTTAGAGCACGCAAACAAATTGCGGGAAGAAAAACCCAAAGGCCAGCAGAGATTTTTGCAAAAATACTGGCACAAAGGTGCCTTTCACCAGGTCCGTCATACGTCACCCTTCTTTCGAATTAGGCCCGGTTGACCATTGCATAGGACGAGGATATTCTCAAAAGACGCGATTACACAGAAGCTACAGAATCAACTATTGATGTTTCGTTACTTCCTAAAGTTATGCAAGTCAAGGACTTCGGAAAACGCAGTCGAACTAAATATACACACTTAGTGGATCAGGATACTACAATTGGTGCAGGAGGTTTTGGTGGTCATTCTCTTGTCAAGGCAGGTGGCACAAATACTCAAGGAGGGGGATGTTTCTTATGTGGGGGTCCACATCTCAAGAAAGGTATGGATTTGAATGGATCAATTTCGATCATATTCAAACATAATATATAAGATTGTCCCCAAAACAATGAAAACGGTCGAACAACGGGAGCCAACGCTACACGGGTACAAAACCGACGCTACGAGGCAGCTAAAGACGGTCGAGATCCAGAGAAATTGTCACGGAGAGACCGAGAAAGATCTACGAGCCATTGGAAAGAACCGGACCGTCTGCGCAGTGAGGATGATCACCATGACCGTCGACGCATGTATGGCGTTAGAGACAAAGGCGACAGTTATTCAAGGCCTTCACGAAGTGAGGATGCCTACAGAGCAAGACGGAGGTCTCGTGAGCGAAGTATGGAGAGGGAAACTGAAGATAAACGACGGCGACTCGAGTAGCATCCTCTTGTCAACTGTGCCCGGCGGTTTGCTGCGGATTAATTGACAACTGCAATATTCAGAGTATCGACTCACAATCGGGTGCAGCACATTGGGTATTTTAGTTTTAGTCAATAGATTTAGGATCAGATTGGAGCCCACCATTCGCCGAACCTGTATTCTAGTTCTACGAAACAGGTGCACGTAGTGGAACCAGTTTCTTGTAGACAGTGGCGCACTGTAACATCTGCCTGTCACGATTCTGGCCATTGGTCATGGGGGTGTAAACTCATCTTCAGATCGGACCATATTCTGCAATAAGCAAGGTCAACGTTTACTGAATCAAGCGCTTAAGTAGTTGTCATTTAATTCTTAGGATGTCACTACTACCCAATCATTGCAACATTTCATGTCAGGATCGTGGATCTGTTAAGCCTGGCCCAGTTTGAATAATTCCCTTTTGTGGAACAGCCTGGCTGTCATTTGTCAAGCCTGCATTGGTCGGTATACCTTACATTGAGTTATAAGGAGTCGACGTTGGATTAGTACTTCATACCTTTCTCCCCCCCGTTTCTCCACATATCATTATTTATGTGAGTTTTCCTCGTTGCATAAAGTTAAGCATGATTTGACAATTTTGGTCTTTTAGAAGGAATTTTGCTTCTACCTACTGGACTTTTGTCGGCCGTTTCAAACTGAAGTCTTATTGAATTGGATGACTCGGAAGCGTTATGCCTAGGGTAGTCAAGGTTGCCATTATTGGGAGTGGCCTTGCAGGACTCACTGCTGCTCACCTCTTGAACCTTCCACATGAGGATGATGGTGTAGAATTTGAGGTTCATGTTTTTGAAAAGGTATGTCAAACAGCTTATGTCGGTTGATTCTTTTTCTAACATTTGGTTGCAGTATTCATCTTTTGGGATGGATTCCTCGTCCATATCTACGAAGTCTCCACAGCAAATGAGGATTGATGTCCCCATGCGATCGTTTCAAGGAGGTAAGGTTAGCTTGTAATTCACAAAATTTGTCAGTCGAACGACGAGTTTTCTTATGATGTGGCCAGGTTATTACAAAAACCTGATTGAGCTCTACAAGAGTCTTGGGATCAAATTCCGAGAAGCAGATTTCACATATTCCTTTTCTTCGTTGCATCCAGGGCAAAGCGAAGAGCAGTCTATCAAGACCACATTCATCTACAATGGTGCATCCGGTCGCGCTGGATTCGGCAAGCCTTCCAACTTCCCTCCTTCTGTGAACAAAGGCCAATACCAGGATACCCTGTTCCAAAGGTTTTGGGTCGACTTGCAATATTTTATCTTTATCTTCCAGAATGTGCTTTGCTTTCTCATAACACTATACCACTCTTTGCCGTTCCGTCGGCCCAACAGTGTGGACGATGTTGTGTTCCGTAATTGGGTGAACTGTGTTGCCCCCCAAGGTTTGCTGGCACGCCTTACAGGGATGGACGCTGCCTGGAATTCCTATGTCAGGATGGTATTGGTGCCTCTGTTTTCTGCCGTATGTACTTCTCCAGCTGCAGATGTCATGGATCATCCTATGGAAGACTTTCTTGGCAAGTTTTTATATCGTCAAGGTTGATAACTGAATGATGACTTTTTCTGTACAGATTACATCTGGCTCACTTTCGGAACGCATCACTATGTCGCAATTGGCGGTGTATGCAACGTCGTGGCTCGTCTAATTTCTGGAGTTAACCATGTCCACCTGTCGTCAGCAGTTCTTTCCGTAAGACCAGACCCTCAGGACGCCAAATGCGTGTCATTATCCTTCCTTTCGAACGATCAGGTCGAAGAAAGCAACGGATTTCACCACATAGTTCTTGCTACTCAAGCGCCCGTTGCAGCCAAATTGCTAACGACTTATTTGGACACATTGCAGGATGAATTTGCGCACCGCAAAGAGAGAATGGCGGCCCTAATACGGTGCCTCAGCGCCTTCGAATTGCGGCCCTCCGTGGTCATCAATCATACAGACAATTCCTTACTCCCTGACTATGACGACGATGTCCGCGAACTGAACCTGATCAGTCTTGCCACAGAAGAATACAAGTCCATCCATGGATCACCTACATTCTGCGTTCCGCCTACCTACACAATGGCGACTCAGGTACTGCGTTGTCCGCAGACATATTCTCGTGATCGACCTGCCATCTTTCAAACTACGAATCCTATTATCCCGCCTCGCAAGGAAACAATTATGAGCATAGCGAAGTTAGAACGAGGCGTGGTTACGGTGGAAAGTAGAAGAGCTCTTGCGTTGCTGTGCGAGAAAGAGCCGAAGAAATGGTGGCAGTGCCCATACCAAGTTAAAACGCGCCTAGGACCCTTACAAGGTGCTAGGCCAGCTGCAGAACCCACCGCACCAGGGATCTGGATATGTGGTTCATTCGCACATCTTGGCATTCCTTTACTGGAGGGTTGTGCCATCAGTGCCAGGAATGTAATAGAGCAAGGCATCCTGAAGAGTGAAGGTGTAAGACGGAAAGAGTTTTCATAAGTCCATAAGACATCGAGTGATCATGTTATTGTACATTCGTTATGGGATCTTATGCATTTAATTTCCTTTGTATTTCTTTATGTACATCGGATGCTGAACCAGATTCCATGCCTTTGAGCAGATTGAGAAAGAGACGGAGAACAAAAACAAAAAACTTACCCAAGAACACATCAGAAAAGTCGATAGTTTCGTCTCGACCCATCAAGATGTCAAGATGGAGATTGGTGCGGGGAGCGCTGATTGTGTGTGCTCGCTATATCCAAGTCAACATAGACCTTTCCATGCAACAATGAAAACCAACGTCTGCCACAATCTTCCGTTCCATCAAACGCCGCAAAGGCATATGTAATCCATACATATTGCGCTCAAGAGTCAACTTCAAGTTATCCTGAGTGGCTTCCCACTAGCAATAGAAAATCAATATCAAAATGAATGTTTAAATAAAGAAATAGTACGCACGTTCTCTAGACGTTCCTTTAAACCGTTTCCTGTTGTCACTTCTGCAGCAAGACTACGCGGACCATACTGGAGGGTATCATGCAGACCCAATGAGTTTGCCGTATCCTGGATCGATGCAGACTTTGGTGCAGACGCGGGTACAATTCTAAATGAAGGCTCCTGCAGAATGATCTGAGCGATGCGTAGCTATCAATAGAGAGAAAAAACTTGCCATTATAATTCAAAGGATGCAAAAGGAGAGACCAGGCGACGCGTATGCATTCATTGTTCACGTGACGTTCTCAAATCTCACCGCACTGCAATACGATCACATTCGACTATTGACTTTAAAAGCTTTAAACTATTATACGCACTATCCGAACCCAAAGGCCGTCTTTTTTGTGACTGAGTTGGCTTCCAGTGGCCATACCTGCCTTTGGCGCCAGAGAAATGAACACCCGACCAACCCGATCGTCCAGTATTCCAATACCACGGAGTTCCTCTGCCTCTTCTGCTCGTAACATTGAATCACTTATAGCTATTTCGTTCGTACCCCCTGGGAGGAATCAACCCATATCTCCTTTGTCGCGACCTATACCAGGGCCAAGGCGTGTTTCTACCCAAGATGGAAGAGCTGCGGTCAACCCTACCCATGGAACTTCTACATCAACGTCCACATTATCCAGTGTTCCGGGACGGTCTTCATCCCGCACACGCTTTGAACCCAGGGTTGTCCGCAGTACCACTACAGACGCTGTAGATGCCGAGTGCCCACCAAGCCCTTCTACTTCACCTTCTCATACCCGACGTACGAGTCATGGCAATCTCAGAACGACAGTATCACTTAGACCAATCATCCCACAACATATCGTTTCCCGCACTGCTCCTGTTTCATTCCCAAGACCGCCCTATCTGGATAACTCTTCCTTGCGGCATCTGCTGCATACCGAAATACCAATACATCCTATCCCTAGCCGAAGAGCAGATCCGAATTCTAGCTCAAGGAATCAAGCCTATGCCAATGCGTTGGGTACAACGTCAGATCAAGACGATGACAGCAGTACCGCCCCCAGTCCGTTGACTCTTGAATTAATTGAAACCTCTTTTAAGCTACCCACCCGGTGGAGTGACCAAGACAGGCATCCCAGTTTAAGTTTGTCACCAGAGGGGAGAGAGCTTACTTTACATGGTTGGTGGCTTAAATGCCCAGGAATATATGTGTGCTGATTCTCAAACAGGCCCATCATCTAGCGGCGAAAAGGATGCTGCTTCAGCGCGAACCACACACTCGATACCGCCGGCTTGCGGTATATTCTATTATGAGGTTGAGATTTTAGGAAAGGAGCAGAAATCGTGAGACAACCTCGTCGTTTCAGAGTGTTGCGGAGCTAATTTTCAATTTAGGCACATCAGCATAGGGTAAGGTGGACCATCTCATCATAGACCAAGTTCTTGAACTCTCTTAGCTTTTCAGGGAAGTCAGCAAGATATGCGAAGCTACCTGGTTATGAACCAAGCTCGTGGGCGTACTATGGCGAAGATGGGAGCGCTCTATCGCCAGAACGCATCAATGTTCATTTTCAGCAATTTGGGAGTATGTTTTCTTCATCTATAACTCTTTCATGTCCTGTCATGCATCTTCTGACATTTGATAGCTGGTGATACAATTGGCTGTGGGGTTGACTTCACGACCTACAAAGCCTTTTTCACAAAGAATGGGGTTCTAGTTGGTAATAATCACCCTGTCTTTATTCCATGCGGTCTAACATTCCTGATATATAGGACATGTTTTCGAAAGTGTTGGCCAAAATGTTCACATTTACCCTTCCATAGGCCTACAACACATGGGCGATTCTATACGGGCTAACTTTGGACAGGAACCATTCAAATACGACATTGAAGATCACGTTCAGCGACAGAGGAATGCAACCTGGAATAAAATCTTGGGCGATCCGATTGATCGGTCGATCCTTCAAGGGCACCAAGCCCTTGGCACAGACGGCACGGGTGATCAATCTCCTTTATCGGACGACGAATCGAAACTAGTTTTGAACGAGCTCATCATGTCGTACCTTGTACACCATGGACACGCCAAAACTGCCCGAGCCTTCAAGCACCAACGCGAGCGACGGGATACAAAAGGACTTGAGTCTTCCAAGGGAGATGGCTGTGACGATGTTTACATGTCCAACGGATCAAAGAAAGCTGATGTCGCCGAAACTGATATTGCACTACGCACGAGCATAGTGAACGACGTTCTTGCTGGCAACATCGACAAAGCCATCGATTCGTTGCATGGTCATTATCCCACAGTGTTGGAAACGGACAAGCAATTGATTTTCTTCAAGTTGCGCTTCCGCAAGTTCGTCGAATTGATCTTGGTAACAACAGAACTCAAGAAAAAGATGAAAGCCTTGAAGGAAGAGACGCAACGTCGGAAATTGGAATCTAAAGTAGAACCTTCTCAGGACTCGTGGATGGTTGAAGACATCATGGACGTTGATGAAGATGCTGCTCCTTTCAATGCAGAGTCTATGTTGTTGATTGACTCCCATTCTTCTTGGTATGGACATGACAAGCGTCCTGACCCAGAATTGAACGAAATTAATACCCAATACGAGGCTGCACTGAATATAGCCATTTTGTATGGGCAGACCTTATCGAATGATTTCCATTCTGATTCGAGGCCCGAGCTACAACAACTCTTCCGGAAAACATTCGGCATCGTTGCTTGGGAGGATCCTTTGGAAGAGGGTAGCGGTATGGCCGACATTGTGGGAAATGAATCGAGAGTAGCCCTTGCGCTTGAAATTAATCAAGCGATACTAAGTGAGCAAATGTTTACAATCTTCAAGCATGTCTGATATACCCTCGTTCTAGAATCTCAAGGTTGCCCGGAACATCCGCCACTAGAAACCCTCTACCGTCATACAGCGACTTGCATAACCCTGCTTGGCGTGCTTGGAGTTGGCTCAGCGGCGTTTGCTGATATGCCACGAGAGTTCCTCCAGTGATTCGTTCAGTTCCATGGTTTTTTGACTGCTTTCCTTCTTGTTCGTTCTATCTGTATATCTATCATCATGTATATGTGTTGTAATTCTTGTAACCGTTCGCCCAGCTCAATCAAAGATTATAAATAGGCAGTAACTTCTTTAACGATAATGATTGTCGACAAAGAGGACATTCAGCCTGGATAATAAATTACTTGAGCATCGCTGTCAGAACAAGTGAAGACAGCTTTACTCTTTCTCTTCCCCAACCAAAGATGCAGTTCCAGCAGAAGAGATGCCCACACTCAGTTGCGCAGCTGTCGGTTCTCTCTTCCAGGCATAATGTACACTTTCTTGAGCTTCGAATAGTAGCCGGAATAGCCGACACGTCAAGTGCAATCCTTTCGTCTTCTTCAGCCGGTCTAGCCAGATCATTTTCTGGAAAATCGTCCAATAGCGAAGAGACAGGCCGATCGTCAATATAAGTTTCAGTGGACGTTTCGGCTCTTTCTTTTCCTTTCACGACGCCCGACGGAGTTCCTGAAAACTGGTGGGGTATAAAGACAACGAGGCGATACAGCAAACGAAGAGCAATCATAACTCCAAGGAGTGAATAAGATGGGGGTCTGGTGTGTGGATTGGGCGGATGCGAGGAAAGCTGAAGATTCGTCACTAAGTCATAGAAAAAACGGAACAATTCCAAGAGCCTTACATGCTGAATGCCCATCAGCCTCTTCAAGGGATCGTAGTAAGTGCCTCTGATGTAAAATGTGGCCAAATTAACCTCTACGGCTATGTCAAAAGTTGTTGTTATTCTTCTGAGCCACTTTGCAAGGATTGGATGACTCTCATTGAATGAAGGATTTTGACCCCATCGTCCAAGAATATAAGGTAGAAGAAGGGAGACAGTCACTAAAGAAGCACGGGAGGCTGGAGAAGGGGGTAAAGCTCTTGTAAAAGATGAATATTGCCATATGTTCGTGTATTCCTCTCCTAATGTCTGGGTACCTAGTACATGAATATCAATCGGAATACTGAACGCAAAGAAAAGAACGTAAGTTACCTCTGCCAGACGTCAAACCAAAGTAAGAAAG
>Ga0307514_10003546_pt1 | contig 14876 bp, 19 predicted proteins | sample 16_EM_MG_FD_203088 | JGI IMG/M metagenome (GOLD analysis project Ga0307514, IMG submission 203088) | Populus trichocarpa ectomycorrhiza microbial communities from riparian zone in the Pacific Northwest, United States - 16_EM | ecosystem: Host-associated > Plants > Roots > Unclassified | place...
GTCTAGCCATTCTACCCAATCGGTTTCATCCATCGTCGCTTCCAAGCATTCACCGTACTCATGTTGTTGATTTTCGTGAAGATATCCAATGGGTTGTCCTTCCCAGGGATGGTCTTGACCACAAGCTTGTTGTTCGCCACTTCTTGTCGAATATAATGAAAGCGGTGCTCTATATGGCAGCTCCGTCTGTGGAACTTGGTTGTTAGGCTGAGGTAGGCTGCTCCTTCGCTGTCCGTCCAAAGCTCTGGTGTTCATTCCGAGGGTACTTTCAATTCGGCTAAGAACTGGCTTGTCCAGCTGGAGTCCTTGGCTCCCTCGCAATCGGCAATGTATTCTGCCTCTGTTATCGACAGGGCTACTACATCTTGTCGTCGTGAATACCACCCGATTGGCTGTTCTCCCAGCATGGTCAAGACTCCTGTTTGGCTTCAGCTTGTTTCCCCCTTGTCTCCGTAGGAGGCGTCCGCGAAGATTTTGAGGTCTAGATTTAAGGGCTTCCGCAGCACGATACCCTCCTGGAGTGTTGACTTTAAATATTGCAATACTCGCCGTGCTCCCTCCAGGTTGTGAATCGATGGATTCTGGGCTCGTCTCCCTAGCAGGTTGACCTGAATGCTGATTTCCGGTCGAGTCATTCGTGCAATGAATAATAGCCCCCCGACATCAGGAAAAAATATATTTTGTCACTTGGGCTTCAGAAGCCGAGGACGCCCTGGACGCGTTCTGCCAGTTAAGGAGACAGTCCTTTGGACAGCTGGCTTCTAGAGACACTCAGGAGACATGAGAGACACCTGGGAGACACCTGGGAGACACAGAAAGACATAGGTCTGTGCGGGACGCCCAGGATGCCCAAAAGACACGCGTTTAGGACTGGCTTCTAGAGACACCAGCAAGACATCGTGACGCCACTTTTTTTTTCCTGATGGATAAGCGATTAGTATTCCTTTTGTGGGGCTTGTTCTTCGTCGGCTGTTCGAGGTGTATAATACCTTTCGTCGAGTAGTAGAGAGGACTTGATTCCACTCCTCCCATGTCTTTGGTAGATAGATTCTATTAATGCACGTTGTGTTAGTATCACTTCCGTGTTATTCCATGATAATTCGATCCCTAATGCCTTAGTCAGTCTTCCACTCTTTTCTAACTCGACGGTTTTTTCGATTGACTGTTCTATCCGGTACAGGGTGCTTTCCTCAGGTGCGATTCCTATCAAATCATCGATATGCGTGCCAATAATTTGGTCACCGCTGGCTGACACATATATGCCTTCGTCTCTTAGGCACCGTTCTAGTCCAGCAGACCGAAGAATTTCTTTCAATGTTTGGTACCATTCGTGGCCAGCCTGTTTTAACCCATACAGGGCTTTGTGGAGTTTCCAGTATTCGGTTTCTCCATTTTCGTTGATGTCGCTGATATAGACATTATGGTGCAGCAGTGCTTGTAGGTATGCAGCTACCACATCCTACTGTCGAATTGCCCAATTCCGGTGCAAGGCTATGACCAGGAATATTTTGAATGTTTCGGGCCTCATCATTTGTGCGAAGGTCTGATCTGTATCATAGGATACCCCTTCTTCTTGGGAGAACCCCCTCCCTACCTTTCGAGCCTTGTATTTTTCGATAGTCCCGTCGGGTCTGTGCTTGACGATATATATCCACTTGGTGTCTACGACCTTAGTGCCGATTGTGATGTCCGATTGTTGGACCTTGGTGTATACACCATATTTGATCAGTTGGTCTCTTTCTCGTTCGCGAGCTTTGGCCCATTCTTCAGCTTGGGGAGAGGCACGGGCTTGTATATTGGTGGGATGGTCAGGGTCGACTCCTACGGCAAAGATCTTACAGGGGACCAGGCCTCGAGCTGATTTTCTAGGGCCTAGTTTGGCATCCCAGTAAGCTGCATCCTTTTTCCTCTTTCTTGGGGCATTCCCCGGGGCTTCTGGAGTATCAGGGACAAGGATCTCTTCTGGCTGTTCCTCCCTAAGAGTTGCGTCATCCTCTTCTACGCGACTCTCTAGATCAGAGTCTTCTGATTCAGAGTCATAATCGATGATCGGTTTTGGTGATTTGGCTAGCTTATAGCTGCCATCGGATCGCCGAACTTGGTACATGCCGAATGTCTGGGTATAGCCAATAATGCGAGCCTCATAGCTCCTGGGGGACAATTTGTCTGCAATGTCATAGTCGTAACATATGACCTTTTGTCCAAAGGGCCAGAGGTTGGTACGTTCGCTTACTGGGTTCTTTTTCAGGAAGATCTCAACAGGAGTTTTGCCTAACAGAGTTCTATGTGGAACTCTGTTTTTGGTGTATGCTATCGTATCTGAGGCTTTGTCCCACAACCCTTTTGGCAGCCCTGCACTAATTAAAGCCGTTCGGCACATTTCGAGAATTGTTCGATTGACTCTTTCTATAATTGCATTAGTTTCGGAGTAGTTGGGGATTGTGGGTTTCAGCATGATACCTCGTTGGTTGAGTTCCTCCTCAAGCTCCTTGTTCCTGAATTCTCCATCCCAATCGGGTTGAATTTTGCTGAGACAGAGATTCGTTGCTACTTCCATCTGATTGATAGCTGTTATCAAGGCAGCTCCTGCGTCCTTTTTTGCTCTCAGAGGGATAACAATTATATATCGACTGTGGTCTTCCACTATATTGAGGAGGTATTTGTATTCCTTTGCAGGAGTTGCAGGTTTAATCAGTCCAATAAGGTCGGCATGGATTTGTTCCATCAACCTTGAACTCCTGGTTTCTTGGGGCTGCTTGGGGGCTGCCGGCTTGGTGGCCTTCCCTTGTTCACAAGTCTTGCATCGGATCTTCTCTTTCCCAACTGCTTTTGGGTACTCAGGGAGAGTGCGGAGAGTATTATATGAAATATGTCCATACCTTTCATATAGCTCTCTGGCGAGCTTGACTGCATCCTCCCCCTAGTGGCTCATCCTTTTGATATCAGCCGCTTTCCAATCCGAGACTGGATTATCAGGCTTGATCCACAAGCCTTGTTCATCTCGGGTCATTTTGTACAGGATCTTTCTTCCTGTCTTTAGCTCGGCTGAGCTTTTGGCTCCTTTGAGAACAAATTCGTCAGGCATCCTTACTCCGCTGATGATGTTGCTGTATGTGGGGTCATATAGGCATTGCTTATGCCTGATGTTTCGTCTGTTATGTCTAAAAACAAGCGTTCCTATCACTCTGCATACTGATTCTTTGCCATCATATCCTTGTACTGGAAGTTCCAGGTGGTGTTGGCAATCGATGAGCCAGTCATATTCGTTGGTTGTATGATGGGTGACGGCTGTGTCATATTCATACAGACCTTCATGTCCAATCTTTGTTTTCCCAATTCGTATCATCTTGATCGTGACCCCCTTATTTTCGGAACCTTCTTCTTCTTCTTCTTTTGCTTTGGCTTTCTTAGCCTTCACCTTTTCCCGCTTCTTGATATAGCATTCTTTTTCTGTGTGATTCAGCCCCTTTCATCCCTTGGCTATGCAATAATCATACCTTTTCCCATTGTCTTTTACCTCAGCCTTCAGTACCACTGGATCTTCTTGTGTGTCAGCCTTTTTTTCATTTACCTCCCTTCTGCTGAGCGGGCATATATTTCTTCAATTTTCTTACCGCATTATCATAGGTTGGTTCTTTGGATTTAATATTTTCGATGGTGTTGGCATAGAAGGCAGGAAATGATCTGAGCAAAAACTCAGTTTTTGCTTTGTCACTTCCGGCAAAATTTTTCAGTCCTTTGCCAAACCCATCATCTTTATCCAGCTCTACCCTTGAGATGATTCCAGCGAAAGTATTCCAGATCCTTGCGTAGTGGGCTATATATTCCGCCACCAAAGTTTTTCTATCATCGAATTGTACAGACACAAAGCTGTCTAACAGGGCTCCAAACTCAGTTGTGGTTTTGCCTTCGAATGCCTTTTTGAGTTCTTGGTATGCGTCGGCAGCAGTATCGCAGTTCCCTATTCTTGCCTGAAGATCCTCAGTGCAATTCTTTTCTATGGTTAGTAGGCCTACTGCATCAGTATCCTTCCACATCCTGATTTGTTTTTGCCTTTCTGCACCTGCGGCAGTGGGAGCTGCTTTGACAACCTCCTTTGGTTTTGGATATCCTCCTGTCACAACCTCCCATACCCTGAATTCGCTGTCTGGGATTTCGATGATATCCAGGTATTTTTCCAGTGATCTGGCCCAAGGGGGGTATATTGCTGGCCCATCCAGCTTGGTAGCCAGTGTCGGAATCTTTTTGTTGATTGACATCTTGGGTTTCGGAGGCGGTGGTGTCGCTTTGCTTGTTTCTGGTTCAGGAGGAGGTGATCCTGGTGGTGTCGGGGATTCTGGAGGTTCCGGGCGTCCTCTGGACTTTGATCTAGTTCGTTGGGAGATTGGTTTTTCTTTCTTAGGTGGCTTTGGTGTAAGGGGGTATGCTTCGGGTACGCTGCTCGACCCTGCAGTACTGCTCATTTATATAGAGCAAGGATCCGGGCTTTTCGATCTTGATAGGAGAGGATAAGGCCTTCGAGATCTTTGATATTGTCACTTTGTCTTATTTTTGGCTTTGGCACTGATGCTTGTGCAAGGATCTTTGACAGGTCCCTTGCAGCGGGACGGAGGTACCTTGCAAGCTCGGCTTGCTGTTCGCAGAGATTAATTCTGTTGATCTCTGGGTGTGTTGCTTGGTATCTCGCCTCACTGTATTCCTCTTGCTCGGCAGGGGTTAGATCCTTGAATCGCTTGGGCTGTTCGAGCGTTGGTAGGAATTCGGTAGGAGGGATGACAGCGAATGGTGGGGTGCGTATTTCTCGGCTCCTGGCCTGGTTCTCTCGGATAATTTGAAGGGTCAGAGGTGGTGTGAGAGGTCTGGTGATATCTGATTGAACCGGGGTGCCAAGATGGTGTCTGGTACACACTATTTTCCCTTTCTTGTATTGTGATCGCTGTCTGGGTGCCTGGGGTATCTTCGGCAAGGTTCTTGATTTTGGGTTTGGGTCGCAGACAAAGATTGGTTTTCCGTCGGCGGTGTAGGTTGGTCGGTTCATAGGTCCGACTTCATAGTTCTTTCCTATCCCATTGCGTCTGCCACTCTTCTAACTCGCACTAAGTTTTACCGAGTCAATACTCTGGATATCTCGACTTAGTGGTTGTATGTGAAGCTTGGACTGAGCACCGGGCTCATAACCTGTAAGAATCCAAGGTTATGAGTGGTGGGAATGGTGAAAGACTGTTAAAGTGGAGATTTATTCGAGAGAGAAAACTATCGCAGTAAACTAAAGACTTCGTATCTTGGAAACTGAGAGCTCTGTCTATCTACAGAAGGGACGGAATACATGAGAAAACCCAACGCTTTTATCCCAAAGCTTTTTCCACGACTTTCCTGATTAGATACCCTTGTATGTCCTATGTTCACGACTTTCCTGTTGTGGAATCCTGCAGCTCTCGTGACGCCAAGGCGAGAGTATTCACAACAGTTGTTGAGGGAGGACAGGCGGGGGCAGGAGGCGTCCTCCCTGGTGATTTACATGAGAGACCCTGTGGAAGTTAGGAGTTTGAGGATGGGTAGGAGGTTATTCCGAACTACGGCGTATGATTGGGATCGTTGATCTAGTAGCCGGAACATCACTGGCGAGGTTTTTTGGGGGGATGTCTGTTACCTGCGATGTTGGATCTTTGTTTTTCACCTGCGTTTGATTCTGGGAGGAGATGTTTTGTTTTTCACCTGCGCGGTTCTATTGCGAGGTTTTTGAGATGGCGGAGGTTTTTGATCTGAGTTGTTTTTGGTTCCACCTTCGCGATGTTATTTTGTAATCAGTTGGAGCTGGGGATGAGTGACACCTGCGCGACGTTGTAGTAATTTTCTCTTCTTGGGGGGTGTTTTTTAGGGGCTGGATCGGCCCAGTGGTTGAGAGAGTCCTTTGCCGGGTTTCCACTCGGGGGATGCGGTCCCTCGCCATAGTCTAGATAGGCTGAATGCGAGTAATGATCCCCCCCCCAAAAAAAAAAGTGATAACGCTTAACCTTGAGCGCCGTGACAGTATCCCCCTTCTATGGCCGAGGCCCCTTGAGGCCTAGTTCTCAGGTAGAGGTCCGGGCTTGTCAGGGTAGCGCTCGTGGAACACATCGACTGCCTCCAGCTCGTTAACTTCCTCGGCTGCCTTCCATTCCGGCCGGTCATCCCCTACGAACTTGGCAAGGTATTGAAGCTTCCTGCGGAAGATTCGGGCATCCAGGATTTCTTCTACATAGTGCTCCTCTTCCCCATCCACAATGACTGGCGGTGGGGGAGGATTAGGCTGTCCTGGCAGTGGGTTGCTGTAAGCAGGGTCTAGCAGGGAGACATGCTGCACTCGATGGTGCTACAGGGTAGGGGGTAAGTCAATGTCATAGGCGTATGGACGGATGATCCTAGTAATTTTGTAGGATCCCAGTCTCCTGTGGTCTAGCTTCTTACTCGGTCGTTGAGTAGAGAGGTTCTTTGGATTGAACCAAACCTGGTCTCCTACCTTGAGCACTGGCGCTGGCTTCCTCTTCTTGTCTGCTTGCTCTTGATACATCATTTGTACCCTTACCAGCTCTGCCTGCAGATGCTCCGTAATTTCCTTGAATCGCTCAGCTAGCTGGTTTGCTGTCTGCTCCTCTGGCTGGTTTCTAGTTTTCATTAAATCAAACTGCCAAAGAAGGTCTTGCCCATAGTTAGCAAAGAAGGGGCTCATGCCAGTGCTCTCAGATGCATGGTTACTTCCAGCGAATTCGGCTAGGTGAAGCCAGGCTGCCCAGTCGTCCTGAAGGTAGTTCACATAAGGCCGTAGGTATTGTTCTAGGATGGCATCACTGCGCTCGGTCTGTCCATCAGTCTGTGGGTGGAAGGGGGTGGATAGCAGGCCTTCAATTTTAAGTATTCTACATAGAGCCTGCCAGAACTTCACTGTAAACTGGGTCCCACGATCTGATATATGGTTTGTGGGAGCCCATGAAAACGCAAAATGTGACGGGCATATAGGTCTGCCAACTGCTCTGCAGGACAGGTATCTCGGCAAGGAATAAAGTGTCGCATTTTAGTTAATCAGCATACTACCACAAGAACAGCATTAAATCCATTAGACCATGGGAGACCTGAGATAAAGTCCATAGAGATATGGCGCCAGGCGGCATTAGGGATTGGCAAAGGTTGTAGTACTCCGAAGGGAGCATGGCGGCCAGTTCTAGATCGTTGGCAGGCATGACAATTGCGTAGGAATTGATCGACATCCTTATGCATCTTGGGTCAATAGTACGGTAGTGCCTGGTAAGGGCCTCAAGAGTCTTGGATCTTCCTGGATGTCCAGCAGCTGGTGTCGCATGGAAGTCTTGGATAAGTCGGAGTTTGAGAGGCATGTAGTCTGGTATATATAATTGGTCCCGATAGCAGAGCCTGCCTTCTCGCGCGGCACATTCTGCCAGTGATAATTGCTTGGACCTAGTTTTACTGTCTTGGAGCTGCTGTAAGATGTCCTTCGGGAGTGGATCTTCCTGGTAGCCTTGATTGAAAAGTTCTTCCAGGCTGATTTGTGATTTCTTAATAGTATGGAGAGTCAAATTTCGGGGCTTAAGTACAACCTGATATGGCTTAGGTACAACCTAATATGGCTTAAGTACAACCTGATGCTAAAATTGTAGCCGCTCATCCCCCTCCTCATGCGGGAGATCTCCTGATCTCCTGGTTAATGCATCTGGCTTGGCTCCCGCCTTTCCTGGCCTGTATATAATTCGGAAGTTAAATCATGAGAGGAATTCGGACCAGCAAGCTTGACGGCGATTTAAGAGCTTGGTGCTCATGAAGTATTCAAGATTCTTATGGTTGGATAGCACTTGAATTGGGTGGGGGGTTGATTCTAATTCAGTACGCCATTCTTCAAAGGACTTCACTATCACCATCAACCCCTTGTCGTAATCTCATAGTTGCATTCGGCAAGAGAGTGCTTTTTAGAGAAGAAGGCCATGGGGTGTAGGATTCCATTATGCATTTGTGAAAGGATACCTGCAGAGGCATAGTCAGAGTCAAAGTGCTTTAGTATTGGTGCTGTAGTGAATGCCTCTTCACATGGCTTTTTTTTTTTAAAGATAAGACTTCTGCCACAGCCTGCTTGAAAAGAGGTAAGAATTCATGGTACTTCTCTGGCACTAGGTTCCTAATCTTATTATCCTCTGTTTCTTCCTTGTCCATTTCATTGGTCTCATATTTTTTGAGAATCTTGTCCATCTCATAGAGTGTCATCTTAAAGACTGCAATGATTCGTTTCTTTCTTCGTACATAATGTGGAACCAGCGATCAAAGCAGTCCCTAACCATATGGCTTAATCCTCCGCAGTAATGTGGCGACGATTGGTAGAGAGGCTCATGGGACCGGAGCTACTGCCGGTAGCTGTAGTAACTTGTGGAGGTGGCGGTAGGCAATAGTTGTGGTGACCGCCTGTCTTGATTGTGTAGAATTAGAGGGACTGGGGCGCTGGGAGTCTTTTTGGATCTGCCGGCGTGCAGTACCGGGGTACCCATATCATTACAGAGCTCCACACATTCTGTAGGGGTCGCTGGCTTCGGGCGTACAGGAATCATATCCTGCTTGAGTCTGAATACCAACCCTCGCTTGAGAGCGGCCAATTGGGATGGTTCATCCCAGTTGACTTCAGAGGCATAGGTAGTGTTGGAACTCGGCATAGTAGGAGCAGAAGCCTCGTGCTCCTTGTTACATCGTACTTAACTTCGATTCTGCCTCTGCAACCCGGTTGGGGTTACCGAAGGCATTCTCCAAGATAGCGATTAAGGCAGCGAGGTTCGGGAGGTTGACTCTGCCATCACGTACATAACTTCTCACCTGGTCTGCAGCATCCCCTCGCAAATAGTTAACTGCCAGGCGGAGTTTTACCTGTTCATCACTGTAAGTTCAAGCTGCATCAGAAAATTTGGTAACTTAGAGCGGGTTCCATCGAAGCGTTCCGGGTCGGGAATTTTCTCTCGCCGGTATTTCGTAGTTCGGTGGCTGGCCTGGCTTCCGCAGCTCTGGTTAGTACATTGATCGTGGCTCGCGCAGTGTGAAGTTGTTGGTCTTGTATTTTTAAGGACTTAGTAATAAGTCATATACTTAGAAATATCAAGATTAAAAGGTAATGAGACTAACGAGTTTTTACGAGGTAGGTGTCCCGGAGGGACAGATAATTAACTGGTTGATCTCTTGTATTGAAGTTGTTACTATCGTAATGATCTAAGGAAAAGAAAATCAAAATCTCAGCGGGAAATCCAGCTCCTTTTATAGGTATCTGGCGCCCTACTAAGTTGGTGGTTTAAACAACGAAATAACTGTCAAACATTCTTCTTTCTTAACTTTCCTTTCCTTGCGGTTTCCTCTTTTTACCGCCCTTCAGGCCCGCCAGGCCTCCCATGCTTATACGTCATTTTTGCCCACTTCTCTTGCTCTTAGAATCATACGGAATATAATAGAAATAAATCATCTTAGAGAAATAAAGTCTGCGCAAAGAAATAATAAAACTTATGAAATCCTTCTGTAGGCCGCGTTGCTACCTATACATAATCCTAGTAATATATATGAAAATGACGTCTTCCCCGGTGGTCAACTTAGCTAATTGTATGGGAGAAATAAGTACGTTGCAACGGACTTATGTCTTCAGCCACAAGTTCATCCCGGGCAGCTACAAGTGCATTTTTTTCTCCTGTCTCGGCACTGTTCAGGGTGATCCTCTGCTCCTCTGTGAGCTGCCGGACTTGTTCTGTGAGATCGGTCAATTGTGTTCGTTGGTCTGGTAGGGTCGTAAGAGCCGCCAGGAGGGCACGAGTCTCATCAACCAGTTGGTTGGTGATGTCGTCCGCGGTCTGTGCTGCTTGCCAGCGGGCGAGCAGGCAGTTGACATCGGGGGGCAAGGTGACGAGGGACATTGTTCTTTGTTCGTGCGGTTGGATGTTGTTTGTTGTTTGCGGCCTTGGGCGTAGGCTGCGCTCGGTGGAGATACCTGACGCAACGTAATGTGACGGGCACGGGGACTAGGGAGCTCCAGGGAGCGCTCGTGGACTGGGACTAGGGACGGGTGGACTAATAACTAGTGGGCTAAGAGGTAACGCTGTATTCAGAGTAAGATACAAGACGTTGCGTGAGGAAGGAAGAGAGAGCAATAGGAAGCGTAGACGGGTCTTCTATAGACAGCGTCCCCGCCTGGCCTTCCTCCCATGCACATTGCGCCAACACACGAACTATCGTATCGCTGACAGCCTTGATGACATCTGACGCTTAATTCTCGTGCGCTGTGACAACGCTTAACCTTGAGCGCCGTGATATCACCACACCCAACAACCTCCGGGGGAAAGGCGTATAGACTCAAACAAAAAAAAAAAAAAAACATAACAAGTTAGTGCTGGTATGCACGATGTCTTACTATATACTGTACATAGGCCATGGGATAGCAAGTGAGGTTAGTATATAAAGAGCTATAGTGACCCCCAATCACCACGAGCAACACTAGAGTCATAGTGATCCTGGATCACTATAAGTAAGAGTCATGGATATCAACAGAGAGTCGTCATTTAACAATCCAGAACGACATCATAAATAATATGAAATTTATGACTCAAGAACTCTGAAGTCAGGCAAACCAGGGATAATCTGGTTCCAGCAACTAGATACCGGGAAAAACAGGAATAACAAAATTTAACAATTGTACAGGAACGTGAATTCCTTACCGATTCTCTGAAATTTGAAGTCAGTTCTTGAGTCATATCTTCTACATTTATGATATTATTCTGGGTTGTTCATAACATCCATCTGTTGATATTTATGATTCCTCTGTGCCGGATAGTGATTGAGAATCATCATGACTGTTCGTATACTACTCTCAAACATACTTAGTTCTTTATTAAAAAGCTTGATTTTGTTATTCTAAACAGCTTTGTTTTCTGTATTCTTTATTAGTCTTTTCCAAATGCTTTCTTCAATCTCCTGTAGTTTAGTATTGCCAATATACTAGCTATACTGGTAATTGTTTTCTTGCAACTTATATAGTTTTCATACTACAATTCCAAGTATCTCCGTACAATTCCCTTGTTCTTGCTAGGAACTACAAATTATCCTAACTGAACAAGCCTCAAGTGGTGTCCTGATTGCTACAGACCTTCACTCTAATCGCGTACGTATTTACGCCAGAGTTTATACTTGCTTTATATTGGAAACCTACACATATAAGTGAGGTTACAGCCCACCTGCAACAGACAGCAGAGCAGGTGTTGAGAGACGAGACATGATGCGAGAGCGTGACGGATTTTATTTTGTAATATTATGTAGTAGTTGGGGAGGCCAGCGAGGATCTCGTGAGGAGGAAAGAGGCCACCTGCTGGAAATCCACGGAGCTGTGGTCTATCGTCATAGTCTAGATAGGCTGAATACGGTTAATAATTGCTTAAACTAAAAAGATTTTCCACCTCTTTTATCCTCTGTGGTCTTTTCCCAATTACGCATATCAGGCATCCCAGTATTCATCTCTTTCTTCCAATTAGCCATCCTGTATGTCCCGTGATTCCGCATGTGAGAGTAGTTCCCACACAGGGATCCCCTCGCCGACCTCATAGACGCCTTCTTGGGGCTGAAGACAATTTACTTGCGCTGTTGTAATTCCCGGGTCACGCTTGGAGCACCATGGAGACGGCCATGCCCACTATCAGCCCTAGGCGTTGACTAAACAAAATTCGGGCATGTGTACCCCACTCTACAATACTCATTCCACATCCGCAAAATACATCCTGCAGACGAGGATTTACGTATTGGCCGGCCTGTTGACAATTGGCTGGCAGCAATCTGCATGCAGTGCATCGTTGCAGCGGGTATTTTTTTTTTTTTTTTCGCCTGAGTCTATACCGGTACATCTGCCGCACGCTCAGATACCTATGAGACCGCATTGCAGCGAGTATATTGCTGGTAGCTACTGTATACAATGGCGCACCCCCCACGAACATGATTCGTGCAGTTTGACGTACAGTGTACAGGTCCAGGTCCTACGCATGTATGCACGGATCACTTCTGACACGAAGTACAGGTGTGCGGGAACGGGGCTGCCTCATAGCCTAAGACACCCTTCGGGGGAAAGGCGTATAGATTCAAAAAAAAAAAAAAAAACCAAGTACCAATCACAATGATAGGTCTGCAAACACAGAATATACATCAATGTGCATCCTGTACTGCCCCCTGAAGTCCTTGCTCCCCTGGACAAAACCAGCAGTTTCTTGCGCTATTGCTTCACCCTCTCGATCAGGGTCAGTTGCTATATACAAGCTATTATGATATATGGTGATAGGCACAGTAGAAGAAGTGCTAGTAATAGCTTAGAGATTCTTGTACGAAGGAGTGCTGGCAGTGGAATATCGCACACGGAGGTGGGCGGTGAACATTAATGATAGTGTGTATGAAGACTTCCTTAATTCTCTATTTAAGCCCTATGAGATCAACAGTAATACAGTCGAATTAGTACACAACTAGTAGAATAAACAACCGAGGTGAGCTCGGACATATATTGATCCCACAGTATAGTAAATCAATCCACGAGTTAAAACGCAACGGGAGGAAAGGAGGGCGTGGTGGCTGCATATATTCCCACAAAAACGACTTGCTGTATGGCTTACGATACCCACGAAATAGAGTACCGCACCCGCATGTAGTTCTTCTAACATTTCACCCAGATCACCCCTCCTGAATTCGACTATTTATCGGAACACTTGCCGCCGCGTACTAACAGCCTGCAAGTAGGGAACGATTTGTACTGACTTCGATGGTAACAGCTCTAAACCACAATCTGCCAATACGGTTGCAAGAACATCAAGCCTACTCCTACAATCAACAAACATGGCTCGCACACCCACTTGGTTTCCATTCATTAAACCAATATATCGTACTCATGCACATTGCTCATGTTATATCTAAATATATAGTTCAAGTGTCATCTGAATCATACTGAATGTGCAGGCAGCCTGGGGCAAGTCTGGTTGGATATTGGGAGTCACTAATGGTGGGGGTCAAACAAGCCCAGAGACTGTACGCGCGGAAGACCCCAGCTTTGCGGGGTAATGTTAAGGTATGGTGGGTATGGAGATTTGAATTTTTAACTAGTAGTTGCACAGCGTGCTGCATGCAGGCCGGTAAGGCTCTTAGTTCCAGACTCGTGAGGCTGATCGTTTTGGGCCTATCAGGATTCTGCCAAGGGCAATCCTTCCCTGAATATATTTCTTTTTTTGAGTCTATACGCCTTTCCCCCGAAGGGAGCCTTAGGCTATGAGGCGGTTCCCTGAATATGCCCATAGAGTACTACTACCTAAATTAGGTATGCAGCATGGCGAGTTTGGGTAAGAGTAGCTGTGACTGAAGAAACTTATATAATGAGCTCATTGGAGTAGCGTAGGGCTCGAGCCATACATCTTAAAGGTACAACAACTGTGCCAACATTTCTGTCCAAGTATCCGAAAGGTAATTGAGTTTGAAAGATGTAGCACAGATGCATGCACACGATGCTGAGTGTTCAGGTTCAGCTGGTGTAGAATTTCTCATCTCCATGCATGCAGTGACTATATGTGATATAATATCAGCCCTCTCAAGTACCTAGGAGCGTTTGCAGGGAAGCGTCTCCTTGCTTTCGTAGTGCGAGTGTGTTTGACATCTGACAGCTGAAAAATATACCATGTACCTACTGAATGGTAGGCTCCGAGATCTGTCCACTCACTGGGACGGATCGCATTGTCATTCCCCAGTGTAATAGTAACTGTCCAAGATTATGCACTGCTCATGAGGTGCATACTCGACCTTTTGCATGAGCAACCTGCAGATCTGAAAAGGTGCAGAAATCGTAGTTTATCTAGTTTATCTGTCCTAGAGATGGATGCGGCCTTCTTCGGAATGGTATGACCATGCCTAGGCTATTAAAGAGGATCCCCTCCACCGAGCTGAGAACCAATTGCATAACCCATCCACCTAGCCAGATACCACTGATTTCCTATCAGGATGTCGTCCCTCGTCATTTCGCAAATCAATGCCTGGAATGAATACCAAGTTCAGCCCAGGCCTCCGAATACCCCAGCCATCCCCCCAGGTCCACAAATACTCTGGACTCCAAACTCCACAAACGAAGATGGGCCGTATGGCTCTCTTCGACCGAATATATTTCCCAACACCGGGGATGCTCTACGCATCACAATTCAAGGTACCGTGACCGCTGGGTTTCCAGCTTCATGGCGGGGTAAAAGGTACAGTATTTTCATGACTTTGGGGAGGAGCACAGTCCTACAGAGCGGATTAGTGCCTGTTCCTCCAATTCCAAGCAATGTGGTTAATGTGACCGGGTTGTTTCTAATGCTGCCGAATCTCCGTGCCACTCCGGTGGACATCCCCTTCATGTGGGCTGGTGACTTCAACTGGAACCTCATGCTCGAAAGGTCTCGTAAGTATACCGCCATCTTAGTGCTGCGTGCTGGGAACTTGCTTTGACAGCGTGCGTATGTATGTGAATAGCAAGTGACATTATCCGCTCGACTCGATCTACTCGGCTAGAACTTTGTTGGGCTCGTGCCCCAGCACCGTCTGGTCCCCTGGTCGATCCAATCCCAACTCGCTCCGGCACCAGAGTGGATATGCGCCCTTATGGTTACCCAATCATCCTGTGGCGCCTATTTGTTCCAAATCTAAGGGAATACAGCAATGACCCAAGTCTGCCATCACTCACCGTTCCATTCTACATCCGTAGGAGTGTTGGGATTGTCTGGAATCCATCAAGCGACAACCCACGATATGATACCTCCGAAGGGCGACCATTCTATGCTGAGGGTCCCCTTGGGGGGGGGTATAATCTCCCGGCGTGGGAT
>Ga0307514_10003547_pt1 | contig 14874 bp, 20 predicted proteins | sample 16_EM_MG_FD_203088 | JGI IMG/M metagenome (GOLD analysis project Ga0307514, IMG submission 203088) | Populus trichocarpa ectomycorrhiza microbial communities from riparian zone in the Pacific Northwest, United States - 16_EM | ecosystem: Host-associated > Plants > Roots > Unclassified | place...
CGGCCCCCGGGCGGGCGCCCCGCCCCCCCCCCCCCCCCGCCCCCCCCGGGGGGGGGGGCGAGATTTAAGATAGATATGCCCACGCGTAGAGAAGGGGTACCCGAGAGCATCAAGGCTGCTGCTACAATGGGCGGACTGCCAATGAGGTGTTTAAGGTTTGAAATCAGGAAAGGGAGGAGAGGTAGAAGGATTCAATTGCCTGTGGGCGGGATTGGGGGTGAGGGATCGGATGAGGACTAGGAAGGGGTGTTATATTCTTTCATCGGACGGTAGCTAACACTGGCCCTGGGGGGGTGGTATAGGTATCATCGTGGCGACTGGTGTCTACAAGTTCGCTAATATGCTCATGGATAGTGAGTAACCACTTGCTTCTTCCCCCCTGCTTTCACCGAAATACTCTACGCGCCTTGGGATTTCTCGCTTTCCCCAACAACACCCTCGAGTGCGGGATAAATGTAGTTGCTGGCAAGCTACATACAGCCTGCTGACGAGTCCACCCCCCCGCCTCCCCTTTCAATAGCCGAGGAGTGGAGAAACGACCCCCGCCACCCAGCGGTCAAATCTGGCCAGAGACCCGCTAAGGCTTCACCTGCTGCTCACTAAATGACTGAGCTACGTTCGAAATTTCAAGATATCCCCATCATTGGAATGAATTGATGGATGGAGGGCAGAATTGAGGGTTGAGGGGTTTTATAGATGCTGGTGATACTGTGCTTATGTATAAACCGCACTGTGGGGTTGTAAGTTTTGTGTGAGGTTTTTTCATGTGCGTAATAGACATCTAGGTGGTAAGGAGGCTGGCATCAGGGGAATGAGATGTGAGGTTCATTGGCATGCAGGCAAATAACCATGAAGAAGGGCATGTATTTCCGGAGCATGTAATCTATAACTTTTGATGGTTCAGAATCCCTCTTGCGTGTGTGGGTATTTGCAAGAAGATACAAAAACCTACGAAACGTATCTGATGTAACGAATTACCCCAAGGATTTATTGAACCATGTCATGAGAGGCAAAGAGGCAAAATAGTGCCGTGGGGATTGATTAGCAGCCCAGTAACAGCCACAATGCATATGGTGATATCTCACCCGGGAATGTGGGGGTTATTATTTCGGTCCCCCAAAGAAAGAGAATATTTTTCATACCCCTTTACATTTGATGAAGTCCGCTCCGTTTCCCCAACCCCCACCCACAACACGCACCCTATCCGCCCCAGTAAACAGAAAAGAGAACAACTGTAATAACACCGTGGAAGAAACAAGGAAATAAACTTTAGGATGAAAGAAATCCGTACGAGAACCCGAAGAAACTGGTTGAATTTTTTGAATTTGTCCACAAAAACAACACGACAACGCAACATGACCAAGGGCTATTTACGCGGCCTCGCCGGTGGCTGCAGTGGCGCTGGCAGTCTGGGGGCCTCGGGCGTTCTTGGGATTGCCGACACGGAAGCCATTGTGGAATCGCCGGGTGACGTGCTTCAGGTATTGCATGCGGCCAGTACCAGTGGTCTTTCTTCGCTTGGCCTTCTCGGACCAGTTGTCTGTGAGGAAGAAGCCGTGTGAGCCTCAGGTCCCAACTGTGTGCTCTTGAAACCCATCTGATTGCCCCCCTAGGTTTTTAATCTCACTCCCAGTGCCTCCCCCCACATTCCTCCAAATACCAAATTCCCGTTCTTTCCCTGCTCTTGGCCCCCTCCTCCCCTTCGTAGGTGATGGGTGCAAACTGGGTGGGACTTGGGTAGTACGTACACTTCCTGGTCTTAGCAGCTGGGTATCCGCAACAAGCACAGGTGTGCTTCTGGACGTGGAGGGATCGGCGACCACAACGACGGCACAAGACGTGCGACTTGTTCTATATTCCCCCCAAAATCAACCCATCAGCAATCCTGCCTACGACGGTAATTTTCTGACATAATCAACCGTCCCGTATCCCCTCGGCTCTATCGATGGCCCCGTGCTTTGCCAACTCGGTCCTCCTTGAATACCGACAGTTTCGGGTCGAGATACTCACGTGGCGTTTACCGAAAGAGCTGGTACCCTTAGTCATTTTTGATTCTTAGGGGCGTTGTTGGTGTTGATGTGTCGTCGTCAGTCACCTTCTCAAAGTTGGTAACTTTTGGTGATGTTCTTTGTGACGGGGGGGGCGGCTGTTTGACAAAAATTAGTGGTTGCCATGCACCCGAGTGGGCGAGAGGGTTGTGCCCTCACGGAGTACCGTAATGTAAGTACGGAGTACGTACTCAGATGAGTAAGCCCAGTTTGTTGAGTCTTGGCACGACCATTACTAAGTAAGCACCAGTACCTACTGTACTCTAGGTACTTGCCTCCATACGGTACTCTACATACTGTACATGTACTCAAGTACACTCTGCATACAGGCCTGCACTGCACCGTGCCGGTATGCATGGGGACAAGATGTTCATCATATATAGGAAAAAAAAAAAAAAAACGTTGTGTTATGCGGCTGCGGGTCAACCACAGTCATCGACAATTTTCATTCCATTCACATCATAGGTACGGATATCCGTATTTAAGATGATATCACAACTCGGCCTGGTCTCATGATTCCTCCCTTTTCCTTTCCCCTTTTCCATTCCCCTTTTCCCCCTAAAAGATTTCATCCTGAGCTCCTCAGGGGAAATCTCAGGCGGCGAGGCAGGTGCGTCATGATGCATGAGCCAACATTTTTCTGGGGCTTCGTTTTGTTTGATATGAAAAAGGCCCCCCGGGAGTCATGGCCTCATCACTTCACCCCCTTAGCCTTGCCAGTCAGTCCGTCCCTATATACATTTGGTATTGCTGCCCAGCCACAAGCCCACCGGGTCACTCTTGACTCTTACTTTCCCTGAATATTACTAGTCGGGTCTCGTTCCTCGGGGTGCGGCGCTCCATCTAGTCCTCTAGCCCGGGAGAGCTGTTGAGGGCCCTGGCTCCCCAGGTACCGCAGCTGCCGACCGCTCAACAATCTACGCGTTTGAATAATAGCTCTGTATTACTCATTGTGTTCTTGGAGGTTGGGGAAACAACAGCTCCGTCGTTTGTCGACAGCAAGGAAAAATTCTGGCTTATGAGCACAAAACACCTCTTAATTTGACCTGCACTGCTCCTTGTTTGCATTCCTATCTTTACATCACTGCTTGATCCCGTATATAATATCAAAGATGTCAACATCATCTATGATGCAACCGCCAGTGTCGCCGGTAGCGATAGTCTCCCCACCACCTGCTGTTCCTGTGTTACCAAGCATAAAAACAAACCGGCCCAGGACGGGGACCTTTGAGCGACCGGGCTCGGTGCGGGTACGAGGAAACCTAACCTGTAGTCACCTATGGAGCAATGGAACTGACAGCATACTTTTAGATTAATGTCCAAGGAGCTTTCATAGTCGACGATGATACACCCGGCTCACCACCCCGCCAGCATTCCGACACGAAAGACATTCGGCTCCCATACCACAAGACCCAGGTCTCCCATATTGCAGTCGATGTGAGTGTTTACTATGCCTTTGGCTTTGCGCAACAGCTAATCCGGCAGTCAGATTGGAGGATCCCTCGCCAAACTAGTCTACTTCTCCCGCGATCCTAACGACAATGGTGGGAAGCTCAACTTCAAAAATTTTGAGACTGACCGCATTGATGACTTGATCGACTTTATGGACAGGCTGATGGACGGGGGTGAGTCAGTACTGCTACCTGAAAAAGATGAGTCTAGGAAAGAGGAGATCAAGCGGAAAAGGCGACGGGATGGGCTACATGTCATGGCAACTGGGGGAGGGGCGCACAAGTTCTACGATAAGCTCAAGGAGAGGTTGGGCGTGGAAATATACCGGGAGGATGAGATGGAATGTTTAATAGTTGGTCAGCCTGATTCCGTTCCTATTTGTTTGGATCTTGCTGTAAAGTGTAGGAGAAGTTTGCTGAGTGGGAGATATCAAACTCAACGAGAGCACTGCTAACTACAAGAACTCACAGGTCTCGATTTCTTCATAACGGAGATTCCAGATGAGGTGTTTACATATAGTGAAGCCGACCCAATGCAGTTTGCAGAATCACGGGCAGCTATATATCCCTATCTACTGGTTAACATCGGGTCTGGTGTCTCGATGATCAAGGTTTCCGGACCACAACAATTTGAGCGAATAGGCGGTTCTTCGGTGCGCTCTCCAGGCCAGAGTAGATCCTTCGTATGCTAATCTGTACTAGCTCGGAGGTGGAACCTTATGGGGCCTACTATCCCTCCTCACTGAAGCCAGCTCCTTCGACGAAATGTTAGGGATGGCCGAGCACGGTGATAACACTGCCGTAGACATGCTTGTTGGCGATATCTACGGTACAGACTACGGGCGCATCGGTCTTAAGAGCACCACAATTGCCAGCAGTTTTGGGAAAGTTTTCAAAAAATCCCATGAGGACCCTAACACCACCGCCAGCAAGGGCAACGCCCCCACTGATGGCGACACCCTAGCACCCGCCACTACCGCCGTCGATCGCCGTAAGCGCTTCCGACAAGCGGATATCTCCCGGTCACTCCTCTACGCAATATCAAACAATATAGGCCAGATTGCGTATTTACAGGCCCAGCATCATAACCTGGAACATATCTATTTCGGGGGTTCGTTTATCAGGGGTCATCATCAGACGATGAATACACTGAGTTATGCGATTAAGTTCTGGAGTAAGGGCACGAAGAAGGCGTATTTCTTGAGGCATGAAGGGTATTTGGGGAGTGTGGGGGCGTTTTTGAGGACGCAGCCGATGAGGGGTTGGGGGAGGAGATATAGTGCGGGGGAGGTGGATGGGGAGGCGGGGTTTAGGCCCACAATGGGAAGAGGGGGGAAGGAGGAGACGGGTAGGGCTGAAGCAGTATAGGGTTTGAGTTTGGGTATGTATCGTATGATACCAGAGTTCATGTCCTCTGTTTTGTAGATGTTTTTTTTTGTTTGTTGGGTTATTGTTTTCGTAGTACCATTTCCTGTTGGGCAGGCTGTTTTGCGCGTTATATCTATTGTCCTGGAGAGGTCTCATGACGATTGGGAAAGATGGAAAGGAGTGTAATGGGTAAACTTCTGATAGAGAAGGAAAGACGTTGAGATTGATAGATATTAACTTTACAGATTCCTTGCTTACATGTGGATACCTTGTGGGCACAGTTCCCATAAACCAACTCTCTCACCTTTAATTTCCAGGGTGGAACTGAAGCCTTTGGCTTCCTTTCGGTCTGAGACATGGGCTCATTAATGTAGCACTTCTGTTTCTTCTGCAGCATTCTATGCGGAGATAATACTATCGATAAATACAATAATGTCACTTTCCTGTTGTGTTTGAGATCCAGAAAGAATTTGAAGATGTTGGGAGAGTGAGACTACATGGTTGGCTATACATACAGCTGGTATTGTACAGGCAGTAACTCTGTGGTTTCCCGCATTTTTTTTACTTCCCCTCTTTTTTTTGGAGTCTATACGTCTTTCCCCCGAAGGGAGCCATAGGCTATGAGACGGAGCAGTTGCGTATTACTTACTATAAATAATAGAGAAGCTCAGGGTAATACAGTATGTGTTGAGATAGTCTCATCTTGGGATAGGTAGGTGCATCATTAAATTGTTCCGTGCTTCCCACTTAAAATGGTTTTGCTCTGCTCCCGACATTGCGCTGACGGCTTGGCGGAGTTTTACACTGTAGCAGCTATAGTTTTTTTTTTTTTTTTTTTTTGAGTCTATAGGCCTCTCCGCAGCAGCTACAGTATCTATTGATTGCATGCGGAATACTTGGTTCCACCACATGAACGGCACTCCCTCTCCCTCACATAATACGGAGCCGTAGGCAAAAGTCTTTTTCTACGCTCGGAAGTAGGTAGGTATGTATATGAATGGCCATGCATGCATGCACAATCTTGATTTATGCATAAACATGAACCAAAAAGCACGTATACATAAAAACGTTTACGGTGGGTGGGTTCAGGTAATAGGATAGGAACAGAGCTAAAGTGTCAGGACCCTGGGGGGACGGGAGGTCATGAGGTCATGTGAAGGACGTTGCATAGGAGGAAGTGACGGGCACGTGACGGCTAAGTGAGATATGTAGCTGGGACGTCTGCATGAACTGAACATCATACATCTACATAGAATATACTTTATACATACTCATCACGGAAACCTTCAGTGACCGTCGTAGGGAACCTTCAGTGACCTACAAACCTTAAGGAGGCCTTCAGCATTCCTTACATAAAGATAAATAAATATATAGGTAGATTGGTGGGTAAAGCCAATTCAATTCAATTTCCGTCTTGCTAGTACTTACGCAGCTAGTACCTGCCGGTTCTCCAACTATATACTGTTACAGATGGTCACGGCAAAAGGATCCACGGAATAGAATTCGAGTGGACTGTGTACAATGACTCAAACTTCTTTTCCAAGATCACTCTTCTACCATCAAAATAAAACAGCAAACCTCGGCCCAAAAGTCATAGAGCTGTTACTAGGCTTACCTTGGCTCATTTTTGTGGTGAGATATTATCTAGATTGAAAAAATATCTGTATAAACAAGCATTGACTGTTGGTTCTTTGGTGAGTGTTTTATATTAAGGGTAGGGTAGAGTATATTTCTGCATGGATTGCTTGAGGAAGTATAGCATTTTGCGTAAGCCCCAGTAGGTGCGCGCGGGAGGGCGGAGGAGGTGGTGGTGTCTCTTGGGGGCATCCTGGGTCGCAATCGGTTGAGGGACAGCTGAGCTGCATAGATGAATACTTGGTATATTATAGTATCAACTCCTGCCAATAAAGTAATTCTTTACACTCCCAATCGATATGGAGGGACGTTGAAAGTCATACAGAGATGTACATTTCCCGCCAACAGACAATCTGTTTATCACCACCATGGCCCATCCATAGTAAGCATCACCAACTTAGAACCCGTGCTTGCCCTTTAGCTCCTCGACATAAGCAATGTATTGCTTCTCAGCTTCATCTTGGGATATTCCCTTGCAGTCCATCCAGGCATTCCACTTGGCCTTGCCCTGTGAGAATAGTTAGCAATGAAGAATTGCGCAAGTGTGTAGAGGTAGTATGGTGATGCGCGATGTTTACGAGGAATAACGGAGGAGCTATCGGTAGAAGGCTTACCTTCATGTCAAATAAGCCGGGCTTATCAGTGTCGTTGTCACCAGTGGTGGCTTGCTTATAGAGACCATAAAGCTGTAGGATGGGAGGAGGGTTGATTAGCTTGAATGCAGCACATGATTTCAACGGGCCAACAGATGATGTTTGGGGGCCACGGGGGACAGGGAATGTATGGAGGAGGCTCAGGCTCCTGAAATCCCATCCGCCACTGTCTGCCCTCGAAGCAAGCATGGGCCCACACGGGACTGTGGGAGTAGGTACAAAGAAAGCCCAAATACCTTCAATAACTCGTCATCGGAAGGCTTAGATTTCAGATTCTTAACATCCGCAGCTGCGGTTTCAAATTGATCGGAAGACATGTTGATAGGAGTTGTAGGATTAGTGATAGATCTCTTCGTGAATCGTGAATCGTGATGATTGGTGATGGTGGTGGTGATGATTGATGATGGTGATGGTGATGACGGTGGTGATGTGGTGATGATGATGATGGTGGTGGTGATGATGATGAAGTGGTGGTTGAGAGGGAGGAGCAGTGTGAAATGCAGCTAGTTCCGTTTGGCTTCGTGATCAGAAGTTGTTGAGGTGCTTCTGCCAAGACAAGTGGAGGTGGGGCATCACACATGAGTGCCGAGTCTCAACCCAACTTCTGCAGGTCCACGGCCACGATACTAAGTGCTTAGGCTGGAGAAACATGGCTTCCCCAACTACAGTCTGCCCAACCGTCTCCGATATCGACGTCAAAATCGCCCAAGTCCTTACTGCCCTTCAGGAAGAGGATGCTGCTTCAGTGAATCATGCACCTGGGATTACATCCCCCACCAGCCTGGGATTCTCCCAGGCCATTGATCATACATTGCTGAAGCCAGATGCGACAGCGGCACAGATTGATGAGTTGTGTGATGAGGCTAGGAGATTTGGGTTCAAGGTAGGTGAATGATGGTTAGGATTGAAAGGGTGCTACGAGATCGTGGGTACTGGATCAAATCATTGACGATTGCAAGCAATTTTGCTAGGAGATAGTCTTGCTGCGTAAACAGTAGCTGGGCTAAACATGTCACCAATAACCTCTCTGGTTCAGGTGTCTTGACTTGTGTCGTCGTTGGTTTCCCACTCGGGGCTATGGCGAGTGAGGCGAAGGCATTGTACCCCTCCCCCAGCCTCTCCTAATGCATTATACACATACTTACCCTGAATGCACCACCGCAGTGAAACGTCTATCGCAATAAAAAATGGTGCCAGAGAAATCGACACCGTCATTCCCGTTGGACTTCTCAAGTCCTCAAACTACCCTGCCGTTTTCAGTGATCTTGCTGCGACGGTTGCGGCTGCAGCACCATACCCAGTGAAGGTAATTATCGAAACGGCTCTCTTGACAGACGCCCAGAAGGTAGCAGCGTGCTATATCGCTGCTGAAGCGGGGGCGGCGTTTGTTAAGACCTGCACGGGGTTTAGTGGAGGTGGAGCGACTGCCAGTGATGTGAGGTTGATGAAAAAGGCGGTTGAGTATAAGGGAGGAGAGGTAAAGGTAAAGGCAAGTGCAGCAATAAGGGATTTTGGGTGAGTTTGAGTTCTATCCCTTGATGGCATCGCTGGACTGTAGCCGGGATGTAAGGGTAAGAAGTATTCCCTTGGCTAATGATGTATAGCAAATGTTTAGAGATGCTACAGGCGGGGGCGGATAGGATCGGAACCTCATCGGGGGTGCAGATTATGGAGGGAGCAAAAGGGGAGGGGTATTAAATACGGTTGTAGGTCCCCAAAATTGTACCATACTGCTCCCCGATTTGCACAGCTAGAGCTACTACTGTCAATAGGAAGTTTATATCATAACGGTTATTATGTAAATGTGAAGTAAAATTAATTCGATACATCTTTTTTTTTTTCAACAAAAAATGGATCCCTCTCGTGATAAATGTCCAGTGTGTTTTACTTTGTCCAGTGTCGTTATGGAAGCTTACCCTCATGACCTTTAATAGGTACATAGCGAGAGTATTCCTTACACTCCCCCTTGCTCCAGCGCCCAACTTTCTTCCCACCATGCTTCCGTTATTCCGAAGTAGGTTTCCAGGAATTCATCCAGTCGCCTTCCATGTCGTCTGTGTGTTCATGGGGAGCAGTTTCGTGAGCAGGTCTTACTCAAAACCCTGTTGTATCTCGGTCCATTTTGTATAGGGTCCTTTTTCCCGCTTTGAGTTCAGCTTTTCCCTTCGATCCTGATATTACGAAATCATTCAGTATTCATAACCCACTGATAATATTGCTGTAGGTTGGGTCATAGAGACATTTCTTCGAGGCGAAGGTTTCGCCCGTTATGTCGAAAGACTAGTGTGCCCATCGTTTTACAGATTGACTTGGATCCGTCGTGTCCGGTGACGTTTATAGTGAGATGGTGTTGAACTTCAACTAGTCTGTCGTACTCATTCGTGGAGTGGTGGGTGGATGCCGTGTCATATTCGTAGCATCCTCGGTGCTCTAAGGTGGTTTTCCCTATTCTGACGGCCTTCCTTCGCCATCAGATTCTGCTTCTTCTGCTTTTGCTTTTGCTGCTTTTGCCTTGGCTTTCTCACGCTTTTTGGTGTAACATTCATTCTCTGTGTGGTTTGGCCCTTTCCAGCCTTTGGCTATGCAATATTCACATCTTTTGCCATTATCCTTCTTAACCTTGGTTTCAGCTTTTAGCACCACCAGGTCATCCTGTGCACCGGTGTTTTCCTTCCTCCGCGATCCTTTCTGCCGGGCTGGTACGTATTCTCGGAGCTTTCTGGCGACGTCATCATATCCATGGTCCTTGGAGACCTCATCAAAAACTATCACCTACAATAGGAAAAAGAGTATCTCAAATGAAAACTTCTGGGTCCCACGGCTTCCTCGGATCGTCCTGGTGAAACTTCAGCACTGTTGCAGCTGCACCGTCTCGTAGATTCTCGTACGGTTCCCATGTATCATCATCCGGCCCATATCCTCTCCAAGAAACCAAATAAAAAACCCGTCCTTTCCTCAGCTCGCTAGTCCTGATGTTTTCCACATGGTATTCCGTCTCTTCCAAATCAATTCTCCACTGTATTGGAGTAATATGCCGGGAGGCTTAATTTGTTTGCGTCGTTCCGGGTGATAGTGGCAGAGAATAGGGGCGGTCGTGAACTTGTACATCAACTCCTCGAAGGCCTCCTGACACTGCTGTGTCCAGTCCCACATCACTCCATTGTGTGTAAGGGTTTGTATTTGGAGAGTGAGTTTACTAAAGCCTTGGATAAATCGGCGGTAAAAATTCGCAAACCCAATAAACTTTTGTACCTCTTTCACACTTCTTGGAGCCGGCCAGTCCAGACGACTTTCTTCTGGCTCATCTGGGCACCTTTAGTACCTATCTGAAACACAACAAATTCAACCCCAGGAACATGGAATATACACCTTCTTCAGTCTGAGTATATATTAAGATATCATCTATATATACGACCACCCCGCGGTCAATTTTCTCAGATAGGATATTGTTGAGGTGTCTTTGGAAAACGGATGGAGCATTCGTTAGCCCGAAGGGCATAACCGTGTACTCGTACAAACCGTAACGAGTCTTGAGCGCTGTTTTCCATTCGTCCCCTTCGGCTATTCTCAGTAGATTAAATCCCAATTTCAAGTCGAGTTTTGAGAAAACTTGAGAGGTTCCTACTTGTTCCATCAGGGTAGTCATCAGAGGTAGAGGATACTTGTCTTTAATCGCTATGGCATTGAGGCCACGATAGTCTACCACTATTCGCAGCTTGCCGTTGGCTTGTTTGGCAAAAAATATAGGAGCTCCGGCACTACTCTTGCCCGGCCGGATTTTGCCAGTTCGGATCATCTCATCGAGGTATTCTTCGAGCAATTCTAGCTCATCGGGGGACAGAGGGTACAGTTTCCCAGAAGGTGGCTGCTTTCCAGGTTCGAGATCTATAACCATGTCTTGAGGTCCATGTGCAGACAGGGAAGCTTGCGCGGCTTTTCCAATTCGGCCTTTGCTCTATCGCTTTTGGCGAACTTTTGCAACCCTTTCCCAAACCCATCGTCTTCAGCCGCTGTTAGATCTGCCCGTCCTATGACCCCTACGAATCTATTCCATGTCCTTTCGTAATGCGTGATGTGCTCTTCTATTGAGCACTTGCGGTCATCGTAGGGGATATTAGTGATGCTATCTAGCAGGGAATAGAACTCCGTAGCAGTTTTTCCTTCATATGCCTTTTTCAGTTCATCAAAGGCTTCTTTTGCCAACTTGCAGGTCCCGATTCGACTTCTTACATTATCCTTGCAATTTTTTTAAGATTGTGAGCAGGATAAAGTCGTTTGCCTTCTGCCATATTTTTCCTTCTCTTACTGGCTTGATAAATTCTCCTATTACTAGGTCCCAAGCGTCATATTGTTTAGTTATATCCGTGATGCGGAGAAACAGTTTTATGGACGTTACCCACTCAGGGTAATTTGCTGCTCCTGCTAGTTTGACCTTTAACGATGGGATCTTACTGCCGGACATCATTGGAGGTTTCTCGACTTCGCGTTGGGTAATCCTTGTTGGTGGGGGGCTTGGATCAGGCGAGCTAGGTAGGTCAGGTGTTTTCTCCGGAGCCATCCTCTTGACTTGGATCGAGTCCGGCTGGCTATTGGTTTTACTGGTGTTATGGGAAATCCTCCTGATCCACTGCTTAGTCCTCCTAGTACGCCACTCATCTATATAGTGCAAGGATGCACGCCTTTTTCTCTTGGTTGTGATAGGGTGGTTCTTTGTTGGCCAGGGCTTATGGCGAGAGTCGTTGGTGGTGCTACGGGGGTCTTTTTGTACCTTTCGAGCTCGGCTTGTTGTTCTTTGATTTGTATGTCCAGGTATGCTGGGCTTAGGGCTCGGTACCTTTTTTCGATTTTGTCTTGGAGTCTCAGGTGCCCGATATATTCTTGTGGGTCATGGTCCTGCTGTTCTTCCTCTTCCTCAGAGTCCCAGTCAGGTGATAATTCTGGGTAGCAAGCGTATTTGGTTGGTCTGCTGAAGATCGCTTCGTAGAGTGATTTTCTGGTTGCTTGTCTGCGGTGCTTGATCCTGGACTTGGCGATGAGAGGTCTAGAGGTGTACAGTGACGTCTGAAGTTTGGCTGTCGGCGTTCGTGGGCCCAACCCATGTGTGTACCTTCCTTTTTTCTCCCGTTGCCCTTGCAGTTCTTGAACTTTCAACTAAGTGTTAGGTACTGGGTCTACGGAGTAAGCCGCAGATGTCTCTTCTTAGTTATTGCGTTCATGAAGCTTGGCTGAGCACCGGGTTCATAACCTGTATCATAATACGGGGATTTGTGGACTTGGATATCCTGAAAGACTTATCCTCTTCTCCATTTTCACGATTTTTACCAGCTCTTTTATCTTTTTCCATTTCCCCCCGTTGGCCCTATTAGGCATCCCAGTTCTTATCCCTGTCTTGCCCCGTTGGCCCGTTATGGAAGCTTACCCTCGTGACCTTTAATAGGTCATAGCGAGAGTATTCTTTACACACTCCACAGTAGAAGGCCTGAACTATTGCAATTTACTTCCCTAAAAAATCTGACTTGAACGGACATATCATGAAGATCAACAGCATCCCCCTCTACCTCTCCGTTCTCCAGATCCTCCTCCTCAGTACAACTGCATCGCCAATTCCACCCACCATCCCAGGCGCCAAGACCGATAAACCACCTGCCCGCTCCGGCGCTAGCGCCCTATAAAGTGGTAGTCGTGCCACTGCGGCAATAGGAAATGGTGTTGCTGGAGTTATCCGTCCTGGCTGCGTGTTGATTTGTAACCGGGGGACGTGATAAAGGTAGGGTTATGGCGGGGAGGTCGTGATGGTGATGCGTGTAGGAAGGATCATAGGCGGTAGAGGGTATTTGTGCAGGTAGAAGGGTTGCTCAGGGGGTTATTTGAGATGAATGAATTGGGGTTGAATTGGTCTTGTTACCCTGAGCTTCTAACATTGGTGAGGAGAGTGCCAAGCCAGAAGGCGGTTTGCTATGTTTGCTGCCTGAAGCTGAGGTACTTGCCTCATTTTGGGGGTGGATATGCTGGCACTTGGATGTGAAGCTGCATCTGATTTGAATAACAGTAATGAGGGTTCGGTGTCGTTTTTTTTAAAAAAAAGTTCTCGTGACTTCACATTTTCCAATGGTCTTCTCCAAAGACATTTGATATTAGTTGGTGGGGGTGACACCTGTACTTTTATTCCCAACCAATCCTCCCTCTTGCAAGTCACCAGCATAGTTGGATGGTAAGATGTGTTTGGGTTCGAGTCACTGATATCTGGTGTTGACTGTAAAGTATTACCCTGAACCCATCCAAATCCTCCGACACCTACCACCCCACCAACAACCAACAACCAGCAACCACAAAATGCCTCGTCCCCTCCCATACCCCCGGCGCACTCTCGCCCCATTCTTTCTCAGCCTTCCACGGGCTCAATTCACCCATCCAGCGCACCTAGGCCTCTTCCACCGACTCGCGTCTACTACTACTCCTACTACTACTCCCACCCCACCAGCCCCAACGCCCTCCTTCATCCCCACCACCCCCGACAACTCTTTCCAAAAAGCCGCCAAAGCCCAGCGAAAAGCGCGGAAGGGCCTGCACCAGGAGAAAGAGCAGGGGAAAGGGGGTGATGGTGTTATATGGGATGGAATCCCCGGGCATGGGGGGAGGTGGGAGATAGTTTGTGGGCTGGAAATTCATGCGCAGCTGAATACGGGAAGGAAGCTATTCTCTGGTAAGTTCCTTTTGGCGTCTATGTTATATGGGTGAAGTTCTAATGTGTGTGGGTAGATGCGAAAACGAGTTTAAACGAGACTCCCAATACACATGTGGGTCTGTTCGATGCAGCACTGCCGGGGAGTCAACCTGTACGTCTACACCCACACTTCGCCTTCTAGGTGGGACAACTGATGATGGGGGCTTAGATCTTCCAACCGCAAACCCTCCTCCCCGCCCTCCGTGCAGCAATAGCCCTCAATTGCGAGATTATGCCCGAGTCGAGGTTCGATAGGAAACATTACTTCTATTGGGACCAGCCGGGGGGGTACCAGATTACGCAGTTCTACCGTATAGACCCCCAGCCGCGTAAACCCATTGAACGTCTAACATTACTAGAGCGGCTTACCGACTCCATAGGATGAATTGGGCATGGGTAGATCCTCTGGCGAAAGATGGGTATATTAAGCTGTTCCCTACGGACGGGATAGACTTGGGTGAGGGTGTGGAGGAGATGGTGGTTGGGATTAAGCAGGTTCAGATGGAGCAGGTAGATATACCCGCACGACCCCAACTGATTAATATTTAACTATCAACATAGGACACTGCAAAAACCATCACCACCCCCTCCTCCGATCCCCTCACCACCACCAGCACCCACTTAATTGACCTCAACCGCGTTTCCCACCCTCTCATCGAGGTCATCACTACCCCCTGCCTCTTCTCCGCCACACACGCCTCCCACGCCCTCCGCAAACTGCAGTCTCTCCTCCGCGTTTCTAACGCTGCGATCCTAGGAATGGAGTGGGGTGGACTCCGCTGTGACGTCAATGTCTCTGTTCGCCCCCGGGGCTCAACCACCCTAGGCCAGCGGTGCGAAATCAAAAACCTCTTCAGCATAAAGGTGGTCGAGGAGGCTGTGGAAGCCGAAGCTCGCCGACAGGTAGAGGTACTTGAAGAGGGAGGGGTGGTGCAGGGGGAAACGAGGGGGTGGGATGGAGAGTTGGGAAGGACGTTTAGGTTGAGGGGGAAGGA